>Ga0194129_10006747_pt1 | contig 13935 bp, 11 predicted proteins | sample TA2KigCa35mmetaG_FD_150862 | JGI IMG/M metagenome (GOLD analysis project Ga0194129, IMG submission 150862) | Freshwater microbial communities from Lake Tanganyika, Tanzania - TA2015038 Kigoma Deep Cast 35m | ecosystem: Environmental > Aquatic > Freshwater > Lake | place: Tanzania: Lake... | reverse complement strand
CAGGGCGACGTTGGTGAGCGGCCCGGTCGGGCAGAGCACGACGTCGTCGCGCGCGCGCAGCGTCTCGACGATGAAGTCTACGGCATGCGCCGGCGCCAGCGGCGCCGCCGGCTCCGGCAGGTCGAGGCCGCGCAGCCCCGTCTCGCCGTGCACGTGGGCCGCGGTCACGAGCGGCCGGACGAGCGGCCTGTCGCAGCCGGCATGGACCGGGATGCCGGGCCGCCCCATGAGGTCCCGGATGCGCCGCGCATTCGCCTGCGTGCGCGCGAGCGGCACGTTCCCGCCCACGGTCGTGATGCCGAGGATGTCCAGCTCCGGGGACGCCATCGCCAGCATGAGCATCACGGCGTCGTCCTGGCCGGGATCGCAGTCGATGAGCACGGGGATGTCTGCCATGGGCGTCGATCATGGCCCTCGGCCGCGGCCTTTCCAAGCCTTCCGCGCCCCTCCGCTTTCCGGCTACAAACATCGACTGGAAACCAGCGAGGGCGAGCGATGGAACCGAGGGCAGTCCGCACGGCGGAGGACGCGCGCAAGATCGTGCGCCATCGCAACCTGTCGCACGTGAAGGTGGGCGTCCACGACGTCGACGGGATCCTGCGGGGCAAGTACCTGCACCGCGACAAATTCTTCTCCGCGCTCGATGGCGGCTTCGGCTTCTGCGACGTCGTCCTCGGCTGGGACTCCAACGACCAACTCTACGACAACGTGACCTACACGGGGTGGCACACGGCCTACCCGGACGCCGCGGTGCGCATCGTGCCCGAAAGCTGCCGCGACATGCCGACGGAGGCGGGCGGCCTGTTCTTCCTCTGCGAGTTCGCGCCGCCCGCGGAGGCGATCTGCCCGCGCGGCACGCTGCGCCGCGTGCTCGACCGCGCCGGCAAGGCCGGATACGACGTCAAGGCCGGCTTCGAGTACGAGTTCTTCGTCTTCGAGGAATCCCCGCACACCGTGCGCGAGAAGCACTACCGCAACCTCAAGCCGATCACGCCCGGCTACTTCGGCTACTCGGTGCTGCGCAACTCGGTGATGGCGGACTGGTACCGCGACCTCCTCGCCTTCGGGGAGGACATGGACCTCGGCCTCGAGGGGCTGCACACGGAGACCGGCGCAGGCGTGCTCGAGGCGGCGCTGCGCGTCGACGACGGCCTGCCGGCCGCGGACAAGGCGGCGCTGTTCAAGACCTTCACGAAGGTGATGGCGCAGCAGCGCGGCTGGATCGCCAGCTTCATGGCCAAGTGGTCGAAGGACTGGCCAGGCTGCGGCGGCCATGTCCACATGTCGCTCTGGGACCGCAGGAAGGGCAGCTCCGCCTTCCACGACGCCAAGGACGCGCACTCCATGTCGAAGGCGATGCGCCACTTCGTCGGCGGCCAACAGGCGCTGATGCCCGAGCTGCTCGCGCTGGTCGCCCCGACGGTCAATTCCTACCGCCGCCTGATCCCCGGATACTGGGCTCCGACCCAGGCGGCGTGGGGCGTGGAGAACCGCACGACGGCGCTGCGCATCATCCCCGGCTCGCCGAAGTCGACGCGCGTCGAGTACCGCGTCGCCGCGGCCGACGGGAACCCCTACCTCGCGCTCGCCGCGGCCATCGGCTCCGGCCTCTGGGGCATCGAGAACGGGATCGAGCCCGGCGATCCCGTGAAGGGCAACGCCTACGAGATCAAGCGGCCGGCGAAGCACCAGCTGCCGCGCACCCTGACCGAGGCGGCCGAGCGCCTGCACCGCTCGAAGGCCGCGCGCGCGCTCTTCGGCGACGCCTTCGTCGACCACTACGCCGCCACGCGCGAGTGGGAGGAACGCGAGTTCCGCAAGCACATCAGCGACTGGGAGCTCGAGCGCTACTTCGAGATCATCTGACATGGCCGGCATCCTCCGCTGCATCTCGCCGATCGACGGCAGCGTCGTCGCCGAGCGCCCGCTCGCCACGGCGGCCGACGCCGCGAGCGCGGTCGAGGCCGCGCGCCGCGCGCAGGCGGGCTGGCGCACCGTGCCGCTGGCCCAGCGCATGGCGATCTGCGCCGCCTTCGCGGAGCACATGGTGGCCGACAAGGACAGGCTCGGCCGCGACCTCACGCGGCAGATGGGCCGGCCGATCCGCTACACGCCCGGCGAGATCGCCGGCGGGATGGCTGAGCGCACGCGCCGGATGGTCGAGCTCGCCCCATCAGCGCTCGCCGACGTCGCCGCCTCCGACAAGCCGGGCTTCACGCGCTTCGTGCGCAAGGAGCCGCTGGGCGTGGTCTTCGTCGTCGCGCCCTGGAACTACCCGTACCTCACCGCGGTCAACGCGATCGTGCCTGCGCTGGTCGCCGGCAACGCGGTGATCCTCAAGCACTCGCACCAGACGCCGCTGGTCGCGGAGGCCTTCCGCGACGGCCTGGCCAGGGCGGGCCTGCCCGAAGGCGTCTTCCAGGTCCTCCATCTCGGCCATGCCGGCACCGAGGCGCTGATCGGCCATCCGGGCGTGGACTTCGTCGCCTTCACGGGCTCGGTCCAGGGCGGGCATGCGGTGACGCGCGCCGCCAAGGACCGCTTCATCGGCCTCGGCCTCGAGCTCGGCGGCAAGGACCCGGCCTATGTGCGCGCCGATTGCGACCTCGACCATGCGGTCGAGAACCTGGTCGACGGCGCGTTCTTCAATTCCGGGCAGAGCTGCTGCGGCATCGAGCGCATCTACGTCCACGCCGACGTCCATGACCGCTTCGTCGACGGTTTCGTCGCGCTGACGCGGACCTACAAGCTGGGCGACCCGCTGGATCCGGCGACCACGCTGGGGCCGATGGTCCGCGCCTCCGCCGCCGACTTCGTGCGCGGCCAGGTCGCCGAAGCCGTCGCGGCGGGCGCACGCTCTCTCGTCGACCCGCGGCATTTCCCGGCCGACGCGCCGGGCACGCCGTACCTCGCGCCGCACGTGCTGGTCGGCGTCGACCACTCGATGCGCGTGATGACGGAGGAGAGCTTCGGGCCCGTGATCGGCATCATGAAGGTGTCCTCCGACGAGGAGGCCATCCGCCTGATGAACGACAGCGCCTATGGCCTGACGGCCGCGATCTGGACAGCGGACGAGGACGCCGCGCTGTCGATCGGCGCGCGCGTCGAGACGGGCACCTGGTTCATGAACCGCTGCGACTACCTCGATCCCGAGCTCGCCTGGACGGGTGTCAAGGATTCGGGCCGCGGCTGCACGCTGTCGCGCCTCGGCTACGACTACCTGACGCGACCGAAATCCTTCCACCTGCGTACCACGACCAAGTGAACCCGAAAGCCGCGAGGGCATCGTGACGATCGAACTCAAGGGCAACTGGAACTACCCGACCTCCATCCGCTTCGGCGCCGGGCGCGTCGCAGAGCTGCCGCAGGCCTGCGCGGCGGCTGGAATCTCAAGGCCCCTGGTCGTCACCGATCCCGGCCTCGCGAGACTCGACGTCTTCGCGCGCATCCTCGAAATCCTGCGCAAGGGCGGCCTCGGCGCCGCGGTGTTCAGCGACGTGAAGCCGAACCCGGTCGCGCGCAACGTCGAGGACGGGCTCGCGACGCTGCGCGCGGGCGGCCATGACGGCGTGGTCTGCGTCGGCGGCGGCAGCGCGATCGACTGCGGCAAGGTCATCGCCTTCATGGCGCGGCAGACCCGCCCGATGTGGGACTTCGAGGACATCGGCGACTGGTGGACGCGCGCGAATCCCGCGGGAATCGCGCCGATCGTCGCCGTGCCGACGACCGCAGGCACCGGCTCGGAGACGGGTCGCGCCGGCGTCATCACGAACGAGCAGACGCAGACCAAGAAGGTCATCTTCCACCCGCGGATGATGCCCGCGGTCGTCGTCGCCGATCCCGAGCTCACCGTCGGCCTGCCCGCGAAGCTGACGGCGGGCACCGGCCTCGACGCCTTCATCCACCTGCTCGAGGCCTATTGCGCGCCCTTCCACCACCCCTACGCCGACGGGATCGCTGTCGAGGGCATGCGCCTGGTGAAGGAGAACCTCGCGCGCGCCGTCGCCGATGGCCGCGACATCGAGGCGCGCGCGCACATGCTGGCCGCCTCGCAGATGGGCTCGACCGCCTTCCAGAAGGGGCTCGGCGCGATCCATTCGCTCTCGCATCCCGTCGGCGCGGTGCTCGACACGCATCACGGCCTGACCAACGCGGTCGCGATGCCCTACGTGCTGGTGTTCAACCGCCCCGCGATCGAGGCGAAGATCGTGCGCCTCGCGCGCTACCTCGACCTGCCCAGGGCCAGCTTCGACGGCTTCATGGAATGGTCGCTGGCGCTGCGCCGCGAGGTCGGCATCCCGCACACGCTCGCCGAGATCGGCGTGAAGGCGGAGCATCTCGACCGCTTTGCCGCGATGGCCGCCGAGGACCCGACCGCGGGCGGCAACCCGGTGAAGGCCGGCGTCCCCGAGATGCGCGCCATGTACGAGGCGGCGCTGCACGGCCGGCTCTGACGAAGCGCCGCGCGCGCCCCGCGCCGGCTCAGGCGGGCACGGGCTGGCGCCTGCGGTAGTCGTAGTTGGCGTCGATGCGGTGCATCAGGTACTCGCCGAAGACGACGGGCGCGTGGCGCGGCACCACGCCCGCGTCGACGATGCAGGCGATCGTCGCGTCCATGTTCGGGTCGAAGAAGTACGGGATCGAGTAGCGATCCCGGCCGCTGAGGTTGCGCACGCGATGCGGCGTCGACACGAAGCGGTCGTTCGTCCAGCGCTGCGTGATGTCGCCGACGTTCATCACGAAGCTGCCGGGCATGGGCGTGGCGTCGATCCATTCGCCGGCGCGGGTGCGCACCTGCAGCCCGCCTGCGTCGTCCTGCACCAGCAGCGTGATGAAGCCGTAGTCGGTGTGCGGCTGCGAGCCGAACAGGTCGTCGGGGCTGTCGGGCGGCTGCGGCGGGTAGTGCAGCATGCGCAGGAAGGTCGTGGGCTGGGCGAAGAGCGGCGCCAGCGAGCCCGCGCCGAGGCCGAGCGCCTTCTCGAACACCGGCAGGAAGCGCAGGGATAGCGCGCGCATCGCGTCGTCGTAGGCGACCGTGGCCTCCCGGAAGCCGGGGACGCCGGCCGGCCACTGGTTCGGGCCCGCGAGCGGGACGCGATCCGCGATGCGCGGGTCGCCCGGCGGCACCTCGTGCATCATCATGAAGGATTCGCTCTGGTTCGGCCGCGTCGCCTTCTGGATCGAGGACGTGACGATCTTCGACGAGGCGAAGGGCATGTAGCCGCGATGCCACTCGTTCATGCGGATCGCAAGCTTGCGTTCCACGGGCTGCGCATGGAACGCGCGCGAAGCGGCGAAGGCGCGGTCGACGAGGTCCCGCGGCACGCCGTGGTTCACGACATAGGCGAAGCCGATCTTCTCGAAGGCGTCGCACAGCGTCGCCGCGACGCGCCAGAGGCCGGCCTCGCCGTCCACCAGCGGCGCCATGTCGATGATCGGGAGCGTCGCGGCCACGGCGTCCCTCCTCAGCGCGCGAAGAGCGGCGCCGCGCGCGTCCACACGGACTGCGCCGCCGCGCGCGCCTCGCCGATCAGCTTGTGCTCGTCGATCTGTGTCATCTGGCCCGAAGAGACGAGGTGGCGGCCGTCGATGAACACCTCGGAGACGTCGCCCGAATTGCCGTTGAAGACGAGGTTCGCCGCGAGGTCGTCGGCGCGGAACGGGTGGTACCAAGGCTTGCGCATGTCGACCGCGACGAGGTCGGCCTTCTTCCCGGCCTCGAGGGAGCCGATGCTGTCGTCCATGCCGAGGCAGCGCGCACCGTCGATGGTGGCCATGCGCAGCACGTCGCGCCCGGAGCGGATCCCGACGTCCCCGGAGAGGACGCGCGGGATCAGCGCGGCGAATCGCATCACCTTCCACATGTCGTTCGAGAGCCAGTCCGACCCGAGCGACACGGAGACGCCGGCCTTGTAGATCTTCTCCATCGGCGGGTAGTAGCCGCGCTTGGCGACGAGATAGGCCGTGTGCGACATGCACGTGCCGGTCGCGCGCATCACCTCGATCTCGCCGTCGTCGACGAAGGCGCAATGCGCGCCGATGTAGCCCGGGCCGAGCAGCCCGAGGTCGTGCAGGAAGTGGATCGTGCGCTTGCCGTAGGTGTGCAGCATGAACTCGGCCTCGCCGGGCACGGAGGCCGTGTGGGCGTGCAGGCCCACGCCGTACTTGTCGGCAAGCTCCTTGAGCTGGACCAGCAGGCGCGGCGTGCAGCGGTCCGGGCCGTCCGGCGCGACGCGGCACGTGATGCGGCCATCGGCCTTGCCGTGCCAGTTCTCGAGGAGGTCGATCGCCTCCTCGACGCCCTCGTCCGCCATGCGGCGGTTCCAGTTGCGCTCCATGCGGCCGAAGCCTGCCTCGGAGGAATCCATCTCGCGCACCTCCGCGGCGACGACGCCGCGGAGTCCGGAATCGCGGATGACCTTCGCGGACTCCGGCTGGTGCCACCAGCACTCGTTGATCGTGGTCGTGCCCGTGCGGATCATCTCCACCGCATGGAGCAGGCCCGGAAGGTAGACGTCCTCCTTGCGCACGTAGTGCTCGTGCAGGGGCAGCGCGACCTTGAACGCGCCGCCGTAGCCGGAGACGTCCTCGGTCATCGCCTTCGTGATCGCGCCGGCGACATGGGTGTGCGTGTTAACGAGGCCCGGCAGTATGGCGTGGCCCGGAAGCGACACCACGCGGTCGGCCGCCTCCTTGCGCGCGGCGAGGTCCCGGGCGACGCCGACCGCGGCGATCCGGTCATCCTCGAGCACCACCGCGCCATCGGCGATCGCGAACTCGCTTCCCGCCATCGGGATCACCCAGTCTGCGCTCAGGTACGTCGTCGTCATGCCTAGCCTCGCGGTGGATTGGGGTTGGACGCTACCGGGTCAGTCGCGGAAACGCTCGTCCGAGACGGACCACGGGAAGAAGGCGCGCTCGATCGCGACGACCGCCTGGAACAGCGCGATGCCGACAAGGGCGAGGATCAAGATCGCGCCGAAGGCGAGCGGCGTCTTGAAGAACGCCGTCGAGGACTGGATCAGGTAGCCGAGCCCCTTGTCCGCGGCGACGAACTCGCCCACCACGGCGCCCACTACCGAGAGCGTGATCGCCACCTTCAGCCCGCTGAACAGGAACGGCACCGCGCAGGGCATGCGGACGCGCAGCAGCTCCCGCCAGCGCGAGGCGCGGCAGGAGCGGCATAGCTCGATGTACTCCGCCGGGACCGAGAGCAGCCCCGCGGCGACGGAGATGACGAGCGGGAAGAAGCACACGAGGAAGGTGACGACGATGCGCGGCATCTCGTTGGCGCCGAGCGCGACGACGAGGACCGGCGCGAGCGCGACCTTCGGCACGGACTGCACGAGGACGAGGATCGGGTAGACGGTCGCCGCGACCGCTGGCGAGGACGTGACCAGCACGGCGAGCGGGAGGCTGACCACGACCGCGAGGCCGAAGCCGAGGGCGATGGTCCGGAGCGTAGCGAGCGCATGGTCGGCCACGGTCGCCTTCAGCGCCCAGGTCTGGCTCCAGATCTCTGACGGTGCCGGCAGCAGGTAGTCCGGGATCCGGAAGCCGCGCACGCAGAGCTCCCAGGCGACCAGCAGGGCCGCGATGCTCAGCCAGGGCACCGACGCGCGCGCCAGCCGCGCGAAGCCGGCGCGGCCCGCTGGCCCGGCGTCGTCGGGATCGGGGTCAGCGCGCATCCGCGGCGGCCTTGCGACGGCTGAAGATGGACGCGCGCACCGACGCAGCGACGGACTGGAACTCCGGCAGGGCCTCCTGCGCGAAGGAACGCGGCCGCGGCAGCGCGACGTCGAGGCTGCTCACGACGCGTCCCGGCCGGGACGACATGACGACGACCTTGTCGGCGAGAAGGACCGCCTCCGTGATCGAGTGCGTGACGAAGACGATCGTCTTCCTGCGATCCTGCCAGATGCTGAGCAGCTCGAGCGTCATCTCCTCGCGCGTGAGCGCATCGAGGGCGCCGAAGGGCTCGTCCATGAGGAGGATCGGCGGGTCGTGGATGAGCGCCCGGCAGATCGCCGCGCGCTGCTGCATGCCGCCGGAGAGCTCGCCGGGAAGCCTGGTCTCGAAGCCGCCCAGGCCGACCATCTCGAGCAGCTCCAGCGCGCGCCGCCCGTGCGGCGCCGCCGGGCGCCCCATCAGCTTGAGCGGCATCAGCACGTTGTCGAGGACCGACGCCCACGGGAAGAGCGTCGGCTTCTGGAACACGATGCCGACGTCCTCGCGGGGACCGTCGACGCGGCGGCCATCGACCTCGATGGCCCCGCGCGTCGGCGCAATCAGCCCGGCGACCAGCCGGAGCAGGGTCGACTTCCCGCAGCCCGACGGGCCGACGATGCAGACGAACTGCTCCCGGCCGACCGAGAGGTCGACGCCGTCGAGGGCGGCGACGCGCGCGCCGTCCCTCGACCGGAAGACCTGGCCGATGCCCTCGAGGCGGATCAAGTCGCGCGCGCCCCCGCCCTCGTCACGAGCCGGACTTGGGCGCGAAGCGGCCGTCGACGAAGCCCTTCGGGTCGAGCGCCGGGTCGAGCTGCTGGGTCTTCGCGACCAGGTCGTAGGTCTGGCGCAGGCGCGCGTCGGAGAACTGGCCGAGGCCGCCGCGGTCCGTGACGTCGTTGAAGACGAAGGTCAGGCCGATGCGCAGGGAGCCGAGCGCGTCGTCGACGTCGATCTGCGGATGGTGCTTGTTGTGCAGCCGCGCCGCCGCCTCGGGATTCGCCTTCGCCCAGAGGAACGACTTCTGCAGCGCCGCGAGGAAGCGGCGCACGAGGTCGGGATTGCGCTCGATCATCGCGTCCGAGGCGATGATCGTGGAAGCGTAGGCGTCGAGCCCGAAATTCGCGTAGGGGATGGCGACGATCTCGCGCCCGTTCTTCTGCGCCTGCTTGTTCTGGAAGTACTGGTGCGTCTGGAAGAACGGCGCCGCGTCGAGCTGGCCGTTGATCAGCATCGCGCCCATCGCGCCCGGGTCGGTCGTGACCCAGTTGATCTTCGCGGCGTCGAAGCTGCTCGCGGCGGTGAGGAGCGGCAAGTAGATCTGGTGGCTGTTTCCGGGCGTGGTGCCGACGCGCTTGCCCTCGAGGTCCTTGAAGCTGGCGACGCCAGAGCCCTTGATCACGAACAGCGAGTGCGGCGGCTTGGTGTAGACCGGCATCACCGACTTGACCCTGCTGTCGGCGCTGCGCTGGCGCGCGGTCATCACGGTCGCGATGTCGGCGACGCCGAACTCGACCGTGCCGGCCGCGACCTTGCGGATCGTGTCGCCGGATCCCTGGCCGCGGTTGATCGTGACATCGAGGCGCTGCTCGCGGAAGAAGCCGTTGTCGATCGCGCTGTAGTAGATCGCGTACTCGCCGGTCGGGATCCAGTCGAGCTGGAACGACACCTTGTCCTGCGCCGCGGCGGGCGACGCGTGGAGCAGCCCTGCAGCCATAACCGCGGCTGCGGCAAGGCTGGTCCTGCGGGAAATGCCTGCGATGGTCATGCGACGCCTCCAGTTCGTGGATCGGGGGGAACGGGTCTCCGCGACCGGCGCGATCCCGCCGCCGGGCCGCGCGGTGCGGAACGCGGCGAGGACTCCACCGGGCCAGTTCGAAGGATGGCACAGAGTCGGGGGTGGTCAAACAGCGCAGGCACTTTCACCTGGTGACAGCGCGTTCAAGCCTCCGCGCCGATCGACGACGCCTCGCGCCCGAGCGTGCCGACGGCCGCCGCACGCGCCGCGGGCCCGAGCTGCGCCGTCAGGCACGCGACGGCGAGCGCGCCGAGCAGCGTGCCGGAGCGGCCGAACACGGGCACCGCGATGCCCGAGACGCCGAGCACGACGTCGTCGGACGCCAGCGCGAATCCCCGTCGCCTTATGCGCGCCAGCTCCCTCCGGATGGCGGCCGGGTCGGTCTCGCTGCGCGGGGTGAAGGGCTCCAGGGTCCCGCCGAGGATGGCATCGACGTCCTTCGCGGGCAGGTGCGCGAGGATCGCCTTGGGGGTCGCGCCGCAATGCATCGGCATGCGCCCGCCCAGCGTCCACCAGCGCACGAGCACGACGGCGCTGCCCTCCGACCGGGCGAGGCAGAGCGCCTCCCGGCCACGCCGCACGCCGAAGAATGCCGTGTTGCCGGTCTCGGCGGCGACGCGGTCGACGGCCGCCTGCGCGCGCGCGCGGAGGTCCCCGCCCTCCGTGACCGAACCCGCGAGCTCCAGCAGGCCGAGGTCGAGCCGGTAGAGCTTCGAGCGCGCGTCGCGCACCGCGAGCCCCTCGTCGCAGAGCGAGGCGAGGATGCGCCGCGCCGTGCCGAGGTCGAGGCCCGCCGCCTCCGCGATGTCGGACAGGCTGCGGCTGGGCCGCTGCGTGGAAAAGCTGCGCAGGATGCGCACGACGCGCGCGACGGCCCTCATGCCGGCTCCGGCGACACGCGCACCAGCTGCTTGCCCAGGTTGGCGCCGGAGAGCAAGCGCAGGAACGCGGCCGGCATCGCCTCGATTCCCTCGCTGACGTCCTCGCGGTAGCGCAGCCTGCCTTCGCGCAGCAAGGCCGAGAGGCGCGCCAGCCCCTCTTCCGCGCGATGCGCGACGTCCGTGTAGAGGAAGCCCTGCCAGCGCGCGCGCTTCACCAGCATGTGGCGGTGGTGGCGAAGGCCGGTATCGGGCTGGCCGGGACGGTTGTAGGTGTCGATCGTCCCGCATTGCACGATGCGCGCGCGCAGGTTGATGCGCTCCATCACGGCGTCGAAGATCGGGCCGGCCGTGTTGTCGAAATAGACGTCGATGCCTTCGGGCGTGGCCGCGGCGAGCGCGCCGCGCAGGTCGCCCGCCTTGTAGTCGACGCCCACGGCGTAGCCGATCTCCCGGCACCAGGCGAGCTTCTCCGCCCCGCCCGCCACCGCGACGGCGCGACATCCCATGATGCTGGCGAGCTGGCCCACGACCTGCCCGACCGCCCCCGCGGCCGACGACACGACCACGGTGTCGCCCGGTCGCGGCGCCCCCGTCTCGAGGAAGGCGAAATACGCCGTCAGCCCCGGCATGCCGAGGATGCCGAGCGCATGGCGCATCGGCCCGAGCGCGGGATCGACCTTGCGCGTGGCGCGCGGATCGAGCGTCGCGAAATCCTGCCAGCCCCAGCCCATGCTCTCGACGACGTCGCCCGGCGCGAAGGCGGGATGGCGCGACTTCACGACGACGCCGACGCCACCTCCCTGCATCACCTCGCCCGGCTCCACGGGCCTCGCGTAGCTGGGTCCCGCGGAGATGCGCCCCCGCATGTAGGGATCGACCGAGAGCCAGCACGCGCGCGCCACGACCTGGCCCTCGCCCGGATCGGGCACTGGCCCCTCGACGAGTTGCCAGTTTCCTGGCTCCGGCATCGCGGCGGGCCTCGAGACGAGGCGCCATTGGCGGTTCACGTCATGCATGCGTCCCTCAACCGAGTTCGCCCGGGAAATGGCAGGCCGCGAACTGCCCGGGCCGGTGCTCGACAAGCGGCGGCGGCTGCTCGGCGCAGACGGGCTTCGCCAGCGGGCAGCGCGTGCGGAAGCGGCAGCCGCTGGGCGGGTCGATCGCGCTCGGCGGCTCGCCGCCGAGGACCATCCGCTTGCGCGCGCGCTCCGCGGCGACATCCGGGATCGGGACCGCGGAGAGCAGCGCGACGCTGTAGGGATGCAGCGGGCGCTCGAAGAGGTCGGCCGCGGTCGCGACCTCCATGACCTTGCCGAGGTAGAGCACGACGATGCGGTCCGAGACGTGCCGGACCACGGCGAGGTCGTGCGCGATGAAGAGATAGGTGAGGCCGAGGCGCTCCTGCAGGTCGACGAGCAGGTTGATCACCTGCGCCTGGATGTTGACGTCGAGCGACGAGATGGGCTCGTCCGCCACCACCAGCGCCGGATCCACCGCGAGCGCGCGCGCGGTGCCGATGCGCTGGCGCTGGCCGCCGGAGAATTCGTGCGGATAGCGCTCGGCGGCGCGCGCCGGCAGGCCGACGAGGTCGAGCAGCTCGACGACGCGCCCGCGCGCCGCGGCGCGGCCCGCCGCGATGCCGTGGAACAGCATCGGCTCCGCCAGCATGTCGCCCACGGTCATGCGCGGGTTCAGCGACGCGTAGGGGTCCTGGAAGACCATCTGCATGCGCCGGCGCAGCGGGCGGATCGCCGCGGCGTCCGCGTGCGTGATGTCGACGCCGTCGAAGAGGATCCTGCCCGCTGTCGGCTCATGGATGCGCGTGACCAGGCGCGCGATCGTCGACTTGCCGCAGCCCGACTCGCCGACGAGGCCGACGGTCTCGCCGCGCCGGACGACGAGGTCGACGCCGTTCACGGCATGGACCTTGCGCGGCGTCGACAGGAAGCCGCCGCCCCTCAGCGGGAAATGCTTCGCGAGGCCGGAGAGCTCAAGGATCGGCCCCGGGCGCGCCGCCTCGGCCACGGCCCCGTCGCGCGCGGCGACGGGCGCCATGCGCGCAGGCACGTCGGCCAGCCTCGCGCCATGGGCGCCGCGCGCGGGCAGGACGCCCCCGTCCTGGGTCACCCAGCATCGCGCCCTGCGCCCGGGCGCCACCTCGGCGAGGTCCGGCTTCTCGGCGCAGCGCGCCTCGCGGAAGGGACAGCGCGCGGCGAAGCGGCAGCCCGCGGGCATCGCGAGCGGATCTGGCGGCTGGCCCTCGATGGCGAGCAGCCTGCGGTCGCCATCGGCCTTCCTGTCGACGCGCGGCACGGCGTTGAGCAGCGCCCAGGTATAGGGATGGCGCGGGTCAGAGAGCAGGTCCTCGGCCAGCCCCTCCTCCACCACCTCGCCGCCGTACATGACGATGACCCGGCGGCAGACATTCGCGATCACGCCGAGGTCGTGGCTGATGAGGAGCACGGCCGTGCCGAACTCGGCGTTGAGGTCCCGCAGCAGGTCGAGGATCTGCGCCTGGATCGTGACGTCGAGCGCAGTGGTCGGCTCGTCGGCGATCAGCAGGCTCGGGCCGTTGGAGAAGCCCATCGCCAGCATCACGCGCTGGCGCATGCCGCCCGAGAACTCGTGCGGGTAGGAATCGAGCGCGCGCTCCGGCGCGCTGACGCCCATGCGCCGCAGCAGGTCGATCGCGCGCGCGCGCGCCGCGCCCTTGCCGTAGCGGCCATGGACGGTCATGCCCTCGACCAGCTGCCCGGCGATGCGGCGCACGGGGTTCAGCGACGTCATCGGGTCCTGGAAGACCATCGCGATGTCGTTGCCGCGCAGCGCGCGCAGCCCCTCGCGGTCGAGATGCATGACGTCGCGGCCGCGGAACGCGATCGTGCCGCCCGCGATGCGCGCCCCCTCGTCGAGGAGCCGCATGATGGAGCGCGCGGTGACGCTCTTGCCGGAGCCGGACTCGCCGACGATGCCGACGGTCTCGCCCTCGGCGATGGAGAAGCTGACCCCGTCGACGGCGCGCACCGTGCCGGCATCGGTCGCGAACTCGGTGCGCAGGTCGCGCACCTCGAGCAGCGGCTGCGCGCCGCTCATCGCCGCCTCGACTTCGGGTCGAGCCAGTCGCGGATGCCGTCGCCGAGGAAGTTGAAGCCGATCACGACGGTCAGGATGGCGACGCCCGGGAAGGTCGCGACCCACCACTGCTCGACCAGCTCGCGCCCCTCCGAGACCATCGCGCCCCATTCCGGCGTCGGCGGGATGACGCCAAGGCCGAGGAAGTTGAGGCCCGCGAAGGTCAGGATCGCGGTCCCGACGTCGAGCGTCAGCAGCACGACGAGCGGGCCCACCGCGTTGGGGACGATGTGCCGGAACAGTATGCGCGAGGGCCCGAAGCCGAGGACATGCGCGGCCTCGACGTATTCCTGGTTGCGCTGCACGAGCACGAGCGAGCGCGCGAGCCGCGCGAACTTCGGCCACCAGACGACCAGCATCGCGAGGATCGTGTTGGTGACGCCGATCCCCAGCGCC
>Ga0194129_10006739_pt1 | contig 13956 bp, 10 predicted proteins | sample TA2KigCa35mmetaG_FD_150862 | JGI IMG/M metagenome (GOLD analysis project Ga0194129, IMG submission 150862) | Freshwater microbial communities from Lake Tanganyika, Tanzania - TA2015038 Kigoma Deep Cast 35m | ecosystem: Environmental > Aquatic > Freshwater > Lake | place: Tanzania: Lake... | reverse complement strand
ACCTCGATCCGCAACCGCTCGGGGCCGGCCATCCGCGCGTCCTTTCGGCGCTGGAGAAAGCGGATGAGCTGGGCGGGGTCCACGTTGGTGTCCTTGCGGAACTGGAACTGCACCGCCTGCCCGTGTGCCTCGATCTTTGCCACTCCGATGCACTCTCCGAGGATGCGCAGCCGATGGCTCAGCATGAGCGCTTGCGCCTGCTCAGGCATACGCCCGAAGCGATCCACAATCTCCTCCTGCATCTCGCGAAGCTCATCCTCGCTGGCGCATGTGGCAAGGCGCTTGTAGAGACTGAGTCGTTCATGCACATCGGGGCAGTAAACGCTCGGCAGGAGGGCAGGCGCGTGCAGATTGACCTCGGTTGCCACTGCGAGGGGCGCACTGAGGTCTGGTTCCCGCCCTGCCTTGAGTGCGCGCACTGCCGTGCTAAGCATGTCGCTGTAGAGGGAAAACCCGATCTCGATCATGTTGCCCGACTGCGAGTCGCCCAGAACTTCGCCTGCGCCGCGAATCTCCAGATCGTGCATCGCAAGGAAAAAGCCTGCGCCAAGCTCCTCCATCTTCTGAATCGCCTCGAGCCGCTTGTGCGCGTCCTTGGTGAGCGCTGCTTCGTCGGGGATCAGCAGGTAGGCGTAGGCCTGGTGGTGGGAGCGCCCGACCCGGCCGCGCAACTGGTGCAGTTGTGCCAGGCCGAAGCGGTCAGACCGGTGGATGAGGATGGTGTTGGCGCTTGGCACATCGATTCCGGTCTCGATGATTGTGGTGCACAGCAGCAGATTGAAGCGTTGCGCATGAAAGTCGCGCATGACCGCCTCGAGTTCGCGCTCAGGCATCTGTCCATGGCCTACCACCACATTCGCCTCGGGAACCAGTCTACGCAACTTCTCGGCACGGTTCTGGATCGTTTCCACCTCGTTATGCAGAAAGTAGACCTGACCACCCCGCCGAAGTTCGCGGATGATCGCCTCGCGGATCGCGCCGTCGGTTTCCTTGCGCACAAAGGTCTTGATCGCCAGACGGCGCTGCGGGGCGGTGGCAATCACCGAAAAATCGCGCAGTCCCTCCATGCTCATCGCCAGCGTGCGCGGAATCGGGGTTGCAGTGAGGGTGAGAACATCGACTTCGGCGCGCAGGTTCTTCAGCACCTCCTTTTGCCGCACCCCGAAGCGATGCTCCTCATCGATGATGACGAGCCCCAGTCGGGCGAATTTCACCTCGGCCGAAAGCAGCTTGTGGGTGCCGATCACGATGTCGACCTGCCCACGGGCCAGTGCTTCGAGCGTCTGTCGCGCCTCCTTGCCGCTGCGAAAACGCGACAGCTCGGCGAGCCGCACAGGGAAATTCGCAAAACGGTCGCTGAAGGTCTGGAAGTGCTGTTCGACCAGCAGGGTGGTGGGTGCGAGGATGGCGACCTGGCGGGAGTCGCCAACGGCCACGAAGGCTGCGCGCAGCGCCACTTCGGTCTTGCCGAATCCCACATCGCCGCAAACGAGGCGGTCCATCGGCTTGTTGGCAACCAGATCCTGGATGACATGGTGGATGGCAGCGCGCTGATCCGGAGTTTCCTCGAATCCGAAGCCCTCGCAGAACGCTTCGTAGTCGGAAGCGTGAAAGGCGAAGGCATGCCCCTGGCGCAGCGCGCGGCGCGCATAGAGATTGAGCAACTCGGCTGCGGTATCGCGCGCCTGCTGAGCGGCTTTGCGCTTGGCCCTCTCCCACTGGAGGGAGCCGAGTTGGTGCAGCGGCGCTTCATCGGGCGAGGCGCCGCTGTAGCGCGCGATCAGGTGGAGCTGCGACACCGGCACATAAAGGCTCGCGTCGTTGAGGTAGGCAAGATGCAGAAACTCGTTGTCGCCTTCGCCGAGATCCATATGGATCAGACCCCGGTAGCGTCCGATACCGTGCTCGACGTGGACCACTGGGTCGCCCGACTTGAGCTCCGACAGATCACGGATCAGCGTGTCGACATTGCTTTGCGACTCGCGTCTTCGCGACTTGCCACGGCGGGGGTGGTGGGCGTAGATCTCGGCTTCGGTTACCACCGCGATCAGACCTTCGATCACAAAGCCCGCATGCAGGGGGCCCACGCCGATTCGCGCGCCGCTCCACGAGGGCTCGGCTGGCCATCCGTCGATGCTTTCCCAGCGTACTTCGTATTCGGCAAGCGCCTGCATCAGCGTCTCGCGCCGCCCCGGGGAATCGCACACGATCAGCACCGGGAGCGGCGACTGCTCCGCGAACTGCTCCAGCGCGGCATGGGGCCGGGTGCGCTTGCGATCAACCGCAAGTTGCGGAAGCCCCGGGCAGGGTTGCGATCCCGCGTGGGGCATCGTGAGGCGGCCGCGGGTGCGGCACGCCTTGAAGAAGCGCTCCTGGTCGAGCATCAACTCCGCAGGACTCAGGCAGGGGCGCTCGACATCCCGGCTCAGGAACTCGTAGCGCTGCTGCATGTCCTCGCGAAAGCGCTGCAGAGCGGATTCCACGTCTCCGTGAAGCACCACAAGGTCATCCCCGCCCATGTAGTCGAAGAGACTGTGACATGCATCGAAAAAAAGCGGCAGGTACCACTCCACTCCGCCGGGGGCAAGTCCGAGCCCGATGTCCTTGTAGACGGTGCATCGCGACGGATCGCCCTCAAAGCGGTCGCGCCAGCGTGCACGAAAGCGGACCCGGCTCGCCTCATCGAGCGCGAACTCACGCCCGGGAAGGATCCGCACCGAAGGGACCGGGAAGAGGCTGCGCTGGGTATCCGGATCAAAACTCTTGATCGACTCAATGTGATCGTCGAGCAGGTCGATCCGCAGGGGAAGGGCGTTTCCCATGGGAAACAGGTCGATGAGACTGCCGCGCAGGCAGTATTCCCCGGGCTTCACAACCTGCGACACGTGTTCGTAGCCCGCCTCGACCAGTTGGGCCGCCAGCACATCGCGCGCGAGTTGCTCGCCGCGCGCGAACACGAAGCTGCGGCCGGCAATCAGCGAACGGGGCGGCAGCAGCAGCGCCGCCGTTGTGGCGGGGGCCACAAGCACGTCGATGTCGCGCTGAAGCAGACGCCACAAGGCGTGCAGCCGGTCGCTGATCAGGTCCTGGTGCGGCGAAAAGTGGTCGTAGGGTAAGGTCTCCCAGTCGGGAAAGAGCTGCAGTCGGAGTCCTGGATCAAACCATCCGAGCTCCTCCACCACCCGCTCGGCATCGGCCGGCTGGGCGGTGAACACCACGATCCGCCGTGGCGACAATGCACGAGCCCAGTTGGCAAGCAGATAGGCATCGCCCGCACCCCAACTGGCGGGCGCACGTAGCGCCTGGCCGGGATCCGGGAAGCGAAAACCTGCGAGGGTGGCGGGCATGAGAGAATTTTAGTCGCTGGTGGCGACGGCAGACGGAGGCGCGGCATCCCTCAGCGGCAAAACCTTTCGAAGGACCTGTCGGTCGACCCGGAGTTGCGCTCCCGAGGAGCGCGGCAGCACACCAACCCAGGAGCGGCATCACGAACAATGCCACCGCCGGTTTGCGCAAACCCGCGCTGGCCGGTAGCCCTCACGATGCGGCCCGCAGTGCGCCGACACTGCATGCGGTTGTGCCGGCCGCAGGCTCGGGTGCGCGCTTTGGTGCAGCGCTCCCGAAGCAGTACCAGCCGCTTGCCGGAACTCCGGTCATCGTTCACAGCGTGAGGGTGCTGCTCGACCTCGATCCGGTGGAGAAAGTGTGGGTGATCGCAGCGCCCGGGGATCGCGAGGCAGCCGTGGCGCTGGCTCCCTTGCTGCAGGCTTGGCCGAAGCGGCTCGCGATTTGCGCGATCGGCGGTGCTACCCGCCGCGATACCGTGCTGGCCGGGCTCGAGCAGGTGCGCGAGGCGGGTGCACACTGGGCGCTTGTGCACGATGCCGCAAGGCCGCTCCTCAGACCGTCCGACGCGCTGGCGCTGATCGAGACCTGCCTGCACCGAGGCCACGGTGGCATCCTTGCACGTCCGGTCGTGGATACGGTGAAGCGGGTTAGCCAGTCGCCTGCACAGGGGGCCACGGAGGCAACCCTGGACCGGGATGCGGCGCCTCGAGACCCCGAGTCCGATGCACCCCGGGGCCAGAGCCAAGCGGCCGCCGGCTCCGGGCCCGGATTGGCAGCGCGACGGGTTACGCCAGAGGGAGCCAGGGTGGAGACCATCGCGCGGGATCGGCTCTGGCTGGCACAGACGCCGCAGATGTTTGAAGTGGCCCTCCTCCTCCGGGCGTTGGCGCAGCACCCGGATGTCACCGATGAATGTGCGGCGATCGAGCGTATCGGCGCCCCGGTGCTGCTGCTCGAAGGTTCACAGGCCAATGTAAAGCTGACTTCGCCCGGGGACCTCCAGGTGCTCGAAGCGCAGCTGCGGGATCGGCTCTGGCTGGCACAGACGCCGCAGATGTTTGAAGTGGCCCTCCTCCTCCGGGCGTTGGCGCAGCACCCGGATGTCACCGATGAATGTGCGGCGATCGAGCGTATCGGTGCCCCGGTGCTGCTGCTCGAAGGGTCACAGGGCAATGTAAAGCTGACTTCGCCCGGGGACCTCCAGGTGCTCGAAGCGCAGCTTTCCGCGGTCGATTCGGGGGACCTTGGGGCAGGGGCGAGTGCAGGCGCAGGAGCAGGGGCGAGTGCAAGCGCAGGAGCAGGCTCAGGAACAGGCGCAAAGACACACGCGAGAGCAGGCGCGCCGCGCGCAGACGTGGCCGAGCCGCAGATCAGGATCGGGCAAGGCTACGATGTGCACGCGCTGGTACCCGGACGACGGCTGATCATCGGCGGCGTTGCGATCGACTATCCACTTGGCCTGCTCGGGCACTCGGACGCCGATGTGCTCCTGCACGCGGTCACCGACGCCATCCTCGGCGCAGCGGCACTCGGTGACATCGGGACGCACTTTCCGGATCAGGACCCGAAGTTTCGGAATGCCGACAGCGGGCACCTGCTGCGTGAGACGGTCAGCATCGTGCGGGGGCTGGGCTGGCAGATTGAAAACCTGGACTGCAGCGTGATTGCGCAGGCGCCGCGGCTTGCGCCGTACCGGGCCGCGATCGTCGAGCGGGTGGCAGCCTGCCTCGGTGTGCGGCAGGATCGCATCGTGCGGGGGCTGGGCTGGCAGATTGAAAACCTGGACTGCAGCGTGATTGCGCAGGCGCCGCGGCTTGCGCCTTACCGGGCCGCGATCGTCGAGCGGGTGGCAGCCTGCCTCGGTGTGCGGCAGGATCAGGTGAACCTTAAAGCCAAGACCCAGGAGTGGCTGGGTTTCGAGGGGCGGGGAGAAGGCATTTCTGCGCAGGCGGTGGTCCTCCTCAAGCGTGCTGCGGGTTGAACGGACCTTCCTGTGCAACTCCCCAACGTTGCCGCGCCGCGCAGGCACGCTCCCTTGCAAGGCTCTCCCGTCCCTGTGCAGCTTCCCGAACTTCCGGGGCCGGCAGCGGACGGGGGTCCCTCAGCAGTGCCCGGGTCGGTTCCGCGCCGGGGAGGCGCATGGACCCGTGGCATCGGCAGGCTGGGCCTCTACCTGCTTGGCTGGCGCGTGGAGGGTTGTTTTCCCGACCATCCGAAGCTCGTGATCGCCGGAGCGCCGCACAGCACCAACTGGGACTTTCCGGTGGCGATGTCGGTGGCGTTTGCCTACAACCTGCGCATCAACTTCCTGGCCAAGCACCGGCTCTTCAAGGGCGCGCTGGGGCCGGTGATGCGCTGGTTCGGTGGGGTTTCGGTTGATCGGGGGATGGCCGCCGATGTGGTGGAGCAGGTGGTGGAGAGCTTTGCAGCGTGCGAAGCGATGTGGCTGTGCATGTGGGGTTTCGGTTGATCGGGGGATGGCCGCCGATGTGGTGGAGCAGGTGGTGGAGAGCTTTGCAGCGTGCGAAGCGATGTGGCTGTGCATCGCGCCGGAGGGAACCCGAAAGCAGGTCGATCGGTTCCGCTCGGGCTTCCTGCGGATTGCCGCAGGTGCAGAAATCCCGATCCTGCTCCTCGTGTTCGACCATGGCGCACGGGCGATTCGCCTGGGGCCGTTGTGCCTGCCCGGGCCAGACCCCGAGCGTGACCGGGAGGTGATCGAGCTTTGGTACCGCCCGTATCAGGTGATGCGCAAAGCCTGAGTGTGAGCATCCCCCCAACCCTGGAACCGGGCCTGCACGAGGGTTCGCCAGGGGCTCGGGGGAGGCTCGACCGACAAGGCGACCGCCGTCCTCGACAAGGACAGGCCGGCCACCATTCTCAGCGCAGGTCTGCGACCAGCGCCTGTCGCTGTGTTGCGGGAAGGGGCGAGATCTCGCAGGTGTAGGCTGCGTGGTCAATGCCCGCCGAGAGGCTTACGCCGTATTTGAGGGCGGCGCACATGTCGGGGTTGAGTTCGAAGCGCAGGAAGTGTACCGAGGAGGTCTTGGTCTCGTTTTCCCGCTCCAGATCCTCATCGGCAATCGCATACACGCGCGCCGAACCCTCCACCTGAATCCACACCCGATCCTCGATGCCGATCAACCGTGAGAGCGCGCTACGGCGCTCGGCTGGATCCTCGTACTCGATCATCATCGTGGCCTTGAAATTGCTGCCGTCCGGGATGAGCGGGCTGTAGGACTCGAGTTCGTGGAGGATGCCCTCCTCCTCGAAGATCTTCTCGATCCGCAGCATTTCCTGAATCTGGTAGCGGATCGTGAGTTCGTCTTCGAAGATCAGGGTCACGTGCTGGCCGAGCGCCAACGTGCGGTGCTTCTTGTGCTCAAGCACTTTCCTGCGGAACTCGGGGCGGGCCCTGGCGTAGGCCTCGAGGGTCATCAGCGATTCACGTGCGATTTTGGGAGTCATTCGAGAGTTCATCATGGGAGTCCGTAAGCCTTGCGTGGGAGGGTTAAGGGATGCGCCATCGGCGCCTGGATCATGGGAGTCCGTAAGCCTTGCGCAGGAGGGTCAAGGGATGCGCCATCGGCGCCTGGGGAAACTGGTTGCGCTCGATACCCTGGGCGATGTGGTGACCAGCGAGTTGGCAATCGGAAGCGATCCAGTCGGTGGGGCCTTTGGGATGCGCGCTCATCTGCCGGAACACAGGCTTGCCGATCTTCATCGCGCCCTCGAAGAACTCCTTTTTCACGCCCCATGTGCCCGCGTGGCCGGAGCAGCGCTCCACTGTGTGAACCTGCGTGTCGGGCACCATGGCGAGGAGTTCGCGGGTGCGCTGACCCATGTTCTGAACCCGCAGATGGCAGGCCACGTGATAGGACACATGCCCGAGCGAGGTGGAAAAGCCGGTATTGAGGAGTCCGTCCTTGTGGCGGTCCACGAAGTACTCGAACGGATCGAACATGGCTGATTGCACGGTCTTCGTCTCGTTGCAGGAAGGGAAAAGCAGAGGCAGCTCCTGCTTGAACATCAGGGCGCACGAGGGGATGGGCGCGAGGATTGCGTAGCCTTCACGGGCCAGTCGGGCGAGCGCGGGCATGTTGGCCGCCTTGAGTGCGGCGACACCGTCGAGATCGCCGAGTTCAAGTTTGGGCATCCCGCAACAAGCCTCCTTGTCCGCGACCACCCAGGGAATCCCGTTGTGCTCGAGGATCTTGATCAGGTCAAGCCCGATGCCTGGTTCGTTATAGTTTATATAGCAAGTTGAGAAGATAGCAACCTTGCCCGGCGTGCGCTGGCCGTTGCGGACTGCGGGGGCCTCCCTGGCCGCCTTGGCTTGCGCACTTGCCGCAACCGCACGAAAGGGTCGCGGCGCAAACTCGGGGACCCAGGCGTCGCGGTGCACGCCGAGCATGGACTCGCCCAGTTCGCGGGCGCGGTTGTTTTTCGCAAGCGCGTTCACCGCCTGGACCACCACAGGGATGCCCGCGAGCTTGCCATTGCGGTCGGTGGAGGCCAGCTGGCTGTCCCTGAACTTCGTTGGCGTTCCTTTCTTGAAGGCAATGGCCTTGGCGCGCAGCATCACGTGCGGAAAGTCCACGTTCCACGCGTGCGGCGGCACATAGGGGCACTTGGTGAGGTAGCAGAGGTCGCAGAGGTAGCACTGGTCCACCACCTTCATGTAGTTCTTGCGGTCCACCCCATCCACCTCGAGGGTTTCCGAGGCGTCGACCAGATCGAAGAGCGTGGGGAAGGCATTGCACAGGCTCACGCAGCGCCGACAGCCGTGGCAGATGTCGAAAATGCGCTCCATCTCATCAAAGCAGGCTTTTTCGTCATAAAAAGCCGCGCTCTGCCAATCGATTGGGTGGCGGGTTGGTGCTTCGAGTGAACCTTCACGCATGGCTCGAATCCGGGAAGAGGTGGGGGGCAGGCCGCGCGCCAGACCCTGGCGTGCGGCCCTTCAGGCAACGGGCCTCGGTGGCCGCTGTCGATCAGGCGTTGGCTGCGAGCGCGTCGAGGGCCTTCTGGAACTTGTTGGCATGCGAGCGCTCGGCCTTGGCCAGCGTCTCGAACCAGTCTGCGATCTCATCGAAACCTTCGTCGCGCGCTGTCTTGGCCATGCCGGGGTACATGTCGGTGTACTCGTGCGTTTCGCCAGCCACAGCCGCCTTGAGGTTGTCGCTCGAGGCACCGATCGGCAGGCCGGTAGCGGGATCACCCACGTGCGCGAGGTAGTCGAGATGGCCGTGAGCGTGGCCGGTCTCGCCCTCGGCGGTGGAGCGAAAGAGTGTTGCGACTTCGGGCAGGCCTTCGACATCGGCCTTGTTTGCGAAATACAGGTAGCGACGGTTGGCCTGACTTTCGCCCGCGAAGGCTTCCTTCAGGTTGTGATGCGTCTTTGAACCGTTAAGACTCGACATAGCAATCTCCTGGGAGTTACACGATTGAGAAACCGACTGCTCGGGGACCGCGCGTACTTCGCGTTGACTGCCTGTGGAGGATCGCGGCCCGAGAAGCCTGCGTATTATCGGTAGAAGATTGCGATGAAGGCCAATTGAATTTACATATGCCCTCGATTGACGACGTCGATGGGTGACGGGGCCATGACAGCGGGGCGGATCTCGCCGCTGCGCGCTGCGGCGGTTTCGATCACCGAGGGCAGACTCAGATGCACCGACAGTCCGCCCCCGGGTGAGCGGCGCAACTCGAGTTTTCCCTGATGACGCAACACGATCCGGTTCACGATCGCGAGGCCGAGCCCACTACCCTCGCGCTCGCTGCGATGGTCTTCAAGTCGCGCAAAGGGCTCGAGCAGGCGCTGATAATCACCCTCGGGCACACCTGGCCCGTAGTCGTCGAGCACGAGTTGCAAACTTCCCTGAACGCTGCGAAGAGAGAGGTCGGCATCGAAGTCCCCCTGCGACCGGGCATACCGCGCCACGTTGGAGAGCAGGTTGTCGAGCAGGCGATCGATGTCCACCCGACGTCCGCTCCAGGGGAGTGTTTCCGGAAGGTCAAGGCGGATGCGCAGTCCGTCGTCGCGCCAGCGCTCGACGGCGAGTGCAACGCTCGCAGCGGCATCGTGGGTGTCGCTTCCTTCGAGCGTGGAGGCTCGCGCATAGTCGATGAACTGGCGCACCACGCCGTCGATCCGCTCGATGTCGGACACCAGGTTGGCGCGCACGTCGGGGGAAAGCATGGCGAGTTCGATTTCCATGCGCAGCCTCGTCAGAGGCGTCCGGATGTCGTGCGAGATACCGGCCAGTGCGAGGCGCCGGTCCTGGTCGAGGCGGTCGAGCGCGAGCGTCATGTGGTTGAAGCGGCGGTTGACCTCACCGAATTCGCCGGGGAGATCCTCGGGCAGGGGCGTGGATCGGGCGTTGGACTCGATACGGGTGATGGCCCGGGCAAGCAGGCGCAAAGGGCGGTTGATCTGCTCGGAGATCATGACGGTGCCGAGCAAGGAGAGAAACACCACGATGGCGGCGGCCCACTCCCACGGCGGATCAAGGCTGCGCTCGAGGCGCTCCTGCTGCACGCCCAGCCAGTAGGGCTGCTTGCGGATGCTCACGCTCACCCACAAGCCCTCCACGCCGTTGACCGACTCGAGCACCTGGGTGTTCTCCCCCATCTCGATGCGCAGCAAGCGACTGAGACGCCGACCTGTGTCGGTCCGGTCCATGGGGACCGTGACGTCGGTCCTTTGCCGGGGAGTGAGCCGAAGACCTTCACCGCGGTCGAGAATCTGCAGCAACTCCCTGCGGCTTTCGGGGTCGGCGGTCTCGAGCGAGATCCGGGTGACGTTGGCGAGCGAGGCCACCTCCCACGCCACCGACTGTTCGGGCGTTGGGCCGAACATCTTCTGCATCACGACCCAGGCGCCGAGCAGACTCGCAAAGAGCAGCCCTGCGATCAGAAGAAAGGTACGGCCAAAGAGGCTGCTCATGAAGGGGCGAGAGTCTCACACCGGGGATGCGTCGATCATACAATTTCAGGCAATGCACGACCTTGCGACGCGACCGCCCCATCTCCTGCTTGCCCTGGCTGGCTCGGCGAGTCCTGCTTCGGCCGCTCTGGTCGATTGCGGGAGCGCTACCAGCGCCGGCCCTGGCGTGAAGTGCATCGCCCGGCACGAGTCCGGGGGGAAGTCGGGCGAAGAACTCCTCGGCGCAGTGGAGCAGTGGGTGGGAACCTGGGGAGTACCCGAGGTCCTTGCGCTCGACGTGGGGCCAGGCAGCTTCACCGGGCTTCGCGTGGGGCTGGGACTTGCCCAGGGGCTGGCCCTCGCGTGGAATCGCCTGGTTTTGCCCTTGAGCAGCGCCCAGATCATGGCATCCCGGATTCAGCTTGAAGAACCACAGACGCATGTGATCACCTTCCGCGATGCGCGGATGGGCGCCGTGTACCTCGGCGATCATCCGCCGGGAAGCCTGGGCTGCCACGGGTTTGGCGATGTGATCGAGGCGGATCCGCAGGAGGCCCTTGCGCGCTTGCACGCCAGGGTGGGGTGCGGTGTTGCCGCTTGCTGCGTCGTTGACGAAGCGCTGGAGGCCCTGCTGGAGCGACTGCGCGTTGAGGCCTTCGGCGGCCCGCAAGGGGGTGCAATCCAGACGGAAAGACGAGGATTGCCGAGACTCACCACCGCGCGACCCGAGGCTGTGCAACTTGCGCGCCTCGCGTGCGCAAGGCTTGCCTCGGGGCACGTGGGAATCGCCCCAGCCGCGTTGACGCCCTTTTATGTGCGAAACGACGTGGCGATGGATTTGGCTGCGCAGCGGGCGTACCGGCAGGCACGGGCTGGCTGAAGTCGGACTGCAGACACCGTATGCGCCACACTGCGTTCGTCACGCGTTGCGCCGGTTTCGGAGCATCCAGCGGCCTGCTGGGAAATCCCCGCCCCATGACCCCGATGGATCTTCCCCGGGTGGGTGCTGTCGAGACACAGATCTATCCCTTCCCGTGGACCGAGGGGAACTTCCGGGATGCCCTCAATGCCGGGCATGAGGGCTGGCTTTTCGAGAGTCCAAAGCCGGATCCCGAACTGCTCGCCTATGCGCTGATCATGTGGGTGATCGAGGAGGTGCATTTGCTCAACCTTTCGGTAGCTGCATCCAGACAATGTGGGTGATCGAGGAGGTGCATTTGCTCAACCTTTCGGTAGCTGCATCCAGACAAGGGCAGGGGCTTGGGGCGGCGGTGATGCGCTGGCTGCTTCTGGATTGCACCACCCGCGGCGCGCAGTCAATGCTGCTCGAGGTGCGACCGAGCAACCGTGTGGCGCTGCACCTCTACGCGCGCTTCGGCTTCGAGCATGTCGGGACGCGCAAGGCGTACTACCCTGCTGCCGGTCAGACCCGCGAGGATGCGCTCGTGCTGAGGGTCCGGCTTCCGGTGCCAGGCGCCTTGGTCCTTGCATGATGCAGTGGAGCGCCTCACAACAGCGCGCGTGGGCTGCGCTGAACCTCGGCCCAGTCTGGGAGCCGTTGCCCCGGTCCGGTTCGCGGGAAGCGGTGCAGCCAAACGAGGTTCTGCGGCAGGGCGCGACGGCGTCGCAGGCGTTGTCTCCCGGGGGTTCATCCAGCGATTCGCCAGCTGGCTGGGCGGAGCTCCGCGCCAGGGTTGCCGATTGCCGGGACTGCCCACTGGGGCATCAGCGCAAGCAGGCCGTCTTCGGCTCCGGGTCCACCGCTGCGCGGTGGGCGATTGTTGGCGAGGCACCGGGCGCCGAGGAGGATGAGCGGGGAGAGGCTTTCGTCGGTCAGGCCGGCCGTCTCCTGGACGCCATGCTCGCTTCGATGGGATGGTCACGGACGAAGGATTTCTTCATCACCAATGTGCTCAAGTGCCGACCCCCAGGCAACCGGACGCCTGCGCCGACCGAAGTTGCGGCCTGCGCCAGGCATCTGCAGGCGCAACTGCGGCAACTCGAACCGCTCGCGTTGCTGATCCTCGGGCGGGTCGCGGCAGTGCATCTTCTTGGCGGTAGTGCGCCGCTCGCGCACCTGCGTGAACGGATCCACCTCGTCGGAAGCAATGCACGCGAGATTCCGGCTGTGGTGACGTTTCATCCAGCCTACCTGCTGCGCAGTCCGCAGGACAAGGCGAAGGCCTGGGAGGATCTGAACCGCTTTGCTGCCCTGCAGGACCGAGCGACGGAGGCGTTGCGCTGTGCGGGACTATGAGGTCAGTGGCTGTGGGCCCGGTGGTCAAGGATCAGCGCGCCGAGATCGTGATGGCGGGCGTTGTGCTTGTAGCGGCGTCTCACCAGCATCATGGTGAGGGCCACGAAGAAGCCGAACAGGATGATGATGCTGTTGATATGCATTTCGAAGCTGAGAAGGGCAGCGTAAACCCCCAGCATCAGGAGCACATTGAGGTTTTCGTTGAAGTTCTGCACCGCGATCGAATGGCCGGCGCTCATCAGGACATGTCCACGATGCTGAAGCAGGGCGTTCATCGGCACCACGAAATAGCCCGCCATCCCGCCCACGAGCACCAGCAGCGGATAGGAAAGTTCGAGGGTCGACACCATCGTCATCGTGGGTACCAGCAGCCCCATGGCAATGCCGAGCGGGATCACCCGCGGTGAGCGCCGCAGCGTGATGAAGCGTGCGGCCAGGACGGCGCCCAGCGCGATCCCCACGGCGACCACGCCCTGGAGGATCGCTGCGCGGTTGAGCGGCAAGCCCAACTGGTGTTTTGCCCACTCGAGCACGATGAACTGAAGCACCGCACCAGCGCCCCAGAACAGGGTCGTGACCGCCAGCGAGATCTGTCCAAGCTTGTCGCGCCAGAGCGTGAGGTTGCAATGCCAGAACTCCCGGATCAATACGATGGGGTGGATCGCCTGCCTGGGGTAACGCGCCCCGGTGTCGGGGATTCTCAGGTTGATCAGCGCTGCGAGCAGATACACCAGCCCGATCACGGCGATGGCACCGGTGGCCGCCGAGTGCACCCCGGGGATGCCCAGGGCGATGATCCAGGCAGAAACCGAAGGGCTGATCAGCAGGCCACCCACCACGGTGCCGAGGATGATCGATCCAACCGTGGTGCCCTCGATCCAGCCGTTGGCCGCCACGAGGCGCTCAGGAGGAAGCAATTCGGTGAGGATGCCGTACTTTGCCGGGGAATAGGCGGCTGCGCCGAGTCCCACGAGGGCATAGGCGAGCAGAGGATGGACTGCGGCGAACATCAGGACGCAACCAGCGACCTTGATGGCATTGGTGGCAAACATTACCCGGCCTTTCGGCATCGAGTCGGCAAAGGCGCCCACAAAGGGCGCGAGGACCACATAGCTCACGGTGAAGAAAAGCTTCAGCATCGGCTTCATCCACTCCGGGGCGGTCATTTCGATCAGCAAGGCGATCGCTGAAATGAGCAGGGCATTGTCGGCGAGCGAGGAAAAAAACTGCGCCGCCATGATGGTGTAGAAGCCTTTTTTCATGTGGGCGCGGTTATACCATGCAGTGCTGGAAGGTCCCCTGAAGCGAGTCCTGCAATGCCGCGTCCTCTGCAAGCCCTGATCGATCCTGCAGCGATGGCGCGCAACCTCGCGCGCCTTCGCAGGGTCCTGCCGAACGCGAAGGTGTGGGCAGTGGCCAAGGC
>Ga0194129_10006733_pt1 | contig 13966 bp, 15 predicted proteins | sample TA2KigCa35mmetaG_FD_150862 | JGI IMG/M metagenome (GOLD analysis project Ga0194129, IMG submission 150862) | Freshwater microbial communities from Lake Tanganyika, Tanzania - TA2015038 Kigoma Deep Cast 35m | ecosystem: Environmental > Aquatic > Freshwater > Lake | place: Tanzania: Lake... | reverse complement strand
AGGTGGCGTGATCTTCGACTTCCAGAAGGGTCGAGGTCGAGATGGCCCGGACCGGATGCTCAAGTCATTCGCGGGAACCTTTCAAAGCGACGGGTACGGCCTGTACGAGGCGTTGGAACGAGATCGAACAGATCTGCGTCGCGTGGCCTGTTGGGCCCATGCACGGCGGAAGTTCCATGAGGCCATCCCGGACGATGCACCGCGTTCCCGAGAGATCATCGCGCTGATTGCGCCGCTGTACGGCATCGAGAAAGTGGCTCGCGAGAGCGGGCTGTCGCCTGCGGCCCGCAAAGACCTGAGGCAGCAGCAGGCACCGGCGACGTTGGACCGACTGCATCGCCGCCTGCTGGAGTTGGATCCGGTCCGAGTGGGATCGCCGGTGTTGCCCAAGAGCCCGCTGGGCAAGGCGATCCGGTACACGTTGAACCAATGGGAGGCGCTGGTGCGCTATCTTGAAGACGGTCGGTACGAGATCGATACGAATCTGGTGGAGAACGCGATCCGGCCGAGCTGCGTGGGCAAGAAGAACTGGCTGTTCATCGGCCACCCGGACGCCGGCTGGCGGAGCGCGGTGATCTACAGTCTGCTGATCACCGCCCGCCGGTATCGCGTGGATCCGGCGGCCTGGTTGACCGACGTATTGCGCCAGATCCCGACCTGCACCCAGGCCAACCTGCCCGAGTTGCTACCCTGGAACTGGAAGCCTCAAGCGGCCTGACCGCTGAGGTGGACCGGAGAGCGGTGGCGGCCGGTCGTCCGTGACAAACCCGGAATCATCACACCCTCAAGCCGGGGTGGGAACCATGGGGTTCGGCGTACGGATACTCCGGGTTCCCACCAGAGGCTGCGCTAGTGACTTTCGCAAACGGGAAAATCCAAATGCAGAATAAAATGACGAACTCGACCCACGAATTGCAGCACGGCAACAAGCTCAAGCTGGGAACATTGACGGTCGAGGTGCAGGCTTTTCCCGGAAAATGAGCAACAACACTAGCTCACCAGACGCTATTTTTTGAGATGCTGCTGCATCGCGATGCAGTTGGACAGATACGTCATTAGCAAGATGACACTCAGGAGACCGGTAGCGAGACCGAGGATATTCCAACCGCAGATGTTGTAAGCGGCATGGAGAACGGCAGGCGTCACGATAGCCACCACCCACAAGCCATACCTTTTCGCGGGCACAAGAGCAGCAAAAGCAATGAAATAAGCGGCGATACCGGTCCAAACGGCGTGCAGGAAAGGCAATGAAGTCAGACGAGCGATGTTCAGAAAGTATGCCGTATCGACACCCTGCTGTCTGTTGACGGTCTGCTGGTAATCGACGCCCTCGTAAATCCCGAAGCCCAACCCGGAAATCATCCCGTAGAAAACAACTGTCTGGGGCATCAGTATGCTTCCGGGGCGTTTAACCAGCCAGAAAATCACCGCCGCTTTGCAAAGCTCCTCGTTGATAGCAACGCCGAGAAGCATGCCGAGTGATCGCGTCAATAAATTCTCCGAATCTGCCATGGAGTAAAAAAGACCACGGAGGCACATGCTGGAGCACCAAAAGGACAGCGATCGATACAACACCGGTAACGAAGAAACAGGTGAAGCAAAGCCAAGTCTCCACCTGCTGTGTCTTGAACAAGTAGTAAAAGAAGAGCGCCCACAGCGATGAAAAGTAAAACGCGATCGCCCAATACGAGAGAGATTGGCCACCGGTGACAGCAAGCGCGACGGCCGGCCCTAGACCAATGGCCGCAAGATAGATCAGCTTGCGATCCTGCACCCAACGCAGCAAAGTTACCTCTTTCCACGGAAAAATCAGATGAAGGTCCAACGACTTGAGGTTCGCCATGGTTTGCGACACCAACCCGCTGAGAGACGCCTTCGAGGTAGCGCTACTGTTAGCGAGCAGCGTCTTAAGAGGAACCCACTGCGAACCTCCCGAAGCATCATCCCGCGCTAAATCTTGGGGCAGCAGAGTGCCGGCAGCCAGATACTGCGCGGCCAGTTGCTCAGTGTAGGGGCCGAAAGTTTGACCACCCCTCTGGACGAGGATTTTCACTTCCTAGGATGAGGCCGTCCGAACAACCAGCTCGACGCGACCTACTTTGATGCGGCTTCCGTTCTTCAGATCGCTTCGCTTACCGCTCGATTTCTCGGTGCAAACAACCTTGCCTGAAGTCAGCTCGATGGAGAGAGCATGCTCGGGGACACCAGAGATATAGACATGGTCATCTCCTCCTCCAATGAGGACCGGCTTGGCGCCCAGACTGACGGAGGTGCTTTCTTTTGGTCCCCAGATAACTTCCAGGCGCGCCTCGCGAGTCATCTCCTCGATAGCCACGACGGCAAGCCCCAGCGCCAGACCCAAGAAGCCTACCCCAACCGCGCGCGCCAGGAGATCAGGTAGAAAAAGACACACGGCAAGAAAGCCGAGGCCTCCGACAAAACCACCGATTGCTCCGGCGATCAGACCTCTTTTCGTGCCCAGATTGGGAATTGAAGACGAAAGACGCCAACCGACTACCGCCCCCATCAGCGCCCAGCAGAAGGACCGAAAAAGCACGTCTTGAAAAAAGCCATCGCCACTTCGAACGAAGTAGACGGCCTGCGCCACGGCACCGGCCATTGCTCCGGCAACTGCACCTGCAATTAGAGACGCACGATAGGAAACAGCAGAGAAAGGCCTGCGGCTATAGATCTCCCCCGCTGCCGTGAGTCCCACAGCAATGGCCGCCGCAAAAATAGCTGACCAAACAGCCACGTGACCGACAACGCCCGGCACATTTTCGCCGAAATCCGGAACCAGCTCGGCAACTAGTGCTCCGACCGCTCCTGCCAAAAAGCCGCAGAGCGCGAAGAGAATCTTCTTGTTGTTGCGCATGGTGCTAATCTTGGATGTATCAGAGAAAGTTAATGCGCGCAGCCTTAACCGACACCTCGCCCAATGTCGAAATGATTGGGAGCGTAGAAGTCGCGCACATTGCACCAAGGGCATGTATGCTCTCCTTCTTCTATATCGCTACAGTGCATGCGGCCGCACCTGCACAAATTGATTGAAAACTTACTCTCGCAGACTGGGCAGCATGGAGCTTCCCCAAGCTCCTGTGTATTTACCATGGCAGCGCTATCCCCTTCGGTAAAATCAAAGTAATCGTCCGGCAAAGATCCACTTAACTCGCATTCGTATTGCTTTGATTTTGGCTGCCTCGCGAATTTGAGGATGTATGGTCTTTTGGAACCAGAGCAGCGACCAATCAAAAAGACAAACCGCTGATCTACGGCAGCTGCGCCACCAAGACTGTTTTTGACCAGCACGATCGGATCATCGGCTGAAGCAGCCTTGTTTTCGCAAATTGAAACTTCAACGCCTCGCTCCACCGCTTGACTACTAACCCCAATCGAACGGCTGACCCATTTGGCAAACCGAGTGTAAGCAGCAGGCGCAGCGGGATCGAAAGCAACCACTTCCTCCGTAAAACGATGCAACAACGAATGGTCTGCTTGGCCGCCTATCGACACCGCAACGAGACGACACAACCTTCGGTATTTTTCATTCCAAGATTTTAGAGCCGGCGAGACATCGTCCGTAGGATGACCATCCGTAAGCAGGAATACTAAAGGCTTCCAGTCGCCCTTCTGTGTAGTGCTCGGCCTTTGAAGATCGCGCTCGAAAGATTTGAAAACATGCAAAAGCGCGCGTCCAAGTGCCGTCCCTCCGCCCAGAGGTAGTAGTTCTGGAGGCACAAACGCAGTGATCTCGGTAAGGGGGACCAACGTTTTGGCACGCCCCGCAAAAACCACGATGGAAACATGGACTGTCTCGAGGGCTTGCGGGTCTGTTCTGAGGTCCGCAACTATGGATTGAAGCGCGGTCTGCAGCTGACTATGAGCTGGCCCGCACATGGATTCTGAAACATCGAGAACAAAATAGATGGGCAGTCGTCGCATTTTAGTCCGCTTATGCCACTCATCCTAATTTTCGATAGATCATTGTCAAGACACCCTCACTGAGAGGGAGCTTCTTCCGATGAAAGACTCGGCCAGAAAGGTCTGCAGTCCAAAATCCTATCCATCTACCCACCAAACGACTCCGCGCGCTCGAGCAGCTTAGACGCCCAATTGGCGTGGCAAGATGGTTCAAGCATGGAACCATTAAGGGCGAAGACAGCGGGGCTGGCCGGACGCAGAATGGCTCGCGCTTCTTCAATTTCCAAAGCGTCGGGACGATAGCTCTCCCGAATCATCTCGGCTTGCTTGGGATTGAGTGCGGTCTTCGCGAAAAGCCCTCTGGAGACGTCGGCAGTGCACTCCCTGAGTAACGTGGCCGAGTCATCCAGCCGGTCAAAAACGCATCCCGAAAGCGGCAATCCAACGCAAGCGAAGTGCTCAATCAGGCTGTCAATGACGATAGCGAGGGGAGTCTCGTAAACAGTGCACCCTCTGGGCCGGCGAAGTCCACCAAGCAGAGAAAAAAGATCATTCGCTCCGATCCTCACGCGAGGGATTACCTCACGGTGTTCCGCACAAACCTCTGCAAGATCTTTTCGTCCTTGTTGCTCAAGCACCTGACGAGTCTCAAGCACCGGCAAAAGCAGTTGATCTCCCCCGAGCACAGAACCCCAAGTGGACACAGAAGCAACAGATGCTTTAGGCAGAACGAAGCCCGCCACCCCGTCTGCCCCTTCGGAGTCGGCAATCAACCGGAACATCTCATCATCAGCGGGGCGGATAAAAAGTCCGCTTCGGGCCACGGCGGGCAGAGATGGTAGCCACTCGACAACACGGCGTGCTGCATCTTTGCGATCTGCAACGCGAACAGCATCTTCCAAGCAGATTACGACATTGAACTTCTCGATAAGAGCCGCCCGTTCGCCAAGCAACTGCTCCGCACCCGGTCTGTCGGCAGGCACATAGAGCAAAGGAAGATAGTGCCTGAATCTATCGGCCGCGCGGGATTCTTTGATGTCGTCCGGCGTCATCGTTCTGCTCTTATGTCGGCAATAATTGCCACTGCTTGGAAGAACATTTGCGGTCGCACCTCTACTTCGACTTTGCGCATCCTTGCCAAGCGCTCGACAAGACGACCATCGGCACTTTGCGTATCGCGCAAAAGAACACGGTGAGGCATGCGCCTTAGGAGAACTCTCACCGTCTCCCCGAGCCCGACCTTGATGCGGTTTAGGTCGGTCACTGCGAACTCGCGGGCCAGATCGCTCAAAGCACGCTCGGAATCCGCACATAATGAAGGCAGAGATACAGAAGTGCTGTCGAATGCAACATTGCCCTGCAGTTTACTTACTTTTCCCATCATGTTTTCAATGTACCACCGCGAAACATCGTAGCGGCGCAGATGGTCCAGCGCCACGCATCCATGGAACAAACGCTGACCAACATCAGAACGGGGAAGAATCGATCGCGACACCAAACCGGATATGGTGCCTCCCAAGATGACGGATGGAATGAGGTAGTCCTCGTGGTTGGCACTTTGGCCGGCGACCCCACTGATATCGAGAGGAACCCATAGCCCGGGATCGAGTCCATCAGTAACGGGCTTGTTCTCGGATAATGTGCGATGCAGCTCTTTGGCGATTGTGCCTTTGCCGGTCCAGCCGTCGATGAACCGGACACACTCCCGGGGCCAGCTCTCGAGAATGTGCTCAAGGGCCACTAGATCCACCCCCCGGTCCCGTATCACGGAAATGGAATAGTGGGCTACTGCTGATTCCTTCCACCCCGTTCGCCGCAAAATAGCTTTTCGTAGGAGAATACCGACCGGCGTTCCCGCCCGGGCGAGCGAGACCAGGGCAAGCTTACCCTCGGTCGCGGAAGCGACAAGCAGGTCGGCCAGTTTCACCACGTCTGCAGCAAAGCGCATTCCATTCTGCTCAAGGCAGGATCGAAAAACCGCCAACCGCTCCCTCGATGGGCGGTCCTCGGGACCGATCATTTCCGAGTAGTGTCTGCCCTGCAGTTGGATCGCGGCCTCCCTCTCGGGCAAGGCCGTGGGAGAAATGTGCAAGCGCCGCAGAAGAAAGCTGACGTCTTCCGGAGCGTACGATCCCGAGTAGTGACTACCGTTCGTCGCCATTCAATTTATCCGCCAGTTGAGAGGAGCGTGGCATGGCCATGAATTCGGCAAGCCCGAGAAAACCCAGATCCTCGTGGGTATCACCCAATCCAAGCAAGGGGAGCGCCCCATTTTTGAAACGACGCGCAAACGCCTCAACCCCAATTCGCTTGGACAGCCCAGGCGGAACCCCCTGGACCTCTCGCCCAAATTGGGCACTCCGAAGACCGGCGGTCTGCAACATGTCTAAAACAGTTTGCCCCGAATCCGTGGGCCAAAAACTTTCGTCGGCTTTAACCACCATATAAGCGGGTGCGTCAACATTGCTTGAAACCAGTCTGGCTCGGACGCCCCCTCCGAGTTGCAGGCCGTGCACCCGTTCGATAAGATCGCAAAGCACTTGCTTCCATCCGATCAGGACGGTCTCCACTTGGGCATCATGTTCCTCATCGGGAGCCATCGAGCCGGGCTTCAGAAGTATTGCTCCATTGGCCACCACAGCTCCGTCATGGAAGGGAAGCCTCTCGATCGCAACCCTACTGAAAGAAGCGAAATCGCGAGCTGTTACTGGCACGATACTGAAGGCTTGAGCCAAGGTTGAAATAAACGAATGCGTGGCTCGGGGAATCCACGAAGAGGGAGTTGGCTCCGAGTCTGGCTCGTGCAGCCAGGTAGCCGGAAGCGAGCCCTCGTGCCGGTGGCGCCCGATCAGAGTTCCGTCTAAATCAGTTGCGATCCAATCCCGCTCTTTCATGGTTCGTGAGTTTCCAAGAGGCATTGATTCAAAAACGGGATATCCCGCAAAGCGTGCCCCGAAGGGATATCAAAAGGGTTTTCCCCGCAGATCACAACACGGTCATAAGGATGGTCGGGGGCAACGTTGTAGAGGTACTCCCTGTAACCCTCGCCGGTCAGCGCAGCAAACTCTCGCGCATACTTGATCGCGCCACCCTCTTTAATGGGTGACCGTGTTGTCGCCTGAACCCACGCCTCTGCTCCCTTATTCTCCAGCGCCTCAGCGAACGTGAGAGGCAGATAGAGAAACTCGCCCACACCCACGACTAGAATCTTCTGACCCGACCACCTTGGCTCATTTTTGAGTGTCTGGGAGGCGCGCAGCCCGTGCCGGCTGCCTCTAGGTGCTAACGGGTAGGATGCCACACCGCCATTAACGAGGGGGCCTGGCAACTCGTGGCTCCCCGGCATGGACGTGCACTCGAATGTTGCACGCCCCTCAATGAGAGAGACTATCCGGATGTCGTCACCAACTGGCGAACCGCCAAGCCAACTGGCAATGACGGCAAGGCAACCTTTCACGCTGTGCCCGACAAACTTTGAGTATTCGGAGAGCAGTTGGACAGCAGTCTGTCCCGTTGTCGTCTCATCATCGACCATAACAATAGTTCGGGCCCGCCGGAAGATCTGCAAGGGGTCGTCGGCGGCAGCCGGTAAATGCACAACGTGCTCCACAGCGTGGGAATGTGACTCCCGGAAGGTGAAAGCGACTTCACCTCCTGTCCTCCGCCGGGTGGTATCCAGATACAGTCCCTCATTCCCTGCCTCGATCCACGAGTGAAAGACCGCCTGCCCCAGAGCTGTCGCCGTCTCTGCCATACCGACGAACAACACGGGTGCGTCCATGGGGATAGAAGCAAGTTTGCGGCTGAGCTTTTCAGCAACACCGCGCAGCGCTTTGGGGCGTGTGGGCATATGTCTGCCAAGGAGTTTCGAGACAAAAAGGAAAGGTCGCTTCGGATTACGGCGCGTGGCGAAATCCAGCGCATCGTGAAGCGGGATATCTTGGCGAGTCAGTTGGAGATGAAGTTTTCCTGCTGCGATCTCTACTGCTAGATCGCTCCCAACAGAACTAGGCCCCAGTTGATTGTTTCTAGTCACGCCAGGTCGCCGACCCACTTGGTGCAAGGGAAAGCCCCATGGTGCTCGGCGCGTTGTTGAACGAAGCCGCCGCGCGGTGGAGGGGGTCGCCGTGTTGACGACAGGCGTCTGCCCGGAGCACACGCTTCGGGTGAATGAAAAACACCCCTTCGCCAACACGGCTAAAGTTCATCGCGTTCCTCACCTTCCGGCAGCTGGCGCCGCGCACGATCCAAGCGTACACCGGCTGGATCCATGACCTGGCCCGGTTCCACCGGAAGGATCCCACCGAGCTGGGGCCCGAGCCGATACGGGCTTGGCTACTACACTTCCTCCAGGAACGCAAGCTCTCGGCCTCCTCGTTCCATCTGGCGGTCAATGCGCTGGCTTCCTTCTACCACGCCCACCTCGGACGCGACCTGGAACCGATCCTCCAGGGGATCCGACGTCCCAAGCGCCATCCCCAACCGCCCCGCGTCTACAGCCCCTCCGAGATCGAGTCGCTCCTGACCACCGGGACCCAGGGCTCACCGCTGGCCCGGGCCTTCCTCATGACCGTCTACGGATGCGGCCTGCGGCTCTCCGAAGCCACCCATGTCCAGGTCCAGGACATCGACTCGGCCCGTCATCAACTCCGGGTCAGCCATCCCAAGGGCGGACGCATGCGCGTGGTCCCGCTCAGCGACAACCTGCTGGTCGAACTCCGCTCTTGGTACCGCGTCCACCGGCCGGCCCGGTGGCTCTTCGCCCAAGGACCCGACCAACCGCCTCTGTGCAAGGGGACGGCCCAAAACCTCTTTTACCGCGCCCGACGCCAGGCGGGTCTCCCGGCCAAGTCCGGCATCCACGAACTCCGTCACAGCTTCGCCACCCACCTGCTTGAGAACGGCGTCGAGATCACCGTTGTCCAACGATTCCTCGGCCACGCCCAGCTCGACACCACCGCCCGTTATCTCCATGTCCGCGAGGAACGCCTCGGTGTCATCCGCAGCCCCCTGGGTCTCCTGCACACCGGTCCGGGATGAGCGCCCCAGACCCTTCCGGGAAAGCGGACGTCGGCGCGGCCCTGAGACGCTTCCTGCCGCAGTGGCGTCCCATGGAGCCCCACGCCCGGCGCGTGCTCGAACGCCTGGCCCGCTGCCACACCGGGGCGGCCGGCTGGTCGTTCTGGCGTTGCGAGGCCTGCGACTCCGCCCAGTGGCGTCCCCTGGGCTGCGGGGACCGCCATTGTCCGGACTGCCAGCACTGACGACGTGAGGAATGGCTCGAACGCCAGCGCAAGGCCCTGCTGCCCGTGCGCTGCTTCCACGTCGTCTTCACCCTCCCGGAGCCCTTGCGGGCGCTGGTCCTGCAGAACCCCGCCTCGCTGTACCGACTGCTCTTCGACGCCGCCTCCGCCACGCTGCTGCACCTGGGACGCGAGCGGTTCCAGGCCGAGATCGGTCTCACGGCCTTGCTCCACACCTGGGGCCAGACCCTGGGAGCCCATCAGCATCTCCACGTCCTGGTCACCGGCGGCGGACTGCACCGGGACCCGGACGGATCCCACCGCTGGATTGGCCCCAAACAGCGCCAATACCTCTTCCCGGTGAAGCTCCTCGGACGGGAGTTCCGCACCCGGTTCCTCCGGGGACTCCAGGAGCGGCTTCCCGACCTGACCCTCGACGGCACGTTGGCTCCCTTGAGGGAACCGGCCCGCTGGGCCCGCTGGATGAGGAAGCTTCGGGACCGACCCTGGGTGGTCTTCGCCAAGGGATCGGTGGCCGGGCCGGAAGCGATCCTGCAATACCTCGGCCGGTACACGCACCGCGTGGCCATCGCCAACGCCCGCATCCGCCGGGTCGACGAACAGGGCGTGAGCTTCACCTACAAGGACTACCGGGACGGGGACCGGATCAAGGAGATGAACCTGGGTGGCGTCGAGTTCGTCCGGCGCCTGAGCCACCATGTCCTGCCCCAGGGCTTCACCAAGATCCGTCACCACGGACTGCTGGGGAACAACCGGCGAACCAAGATGCTGCCGGTCGCCCGCGAGGCCTTGGAACGCAGCGGCTGGCATCACCTCGACCGCACCCCTCCACCACCGCCGCCGGTGACGGAGGAACCGGAGTGTCCCCACTGCGGGCAAACGGAGTTGGTGTGTGTCGGACGATTGGATCCGCTGGGGAAGTTCACGCCCCTGGACCGTGGCGCCCGACGCCTGCGCATCCGGACCGGAGACCCGCCTTCCTGTCGAGGGGCCTCACCATGATCCAACCCCGAACCCAACCCTCCATCCCCGTCCGGCGTCCACCGCTCAGACCCATGCGGCAGGACGTCCAGGCAGGGTCCCTGCCGGTGAACCGTGGTCAGTGCCCGAACGCACCGGGAAAGGGCTCGTTCCGGGGCTTGCCCACCGCGTCCGGGACCTCCGTCACCACGCCCACTTCCTGGCCATTGACTCCGGGTTCTCTCGACCGCTCCTCCTTCGGAAGAGGCAGGCCGGTACCTTTCCTATAACACTCCCGGGTCGCCCACCGCGACTTCGTCCAACCGCGAGATGAAATCGGGCGCTAACACCTTCTGTCCATATCCACACCCTCAGCCGCCCGATCTATCTCGCTTATGTGTTTGACCAATGATCTCACCGAGCAGTTGATTACGCTACGGGGTGCTTGCTAATTATGTCCTTTGGTTCTTGGGTTTTTGCAAGCCGGATTTCTGTTGGTTTTCACTGGAATTGAAATTCCGATTTCCGAAGTGGCATCAGCGCCGGTGGGATTAGGGTGCAGCCGGTGCCCCAGACCGAACCAGCTCACAAGTCGTTGGGTCACCCCCCTAACGGGCTCGTCTACCGAGGCTGGGCTGTTTCGGCTCATCGTACGTTCCGATGAGCCCTCCATTTTTAGTCTGGGCATAGAGATGTGGAAGAATCTATGCGAATTGACTATGTTATACACCAACCCTTTTCGCAGTTGCGGTCGACTAAATTGGTGAGGACACTATAAAATCAACGGGCATGGCAGTTTCAGACAATCATGGCACCGCGAGTTGTCGCTGCATCTTCTGAACATTTACCAGATAAGTGCTCAACAGGACCACGCTCAATAGCGCGCTACCAAGGCCCAGAATGCCCCAGCCAAAGGTATTGTATATCGCATGAAACAGCGCAGGCACTCCGATGGCTACGACCCAAAGTCCATATTGCCTTCGCGGATAAAGACCCGCGAACCCAATGAAGTATCCAGCTATTCCAGTCCATACGGCGTGTAGAAATGGCAATGAAGTCAGCCGAGCAATGTTCAGCAAATACGCTCCATCTGTGCCGAACTCGCGGTTAATGCTCATCTGATAGTGGACACCTTCGTAAATACCGAAACCCAACCCCGAAATCATTCCGTAAAAGACTGCTGTCTGTGGTACTAAGTGCACGCCCGGCCGCCTTACCAACCAGAACAGAATAGACGCCTTGCATAGTTCCTCATGCACTCCTACCCCAAAAAACATTCCAACCAAGCGTGGAAGGAACTTCGTTGACTGAGCCATCGTCATCAACACACTCCAAGGCCAGACACGATTTAACATCAGAAGCAACGAAATTGAAACGATGCCCGTGAATCCAAAGCATAGAAAACAAAGCCTTGGAGTCACCTGCGGAGTGCGGAAGAGATAGTAAAAAAATAACGCCCACAAAGCTGAGAAATACAGAGCAATTGCCCAATAACCTGCCCATACTCCTGGCGCGAGTGTAAGTGCAATCGCAGGAGCAAGCCCGACGGATGCAAGATAGATCAAACGACGATCTTTCAACCATGAAAACGAACGGATTGTACCCCACGGAAAAAGAAGGCGGAGATCGAAAGATTTTAGATTCTGCAGCGCTGTCTGAAATGGATTTCCTAAGGAAGGAATTGTTCCACCGCATTGAACCAGAAGCTTCGAAAGCGGCAAACTGGCCGACACTGGTTCTCCTTCCTTACGGGCAAGGTCATGCGGCGTTAGACTTCCTTCAGCGATATATCGTTCCAATAGCGCAATTGAATAAGGGCCGAAGTCCTGGTTCGCGCGCTGGATGATGATTCTCATGAATGTGGGTCTTCTCGATGCGTCAATCGACTAGGTTATATTTCAAAGAGAATAATAATAATTCTTAAATTCAAAAGAGGCATGCATCTCAAGTGGTTACGGAAAACGTTGAATTAACTTGTCACCGGAGCGCCGGGACCGGTATTCCCATGCATTTTCTGCGACCGATCCGGCCGCCTTTATTTGGATTCCCCATTTTAGGTGGCCTCTGAGAAATGTCTGGACACTGATGCATCACGAAGTAGCCATTTCGAGTTTTTAGGAAAACCGCAGCGGCATGGCAATGCGACCTATCAATCAATTGCTGGGGTGTTTGACCGTGGGGCGCTGGGAAAATGACCACTGTGCCAATTGCTTTAAAGTATCGAAAAATAATTACGGCTGGCCCGTTAGTGGTACGAATCACGTCTTATGCCCTTAGCCAGTTAAAAATCTTGCCAACGTAGAGCAAAGCGGCGTAGAGAATGAACGAAAACACGATGCACACAAGGGGGAAAGAAACGCTTACGAGAAGCCTTTGGCCAACCGTTACTTAGAAGGTATTGCTCAAAATGCGATCTAGAAAATAAATAGGCAATTCTAAGCCGATAAAATATAATAGTTATTTATTTTGCTCCGATACTGAATTGTATATTTGGTCACCATAAGGTCTGCCACCTATTGCTGGATGCCACATCACCTCCATTGAATGCTTTCCTTCCTTTTCATGAGCAAGATTTGATTTAAATACGACATCAACCGTTTCTCCGTCTCCGGATAAAGTTGCATATCCAGTTTTTATATCGCCTCCATCATTTTGGTCAAACCTTTTTACTTTTACATTTATACGCTTTATTTCAGGATGATCTTTTTTTTCCTGCTCTTCTATAATTTCTTCAATCCATTTTTTTTGGCCATATTCCGTTCTATGCGAAAACTCAACATTTATATTATATATTAAAGCAGCAATAGTGCATAATCCCCCAAGCCAATTGATCCAAGTTCTAAAATTACCGCCGATTCGAGTATCACCAACCTCCGCAGACCCCTCATCTTCCAACTCATCATTAAATCGTTGATCTTTAGATTTTGGTTTTAATTGAGCATCATCTCCACTGTTTTCAGGATATTGATTTGTCTGATATGCTGTAAATTCTTGCGTGCAGTTTGGGCAAATTACATTCGTTCCTACTTGGTCAACATTTACAGAACAGTTAACAAGACAGCTTGGGCAGCTGTTTAATAACGAGTTTGTCATTATATATGAATCTAATTAGTGTTTAACGGTGCCGCGGTTTTTGATGAAATTGAAATATGCAACACCAAACCATCTTGGACATTTGCGGTCCAACCCCTGGGAATGTGTTCACGAACCACCCCATCCGGGCGCTTCAAAAACCTGCGCCCCGGGCGCAACCTGCCGTGTACAGTTTTCGTGTTCATGATTTATTTGATTTGTGAACACTTTGACAGGACCGCAAAAACTGCTCCAAGGGATGTGAGAGTTTCAGGCGCTGGTTGATGGTGGTTGGTTCGCTGCGGAAAGTCCATCCCCGGTGGAGGGAGGGCGGAGCCCGACCGGAGCCGGGGATGGACTTTGAGTCTTGGCGAAGGCCGCCGGGCTGAGATAGCCCAATCGGCTGTGCGGCCTGTGTCGGTTGTACTCCTGACGATAATCCCCAATGACCACCCGGGCTTCGGTCAGCGCATGGAGCTGCTCCCGGTTCAGGCATTCGTCCCGGAAGCGTCCGTGGAAGCTCTCCACAAAGCCATTCTGCCATGGACTGCCTGGTTCGATATACAGGGTCCGGACCCCGCTTTCTTTGAGCCAGCCTTGGACGATGTTGGCGATGAACTCTGGCCCGTTGTCGCTCCGCAGGTAGGACGGGGCTCCGTGCTCCTGGATGGCCTTCTGGAGCCATTCCAGGACGTCCTGGGACCTGAGTGCACGATCAGCCCGCAGCACGTGACACTCCCGCGTGTACT
>Ga0194129_10006729_pt1 | contig 13967 bp, 13 predicted proteins | sample TA2KigCa35mmetaG_FD_150862 | JGI IMG/M metagenome (GOLD analysis project Ga0194129, IMG submission 150862) | Freshwater microbial communities from Lake Tanganyika, Tanzania - TA2015038 Kigoma Deep Cast 35m | ecosystem: Environmental > Aquatic > Freshwater > Lake | place: Tanzania: Lake... | reverse complement strand
ATTTTCCATGAACTCGGCTGGAGCAAATTACGCCGAAAGCCCCATCAAATTATTCGAGATATCATCGAAATTCACAATCTTTACAGATATTTACGACCTGATGTCGTGCATCACGTCGCGCTCGCTCCGATCATTTTCGGGCAGCTTGCGGCAACCGGTTTTAAGCTACCGAGCGTCAATACGATTGCTGGCCTTGGTTCCGGCTTTATCGGCCTCGACCCCGTTGGCCGCCTTCTCCGCTTTGGCCTGTCAACCGCTCTGCGCTTGCTCTTAAATCGACCGTCGACGATCACCGTTGTCCAAAATCCGGATGACCGCGCGGCCGTCGAAGCGATTGGCGTTGCACCTGATAAAATCCGCCTCGTTGCAGGATCGGGCGTTGATACGGACAAATTAAAGCCGCTGCTCGAACCGCATGGTCCAATCACGGTGGGCGTCGCCGCGCGCATGTTGGAAGACAAGGGCATCCGCCCTTTGGTCGCTGCTCAGCAAAGTCTTCAGGCTGCCGGACAGGATATCCGCTTGCTGTTGGCGGGCGATCCCGATCTTTCAAACCGGACCGCGATCAAGCCGGAGGAACTTGCCCAATTCGCGTCGCTTCCGGGTATTTCTTGGCTTGGCCATATCGAAGAGATCGAAAAACTCTGGGTGCAATGCCATATCGCCGCCCTTCCCTCGCGTCGCGAAGGGCTACCCAAAGCACTTTTAGAAGCCGCGGCCCTTGGCCGCCCGCTGATCGCCACGGATGTGCCAGGCTGCCGCGACGTCGTGATTGACGGAAAAACAGGTCTCTTGGTGCCTGTTGACGATGCCCAGTCTCTCGCCGGTGCCATTTCACGCCTCGCCCATGATGCTGGATTGCGACACCGGTTAGGCCGTGCAGCACGTGAACATGTCGAAACGCGCTTTTCAGCATCTGCCATCGGCGCTGCGAGCGCCTCTTTATACACCTCACTCATCGAAAGGCCGGTTGAAGTCGCGCCTCGACTGATTTAAACGGCCCCCCAGCTTCCTCGGAGATATAGAGTGCCTCATTCCCGTCAAATCGCCGTCATCGGCCTTGGCTATGTCGGTCTTCCTGTCGCCGTATCCTTTGCCGCGCCCAATGTCCCAGTCATTGGGTTTGATATTGATGCGCGTCGCATTGCCGAATTGAACAATGGCCATGATCGGACCAATGAAGTTGAGCCTGAGCGTCTTAAACAAAAGTCGCTCACCTTCACCGATGATCAAGCAGCGTTGAAACAAGCAGATTTTTTCATCATCACGGTGCCGACACCAATTGATGAAGCGCGCCGCCCTGATTTGACCGCGCTGATCAAAGCCTCCGAAACGGTTGGCCAAGTGCTCAAAAAGAATGACATCGTTGTTTATGAATCAACCGTTTATCCCGGCGCGACCGAAGAAGATTGTATTCCGGTTCTTGAAAAAATTTCAGGATTGAAAGCCGGTCGCGATTTCACAGTTGGCTATTCGCCAGAACGCATTAATCCGGGCGATCATGTTCATCGTTTTGAAACGATCAAGAAAGTTGTTTCCGGACAAACGCCTGAAACACTCCAAATTGTTGCCGATGTTTACGGTTCGGTGGTGACTGCAGGTATTCATAAAGCGCCATCGATTAAAGTTGCCGAAGCGGCTAAAGTGATTGAGAATACACAACGAGATCTCAATATCGCTTTGATGAATGAACTCTCTGAAGTGTTTCAGGCCTTGGGCATTAACACACTTGATGTGCTCGCAGCCGCCGGAACGAAGTGGAATTTCTTGCCCTTCCGTCCGGGTCTTGTGGGCGGACATTGTATTGGCGTTGATCCCTACTACCTCACCTATCGCGCGCAAAAAGCGGGCTGCCATCCGGAAGTGATTTTGGCGGGCCGTCGCACCAATGATGCCGTGGGCGGTCGTGTCGCACGCGAATGCATCAAAAGGCTTTTGGCCTCCGGCGCCTCAAAGCCACGCGTCACTGTGTTGGGTCTTACTTTCAAAGAAGACGTACCTGATATCCGCAATTCGAAAGTGGTTGATATCATCACTGAGCTCACAAATTTCGGCGTCAGTGTTCAAGCGCATGATCCTTGGGCCGAAGCTGAGGAAGTCAAACATGAGTTTGGGGTTCAGCTTCTTGATCGCAAAGCGCTTCAACCGGCCAATGCCGTTATTCTGGCTGTAAGCCACAAAGCCTATCTCGATGAGGGATGGTCTTTGGTGAAATCGCTTTTGAAACCGGATTCAAAAATCGTCATCGATGTGAAAGGTGCATTGCCAAGAGACATGTCTCACGACTTTGATCTCTTCAGTCTCTAACACTTTTGCGTAAATTAGTTTTGCGTATCATGAGTGACTTGCCCCGCCGTATTGCCTTGATGATCGGCTTAACGCTTTTAGCGGCAGGAACGCTGTCTTCCTCTCACGCTGACCAAACAACTCCAGCCTCGATCATTCGCCCGCTTCCCTATCCGTTTTATCATGTTGTGAGTTTCAGCGAGGATACGGATGAATTGAAGCCCTGGCATGAGATGGCGCTTCATCGCGTATTTGATGAAGAAATGGGTTTGCCGATCAGCGACGCAATCTGGCCGCATGGCAGTGATCGGCTCTCGACGCTCTTCTTGGGACCGAATGTGCTCAATCGCACACCATCAGGTGTCGATGATCAGCCCACTTTTGCGCTTCTCTTGAGAGAATGACATCGCGGCAATATCAATCAATTCCATGGCTGGAATGAAGACAGCACCTATCAGCTGCGCAATGATCTCTCGCCAGCGCTTAAACTATCCTCATCATCTGTCGTGCTTCCGATCCCTGAAACAGATCCTGCGATCGTCGATGAGCAGAGGCAAAATATCCGTGTTTATTTCGCGGGCGAATTACCGGCTGATCTCACAATCCGTTTACGCGACAGTCTAGGCCAATCACTCAATTTTGATGAAGCTGAGATTCAAAAAGCACTCCGTGTTCAAGTCAAAGCGGCAGCAACGGATCGCTTTGCCGATTTTCTCATTCCACACAAAGCGAAAAGTCCCCAAACACTGGCTTAAAATCTGGGACGGCTAACTGACATGGAATTCAAGGCAACCTCTTGTGTCGATGGATCTGCGCTCGCAATTACGAAGATCATTCGCGATGATTTCAGCCGCCAGACGGTTCTTGGCGAAGCGCCGGATTTGGCGAAATGTAATATCAGACCCTGCTTCTAACCTCGCATGGTGGCAACACACTCAATCAGGATTTTGGTGTTGCGGGACGCGTGCTCGAAGTTCCGCGTATGCCGGGTACATTATTTGCGAATGCCTCAGGTGTTCGTCGTGAACCGCAAGCAACCAATCAGACCAGTCATGCTTATCATGCCGATATTTTGAAAACGCTCGGCATTGATGGTGTCCGGGCCTATTTCCCAGAACGGAAATCTGATTATTTCAGGCCGCTATCGATCAATGCAGGTGATCCACCCCGCTCGATGACATCAAGCTTTGAAGGCTTCTACAACATTCCTCGGACGAATCCTGGGGAGTTTGATCGCTCATCATCGGAAGCCTTCGCGAAGGATGTTGAGAAACTCTTTCCCTTCTTGAGCTATAACGAGCGGCTTGATCTCTATTGCGGCGTGAATTGTGACAGCGCGCAAGGCAATGCCCTTGCTTTATTGATTGCCACAAGCGTTGAAAAAATCACTCATGGCGAAACCGTTAAGCATTTCTGGTACACACATTTCGGTTCACGCGGATCGAAATATGACCACACTATTGAAGAGCCGCTGACGCCCGTCACGAAGAAATGGCTCACAAAACTCGTCAATCTTGTTTATAATTTTGACGGTACGGTTCCTGAGAGACAACGCGTTTGGTCGCCGCCCGCATCCACAGGGGTGCGCTATCAGATGACGCAAAGCCACATCGCTGAACATCTTCATGTCAGCGCAGATAGCAATGTGATCACGATTGATCCATGGACTGATCCGGTAACAGGGCGTTTTTTCCTGATCCACGCGAGGGAAGTCGTGACCTCCATGGACAGACGCTTTATGTGACCGATCCCGCAAAAGCTCGTGTCTTTATCGCTGACCGCGAGTTTACTACATTCACGCGCAACAAAGCGGATTCGTCTGGGCGCGTGTCCATCACGCTTGTTGATGATCATGCACCTACAGCCATGATCGACCGCGTCAATTTGCGTGACAAAGGCACCGTGAACGAAGAGAGCGGCACAATAATCGAAAGTGCCATCACCCATTCAAATGGCGGGCAGCTTGGTGTGATGTCTCTTACCGCCGATCAGTCCGGAAATGGGGAAATCATCTTCCAACCATAAGGTCTCGCATTGTGGAACACGAGTCACATCGCGTTTCAAATTCGTAAATCGACCGCCTCAGTCGGATGCTTCTCATCGAGCGGTATCGTCGAAATCGATTTTCTAATGAAGAATGGCGATACAATTTCTATCAATGAAGCCACGTCGCCAAACGGCGCTTTTCTTCCCTCAAGCCAATGGGCCATTGCACTGCTTTCGACTGATGGTCAGTGGCGCAATGAAACACTCTCGACAACGGAGCTTGATTGGCCCGATCATTATTTCGGTAAGCAATCAAATCGCCGTCCGCCGCTTCCGCTTGGCCAAGTGCGTGCCTTACGTGCAGATCCGAATGGGGAAGCGGATGATGGCAGCCATGTTCTTTTCGGTCGCGTAACTGAAAATGGTCGCAAGGGATTGGCCAGCATCAAAATCAAAGCGGCGACCCAAAAACAAGGCACACTTGAAGCCGTGACAGATCAAGATGGTTATTTCACCATTTCAAATATCGCTGATGGTGAAATTGTTTCGCTAAAGGCGCAGATTGATGGTCGCCTTTGTGCGCCCGAGCGTGGCCGCCGGATCGAGGTTTTAAAGAACGAAGCCGAACTCGATATCAGATCCGATCTCTGTCATCAGATGGTGAGTGAGACAGAATCAGCACTCAATCAGAACGTCATCGAATAAACGCACAGAACATTTTTTTGCGATTATCCGGTAATGGATTTTAATGCCGGATAAGCGCGCTCGTAGGCCGCAAAGAGCGGCTTATACTCTTCATGTTTTTTCATATCAGGCTCAACGCGCCGCGTGATTTTCACCATTGCCTTTGCTGCTTCTTCAATCGATTCATAACGACTCGCAGCCACCGCGGCCAAAATTGCCGAACCTAATGCAGGAGCGTCGGCGACATCGGTCAGGGTCAGCGGAATGCCTGAGACATCAGCGTGGATTTGAAGCCATAGGTCCGAACGTGTCGCGCCACCACAAACGCGGAATTCAGTTGGCTGATAACCATTCGCGCGCATGGCTTTGAAAATCGCCTCTGATCCGAAAGCAACTCCTTCAATGATCGCGCGGAAAATATGCGCACGCGTATGTTTGAGACTTAAGCCCGTAATCGCGCCACGCGAGAGAGCGTCGGTATGCGGTGTACGATTGCCTTGAAAATGCTCTTGAACGATCAAACCATCGGCACCGGGCGGCAAGGCTGCAGCTTCAGCATTAAGCGTTTCATAGCTCACAGCATCACCCAAAAGATTTTTATACCAATTGATTACCGAACCGGTTGAGGTTTGCCCACCTTCAACAACATGTAAGCCCGGAATCAAGGCATCTTCATATGTGCCCCAGATGCCTTTGCCATGGAATGGTTTAGGCGAAAGACCAAGATGCAAATGTGAAGAACCCGTGATGAAGGCCAACGCGCCCGGTTGCACGACACCCAAACCAATCATCGCAATGAAGGCATCAGGGCCGCCTTGTGCGACGGGAGTTCCCGCAACAAGCCCGCAATGCTCCGCCGCTTTTGCCGTCAGGGGAGCGATGACTTCACCCAGTTTTGTGATTTCACGCGGCCATTTCTTCGCAAGCTCGGGAATGCCAAGTTTCTCAACCAGTGAAACCGGAAAGCCGCCTGCACTCGCGCGATAATGCCAGCGCGGCGCGATATTACCGATCGATGCCACCATGCGGCCTGTGAGATGATAATTGATATAGTCTTGATATTCGCAAATCGTCGCTGCCTTTTTGAAAATCTCAGGCTCGTTACGCGCAATCCATAAGGCCTTCGGCACCATCCATTCCGCTGAAACAGGGCCTTTGCCATTCGAGTTTACAATCAAAGCCTCATCGCCCGTTTTGAGGACAAGCTCTGTTTCTTGTGAAGCGCGCACATCCATCCAGATCAATGCGGGGCGAAGCGCGTGGCCCTCCTCATCAAGCGCAACGACTGAACAACAGGTTGTATCGACAGACAGGCCGATTACGTCCTCTTTGCGCACGCCGGCATCCGCCAGCGCTTTGCAAATGCTCTGACCCAAACCATTCCACCAATCTTGCGGATTTTGTTCAGCCCAGGCCGGATGCGGGAAATTGGTTTTGTAAGGCGTTGAGGCAAAGGCTAGCGGTTTGCCGGAAAGATCAAAAACTCCAGCGCGAATTGATTCCGTTCCGCCATCAACACCAATCACATAGGCCATGAGCGCAACATCCTTCCCAAAAAGATTCAAGGTACGGGATGATATCGCGAACCTATATCAGGTCAATCGCAAGACAGAACGGAAGGACGGAAAGCCGCAGTCTTACCGAACAGGATCAGGACCGGACGATTTCGGCGGCACCGTCTCGACCACAATCGAATGACGCACGAGACTGTCTGCCACCCGGTTCAACAAGGACGATTTTTGGCGCAAGAACAAAGAGACTATGAGCGTCGACAGAAGATTTAATTTTTCCTCCGGATCAAACAACGACAAATCATCAGCGGTCACGCGCTCCCTCACAACAGGCACCTCCACAACCACGGGCGCTTGCGGCGCTGCGGGCGGCTGTGTAGCCTGAGAGTTTGCGCGGCTTGCCCTTTTTCTTCTTCGATCTGATCTGCGATCGCAGCGACTTGCTCGTCGGACATACCGAAATCAGCCTACTTTTTTTCAAATGCGCTTTTTCTTCTTCCGTCACGACCCCGTCTTTGAGCACTTCGCGCAATTGCTGCTCGTTAAATGATTCACGTCGTTGCACTTGCGTTGTATAGGCGGTTGCCACGACACCGGTAAGGATGGCGGCAAGAGCGATGGCCAAAACCTGGGTGATGACGACAAGATAAATGCCCATATAGGTTTCAGGATCGACGTTACCCCACCCGAGATAATCATGATCATGAACCAATGCATCTCCGCGGGGATCGGGGAGAACACCGCGTGTTCATCATGGCCTTCGATAATATAAATGAGCGACGAGAACAGAAGACAACTAATCAAGAGCAGAAACAAAGCCGAAGAAAATGAATCCTTCTTGGCTTTGATAGCCTGAAAATTGTCTTCCATTGCCGTGTTGTATCGCGACAATTAGAAAATACGTAACAGGCAGAACATGCGCAACATGCGCAAATCTGCGCCAGGCAAAATCAATTGCAAATAGAGGGGGACCGTGCTGGCAAAATCGACAATGCCGAACGGACTAAAAATATAATCTTTACGTCTGCGCCACGCATTGCCTTTCACGCCGATTTCGTATTTTGCACCGCCTGACCAGACGCACAAAAGATATTCAATTGTGAAAACAACCACACTGAATGAATCGAAAATGTAGAACTAGTGCTCATATTCGGCGTGCAAATCGTGGATCGATTCAAGAATAATCGATAATACTTTCAGCAAAACGAGAACAGCAATGAAAATTTAAACCACCTTGCTTACTAGATTATGCACTTCGCCTTCGCGTGTTTCGAAAACACTGCGTTGGATGCGCGAATAAAATCTTATAGATATCGGGGCAGCGCTTATCGTCGGAATTTCCAAGCCGGAAGTCGAGGAGAAATAGGATTTCGCTCTCTTGGGTGCTTTGCACGATGATCGTCGTGCGCCGCCTTCAAGAAGAGAGAGACGGCGAACACGAACAAGGGAAACAAGGTGACTGGCTACCAAACGCGCAGCATCGCCCATAACAAACTCCACCCACTGAGACCAGCTCGCCCGACCGACTCAGGTCGAAGCCTGAGTGTGAGCGTGTTTTAGAGAGTCAATTCGATTTTTTAGATAAAGTTCCGCTGTGCACAGAATATATTTCGCTTTTCTTATATAATCGCAATGGCAATAAACGTTATGGTTAACGAAGGGTCATGCCCGCAGGAGAGTTTGTACAGATTGATAAGTGCAAGTGGGTTGCATGAACCCCATTCGCCCCTCAGTTATCGAGGAAGCTCCTGAGCTTCCGGCTTCTGCTCGGATGCTTCAACTTCCGCAAAGCCTTCGCCTCAATCTGACGGATACGTTCGCGCGTCACCGAGAATTGCTGGCCAACTTCTTCCAGCGTGTGATCGGTGTTCATGCCGATGCCGAAGCGCATGCGGAGCACGCGCTCTTCGCGTGGCGTGAGCGAAGCGAGTACACGCGTTGTCGTTTCGCGCAGGTTCGATTGGATCGCCGCATCAATCGGCAGGATCGCATTTTTGTCTTCGATGAAATCACCGAGATGTGAATCTTCTTCGTCCCCGATTGGCGTTTCAAGCGAGATCGGCTCTTTCGCGATCTTCAACACTTTCCGCACTTTTTCGAGCGGCATCGCGAGCTTTTCAGCCAATTCTTCCGGTGTCGGCTCGCGGCCGATTTCATGAAGCATCTGGCGCGATGTGCGCACGATCTTGTTGATCGTCTCGATCATATGCACCGGAATACGGATCGTGCGCGCTTGATCGGCGATGGAACGTGTGATCGCCTGTCTGATCCACCATGTCGCATAGGTCGAGAATTTATAGCCACGGCGATATTCGAATTTATCAACCGCCTTCATCAGGCCGATATTGCCTTCCTGAATGAGATCGAGGAATTGCAACCCGCGATTTGTGTATTTCTTCGCAATCGAAATCACGAGACGCAAATTCGCCTCGACCATTTCCTTTTTGGCCTGACGGGCCTCACGCTCGCCTTTCTGCACCATGTGAACGATCTTGCGGAATTCCAAAATCTCTAAGCCCGTCTCGGAAGCGAGCATGTGGATTTCTTGACGGATCTCGCGAATTCGATCTTTTTCTTTGGCAACAAAATCTTTCCAGCCGCGCGTGCCGAGTTTCGAGACACGCAACAACCATTTCGGATCAAGTTCCGAGCCTTGATAATTGCGCAAGAAATCATCGCGGCTCACGCGGTGGCTTTCGGCCGAACGCATCAAACGGCCTTCAAGACCAATCAAACGCTTATTGATGTCATAGAGCTGCTCAACCAGCGCTTCAATTCGGTGCTGGTTCAACGAAAGCGATTTCACATCCGCGATTATTTCTTCTTTGAGCTTTTTATATTTCCGCTCTTGCGCTGGCGTGAGCTTTTCATTCTGGAGTTTTGACTCAACATTCTGCTCTTGCAAGCGGCGCAGCTTTTTATAAGCGGCGGCAATACGGTCAAAGGTTTCAAGAACTTTCGGCTTCAATTCCGCTTCCATCGCGGAGAGCGAAACATTGTTCTCGAGATCATCGTCATCGAGGTCGCCTTCCGGCGGCGGCATTTCACCATCTTCACCGGCAATCTGCTGTTGCGGTTGCGGTTCAAGATCGGACGGCGCTTCAACCTTAGGTACGCCTTTGCCTTCAGGGCCGGCATAGGTCGCTTCAAGATCGATGATGTCACGAAGAAGAACTTTGCCTTCGTTCAACTCGTCGCGCCAAATGATGATGGCTTGGAAGGTCAGCGGATTTTCGCACAGGCCCGCAATCATCGCCTCGCGGCCGGCTTCAATTCTCTTTGCGATGGCGATTTCGCCTTCGCGCGAGAGCAACTCGACCGAACCCATTTCGCGCAGATACATGCGCACCGGATCATCGGTACGATCGGTTGGTTCTTTGGTGGTTGTGGTGGCCGGCAGCGCAGAGCGTGTGGCCTCTACGAGATCGCCACCCTCTTCTTCTTCCTCGGCTTCGGCTTCTGCGGCTTCCGCTTCGGCTTCTTCCTGCTCAACAACATTGATGCCCATTTCATTGAGCATCGCGAAAACATCTTCAATCTGGTCGGAGCTGACTTCTTCGGAAGGGAGAACTTCGTTCAATTCTTCATGGGTGACGAAACCGCGCTTCTTGGCGAGTTTGATCATCCGCTTCACGGCGGCGTCGGAGAGGTCGAGCAAGGGGCTGTCGGTTTGCGGAGCTTCCGTCGCTTCGCCGCCCTTTTTATCCGCCGTCTTCGTCGCCATGGATCGTCCTTATCCGCTCACTCGAGGCTCGCCCGAACGCCTGGTCAAATCACGCACAAAAAGGGCGTCCCGCGCCCCTTCTCGAAGCGACACGCTGCGCCCATCCTGCCTTCTGTCCCAAACCCGCATATGCCGATCAAACCCCTGCCGACGGCCGCGCCGGGACCGTGCTTCTACCGAAAACCGAACGGCCTGTCGAGCGATTGTGACAGTCCGAACTCAGGCTCGGCCTCGGTGCCATCAAGCGCCAGAAGCTGGGCCTTCAACTCGGCGAGAAGGGCAAAATTCGATTCACTGGGGTCTTCGGACAAAGCGCGTTCGGCTGCGCGCAATTCCGTATGTAAGACGAGCGCGCGGCGATGCAAGGTCATCGCCTGATGGAGAAGCAGATCCGTGTCGATTTTTTTGGGCTCACCCCCGGAAAAACAATCCCCCGGGCGCAGAGCGGCCAAAACCCGCCGGTAGGCGGCCTCTAACCCCTTCCGCGTGACCTCTGCCATCAGCGCGTCCGCCGTCAACATCCGATCCTCGGCTTCCGCGCGGGCGAGCGCATCAAGCGCAAGACGCGCAAGCGCTGCCGCTTCCTTCGCAGCGAAGGGAATGGCACCAAGCATATCGGCATGGCGGGCCAGATGCTCGGGCGCCTCGAAGAGATTGACGAGGATGAGCGCCTCGCGTGGCGAGATGGCCCCACCCGGAGCAAAGATGGCGGTGCGCGCAAGGCTTGCGGAAAGTCTTATCGGCTCGCGAATAGCCGCACCCGGCGGCTTGGGCGGAAAGCGGCGCTGATAGCCGCCCATATTACCCCGCCCCTGCGAGGGCGCGGGTTGCGTCGCTTCAAAATTACGCGCGATGCGCCGCATGATTTCTTCGCGATAAAGACCGCGCACGGACTCATCGGGAATTGCTTGCACTTCGGTTTTCATTTTTTTCTCAAACGCCGCGCGCCGCTCGGGCGTATCAACCGGCTGCGCTTCAAGCCCGCGCATCCAGAACAAATCGACAAGCGGCATGGCGCGTTCGATCACTTGTTCAATCGCCGCTGCCCCGCCGCTTTTGAACAAATCATCCGGATCTTGCCCTTCAGGCAGAAGCGCAAAGCGCAAAGATTTACCCGCCGCAATCAAAGGCAGCGCAACATCGATGGCGCGATAGGCCGCGCGTTTACCCGCTTTGTCACCATCGAAACAGAGGATCGGCTCATCCGCCATGCGCCAGAGCAATTGCACTTGGTCTTCTGTCAACGCGGTACCAAGCGGCGCCACCGTATGCGCAAAGCCCGCACACGACATGGCAATCACATCGACATAGCCTTCAACCGCAATCACCGTGCCTTTGTCATGCACGGCCTGGCGCGCGCGATGATGATTGTAAAGCACGCGGCCTTTGTGAAAGAGCGGCGTGTCGGGCGAATTTAGATATTTCGCGGGCACATCTTTTTCGAGCGCGCGGCCCCCGAACGCAATGACACGACCGCGCGCATCATTAATGGGAAACATCACGCGATCACGAAAGCGATCATAAGGCACGGGGATGTCATCGCCTGCGATCAACAAGCCCGCTTCGATCATCACATCGCTTGTGACATTTTTTGAAGCGAGAAAATCGCGAAGCGAAAAACGCTCGGCGGGTGCGTAACCCAAACCGAATTCGGCCCACACGTCACGCGTGAGACCGCGCCCATCAAGATATGTGCGCGCTTTGCCGCCCAATGGCCCTTTGAGGATTGCCACAAAAAACTCGGCGGCGAGCGCCATGGCTTCATGAAGACCCTTGGCGCGGGTCTCCTGCCGCTCGGCCTCTTCCGAGCGGGCGGGCAGCGCGACCCCGGCCTCGGACGCGAGACGCTTGACGGCTTCGGGGAAAGCAAGCCCTTCGGTTTCCATCAGGAAGGTGAAGATGTCGCCATGTTTTCCGGACGAGAAATCGTGGTAGAAGCCTTTCTGATCATTGACAAAAAAGGACGGGCTCTTTTCCGCGTTGAAGGGCGAGAGGCCCTTGAATTCGCGCCCCGACTTGGTGAGCTTCACGCGACGACCCACGACCGCCGACACCGGTAGCCGCGCGCGGATTTCATCGAGAAGGGAGGGCGGAAACTTCATCCCCCCTCTTTAGCAGAGCCGGGGGCGCGGGTGGAAGTGCGGCTGGGGAATGAGGGATTAGAGAGTAGATGTTAGGGTGTAAGATGTAGGGCGAGGTGCGTTCGCGCGATGCGCTATAAAACGATCCTGTGAATTGTTTTGAGAACCGAACGCGCGGCGCCGGAGAGGCAGTAGAAATTCGTCATTGCGAGCGAACGCGAAGCAATCCAGTTGATGGTTATCGTTTAATCGCAGCGGATGGATCGCACCCTATTTTGAATCTCCATCTGGATTGCTTCGCTCACGCTCGCAATGACGGAACTAAATTAAGACCCTACGCCCTAAACCCTAACCCTCACAGATTCTGCATCGAAATCCATTCTTTGAGCGCGTTATCCATGCGCGTCTGCCAGCCTTTTCCGGTTGCCCGAAAATAGCTGATCACTTCGGCCGAAAAGCGGATCGAGCGCTTGATCTTCGGCGTTTCAGAAAGAGGCCGCCCGACCCGACGGGCTTTGGCAACCCATTCATCGGTCAATTCGAATGTATTGGGATCGGCAGCGATACCCGCATTAATCGCTTCATTTTCCTCGGGCGTGGGGCGTTGGATTAAGCGCCCCGTTTTCGACCTCACGAAGATAGGTTGTGATTTCTCGGTCATTGGCTTTCCTTAACGAAATTATGCGGCGCGCCTCGTCCCTGTCGGTGAAGACAACGACGCAAAGACGCGTTCCCAGCGGGACAAGCCCGACCATTCTGCGCTCACCATAGGACCGCCGAACATCTTCCCAGAGCACCGCTTCGTCCCACACAAGCCCGGCGGCCTCGGCTAAAGAAATTCCGTGCTTCTTGAAATTGGCCGCGTCTTTTGACGGATCACAGACAGTCCGAACCATCATTTTTGTAGCCCCAAAAATTCAAAAGGTCAAGGCTAAACCGCGACGCCAAGCTCGCGCGTTTATATATTCCGTAACGTCAATAAAATGGAAGTGATGGGGGCGACAATCGGCAGTAGAGTTCGTTCATTGCGAGCGAACGCAGTTTCTCAGCCGTCATGGCAGGCTTTGTGCCTGCCATCCACGACTGAGTAGGCAACGGGAATGATTATAAGGAAGTCGTGGATGATCGCCCTAAAGGCGGTCATGAGGCCTAAATTTTTGGCGCACGAGGATGATAAACCTCATTCGTCATTGCGAGCGGACGCGAAGCAATCCAGTTGAAGTCAAAAGGAAAGGTGCAATGGAGACAGTGCGCCTTAAAACCAATCATCAGCTGGATTGCTTCGCAGTCGTCACTAGAAAAGGCTCACTGGACCTTTTCGTTTGCTTCGCAAATCGTTCCTTACCTCGCAATGACGGTCAGGTTTATTCCTCATCCTGAGCCGGACCAAAGGTCCTAATCGAAGGACGTGTTTATTATTGGGACTGAATTCATTGCGCTCACTTGTTCCAAGTGGTTCGAGGCGGCCCTTCGGGCCTCCTCAACATGAGGATTTCAAGTAGGGATCCCGTTCACGCAGAGAGCACCCCCTTCACCGCGCCGCTCGCCTTAGCGAAGTCCATTTGGCCGGCATAGCGTTCTTTCATCACGGCCATCACTTTGCCCATGTCTTTGACGGATTGTGCGCCCGTTTCCGCGATGATGGCTTTGATGGCGGCGGTCATCTCCGCGTCATCCATTTGCTTGGGCATGAAG
>Ga0194129_10006728_pt1 | contig 13968 bp, 12 predicted proteins | sample TA2KigCa35mmetaG_FD_150862 | JGI IMG/M metagenome (GOLD analysis project Ga0194129, IMG submission 150862) | Freshwater microbial communities from Lake Tanganyika, Tanzania - TA2015038 Kigoma Deep Cast 35m | ecosystem: Environmental > Aquatic > Freshwater > Lake | place: Tanzania: Lake... | reverse complement strand
AGTCGACGGCCTCGCGCTTGGTGGACAGGTGGTAGCGCACCATCACACGGTGGACGAGCTCATCGTCGATGTCGATGTTGGTTCTGCCCACGTGGACGACCATACACCTACTTGGTGTATGCCTCCCCGATTAGCAGACCGCCTGAGCTCCGGTGATCTCCACGACCGATCCGCACATGTACGCCGCCTCATCGGAGGCCAGGAACGCCACAAGCGCGGCGACCTCCTCCGGCTTGCCAAGTCGGCCGTAGGGCACTTTGGCAGCCAGTTCGGAGACGTCGACGCCCTTCTGAGCCAGCCCCGCTTCGACCATCGGCGTGAGGATCTCGCCGGGGCATACGACGTTGACGCGCACGCCCATCGGCGCGTAGTCGCGCGCGAGGTTCTGCGAGAAGGCGATGACCGCGGCCTTCGAGACGTTGTAGGCGATGTGACCCGGAGCTGGATACATGCCCCACTGCGATCCGATGTTGACGATGGCGCCGCGCCCCGCATCGACCATGCTCGGCAGGAAGGCGCGGCACATGTAGAACATCGAGTCGACGTTGACGCGCATCGTCGTGTGCCAGTCGTCATCGGTCAGACTGAGCAGGGGACCGCGTCTGTTAATCCCGGCGTTGTTGACGAGCACGTCGACACGCCCGTGCGAAGCCAATGCGTCGCTCGCGAACTCCGCAACCTTCGCGGGATCCGCGACGTCGAATGCGGCTGGAGATGCAGAGCCACCCTCGCTCGCGATCACGTCGACCGTGCGCTGCGCAGAGTCCCGCGTGACATCGCACACGATCACGTGCGCTCCCTCGCGGGAGAATCGCCGGGCGATCTCCGTGCCGATGCCTCCGCCGGCGCCCGTGACGACCGCGACCTGCCCCTCGAATCGGCTCATGCCGCACCTCCCGGGGGTCACTGTGTCCGATCCTTGAGGGCGACCCGCCAGGGGCTCCGGCGTGTCGCAGGGGTTCGAACACCTGTTCGTTCTACTGTGGGCCGTGGCGCCGCTCTCCACAGCCCCACCGGCGCCCGGAGCGACTGTCAGACCCCGGTCGTACGGTAGCCCCGACCCACAAGACCCGAGCCGGGCCCACCGGCCGAGCACACAAGGAGAGGCCATGGCCGCCAAGGAGAGCAGCACCCCCGGCACGGATCGCGAGAAGGCCCTCGAGGCCGCCCTCGCCCAGATCGAGCGCCAGTTCGGCAAGGGCTCGGTCATGCGCCTCGGCGAAGAGGGCCGCGCCCCCGTCGAGGTCATCCCGACCGGCTCGATCGCCCTCGACGTCGCCCTCGGCATCGGCGGCCTGCCGCGCGGCCGCATCGTCGAGATCTACGGCCCGGAGTCCAGCGGCAAGACCACGCTGGCCCTGCACGCGATCGCCAATGTCCAAAAGGCTGGCGGCATCGCCGCCATGATCGACGCCGAGCACGCCCTCGACCCGATCTACGCCGCGGGTCTTGGCGTCGACCTCGACAGCCTCTACGTCTCCCAGCCCGACACCGGCGAGCAGGCGCTGGAGATCGCCGACACGCTTGTGCGCTCCGGCGCCGTCGACCTGATCGTCATCGACTCCGTCGCCGCACTCGTGCCGCGCGCGGAGATCGAGGGCGAGATGGGCGACAGCCACGTCGGCCTGCAGGCGCGTTTGATGAGCCAGGCGCTGCGCAAGATGGCCGGTGCGCTCAGCCAGACCGGCACGACCGCGATCTTCATCAACCAGCTGCGCGAGAAGATCGGTGTCATGTTCGGCTCGCCCGAAACCACCACCGGTGGCAAGGCGCTGAAGTTCTACGCCTCTGTGCGCCTCGACATCCGCCGTATCGAGACCCTCAAAGGCGGCACCGAGGCCGTCGGCAACCGCACCCGCGTCAAGGTCGTCAAAAACAAGATGGCACCGCCCTTCAAGCAGGCCGAGTTCGACATCCTCTACGGCGAGGGCATCTCCCGCGAGGGAAGCCTCATCGATCTCGGTGTCGACGCGGGCATCGTCAAGAAGTCCGGTGCCTGGTACACCTACGAGGGCGACCAGCTCGGTCAGGGCAAGGAAAACTCGCGCGCCTTCCTGCGCGACAACCCCGACCTGGCCAACGAGATCGAAAAGCGCATCAAGGAGACAAAGGGAATGGGGGCTCGCCTTGACGAGCCCGCCGCGATCGTCGACGTCGATCTCGATGTGCCGATCGACGTCGTGCCCATCGACTAGTCATGGCAGCGTCCACGACGCAGGGGCGCGCCGACGCAGCCGGCATCGACGGTGACTTTGATCCGGTCAACGTCGCGCGCATCCTCGTCCTACGCAGGCTCGACTCGGCTCCGCGCACCCGCGCGGAACTCGAGTCGTACCTCCGCCAGCGCGGCGTACCCGACGAGGCGGCCGTCGAGGTCCTCGATCGCTTCGAAGACGTAGGCCTCATCGACGATGCTGCCTACGCCGAGGGGTGGGTCCGCAGCCGTCACGGCACCAAGGGCCTCGGTCGGCGCGCGGTAGCCGCCGAGTTGAGGCGCAAGGGTGTGGCCGACGAGATCGTCGCCGCGGCACTCGAGCCCATCGACGAGGGCCAGGAGCGTGAGCGGGCGCGCGCCTTGGCGCGTTCCCGGCTTCCGCAGGTCAGTGGTCTTCCCTACCCGACGCAGATGCGGCGCCTCATGGGAGCGCTCACGCGACGCGGCTACGACATGTCAATGTCGTCCGAGGTTGTGCGTCAGGTGGTCGCGGAAGAGTCGGCCGGGGTCGAATAGCGCACCGCGCTCTCCAGCCAAGGCGCCAGTGACTCGCCCATCGAGTCGGCGAGTCGCCAGAGCAATGAGCCGAGGATGGCGAGTTCGTCATCGGTGAAGACAGCGCAGGCGTGATCGAGATAGGCCACGCGCAGGCCATGGGCGAACTCGACGATCTCGGCACCCAGGGGAGTGAGGGCAACGCTCACTCGACGGCCATCCTCCGGCAGCGAGCCGCGCGTGACGAAACCCTCCTCCTCGACCTCGGCTACGAGGCGGCTCGTAGTCGATCGATCCAACTGCAACGCGGCCGCGACGTCGGAAATGGTGACCGGTCCCGGACGCTTGCTCAACTCGCCGATGGCCTCGCAAGCCAGTACCTTCGAGATCTCGACGGGTTTGCCGATCCTGGGCATGGGCACCGCCAGAGCCGGGGGTCGCAGCACGACCCGGCGCATGGACTGCATCGCCTGGTCCACGAGAGCCACCTGGGGGGCGCGGGCCCCATGCCCAGAAGTTGCGTGTGTCACGCAACGAACGTAGCGTCACATGGTCAACGTCGCCAGAGGAGATTCGCATGGGTGCCCTTTCTCGGTGGGCCGTCCGCAAGCCGGTCTGGGCTCTCGTGGCGTGGTTCGTCGCGATGGTGGCCGTCGTCGGCGTCGGCACTCGCCTCGGCGGCGAGCTCAACGACTCCTTCGCCCTGCCCGACACTGAGTCGACGACGGCGACGGCGATGCTGTCGACCCTTCCCCCCAACGAGGGCGGCGAGGCTGCCGTGCGCATCGTGTGGTCGCCCACCTCCGGCACGGCGACCGACCCCGCGGTGGAGTCCGCGATCACTCCTGTGCTGCAGGACATCGCCGCGCTCGACTCCGTCACGTGCGTGAGCAACCCCTACGGCGAGTCCTTCGGCCGCGACTGCCCCGCCACGGGCGGTGGCGGTGGCGACCTCCCTGACTTCCTGGCCGAGCAACTCGCGCCGGCGTTCGAGGCGACCGCCAAGGCCACGTCGCCCATCAGCGCTGACGGCACCGTCGCGTTCGCGCGCGTGAGCCTCGCCGGCAACGGCGCCGAGATCTCGGCCGCTGACGCCGGTGCGATCGTGGCCGCGGTCAAGGCGGCCAATACCGACGCCCTGCAGGTGGGAGCGGGCGGTCAGGTGCTGGAGTTCGCCGCGACCGAGCCCCCGTCGAGCGAGGCCATCGGCATCGTCGTCGCCATCGTGATCCTGCTGATCGCCTTCGGCTCCCTGATCGCCGCCGGCATGCCCATCATCGTGGCCCTCCTCGGCCTCGTCGTGGGTCAGATGCTCGTGCTCGTCGTCGCGCGCTTCCTCGACGTCGCCACGTTCGCGCCGACGCTGGCGGCCATGATCGGCCTTGGCGTGGGTATCGACTACGCGCTCTTCGTGATGAACCGCTACCGCCAGGCGCTGCTCGCCGGCCACGACAAGACCGCGGCGGCCAACGAGGCCATCGCCACGGCCGGCCGGGCCGTTCAATTCGCCGGCGCCACCGTCATCATCGCGCTGCTCGGCCTGTTCGTGCTGCGCATCAGCTTCTTCAACGGCCTCGCCGTCGCAGCGGCCGTCACTGTCCTATCGGTGATGCTCGCGGCCCTGTGGCTCCTGCCCGCGCTGCTCTCCCTGCTGGGCACCAAGGCGCTGGCCATTCGCATGCCTGGGCACGCAAGACCAAGGTCGACGGCAACCTCCCGGAGGGGCGCAGCTTCCTCGCCTACGCCCGCTTCCTGCAGAAGAAGCCGATCATCCCGGCGCTGCTCGCCCTCGGTGTGGTGGTCGTCGTCGCCATCCCGACGTTCTCCCTGCGCCTGGGCTTTGCCGACGACAGTGGCAAACCCGAGACCAACACCGCGCGCATCGCCTACGACCTCATGTCAGAGGGCTTCGGTCCCGGCGTCAACGGGCCGTTCTTCGCGGCCGTCAACCTGCCGGCCCCACGCGACCTCGACGCCCTGGCCGAGACCGTCCAGATCATCTCCGAGACCCCGGGCGTGGCCAGCACGCTGCCCAACGCCGACATGCTGCCGATCTATTCGATCAGCCCGACAGCCTTCAGCGACAACGGCATCGTCACCTCGATCCTCATCACCCCCGACTCGGCGCCGCAAGACATCGCCACCAGCGACCTGCTGCAGCGCCTGCGCAATGAGACGGCCCCGGCGATCGAGGCCGCCACGGGAGCGACCATCTACATCGGCGGCTCGCAGGCGATCACGCAGGACTTCACCCAGGTCCTCATCGACGTCCTGCCGCTCTTCCTCGGCATCGTCATCTTCCTCGGCTTCCTGGCCCTGATGATCCTGTTCCGCTCGATCCTCGTGCCGCTGACAGCGGCCGCTACCAGCCTGCTCAGTTTCGCCGCGGCGATGGGCATCACGGTGGCCGTCTTTCAGTGGGGCTGGCTCGCCGGTCCGCTGGGCGTGACGAGCACCGGGCCGATCTTCCCGTTCCTACCCGTCATGGTCTTCGCGATCCTGTTCGGCCTATCCATGGACTACCAGGTGTTCCTCGTCTCGCGCATGCAGGAGGAGTGGGACCGCACCCGTGACAATGTGCTGTCGGTACGTCGCGGCCTGGCCGGATCCGGCCGCGTCGTCGTGATCGCCGCAGCCATCATGTCGAGCGTCTTCCTCGCCTTCGTCCCGTCGACCAACGGCACGATCAAGCTCTTTGGTCTGGCCCTGGCCTCGGCGGTCATCATCGATGCCTTCATCGTGCGCCTGGTCCTGGTGCCCTCGCTCATGACGATGCTGGGCAAGGCCAACTGGTGGATCCCCGGCTGGCTCGGGCGCATGCTGCCGCGCATCCAGGTGGAGGCCGGTGACGGCGAGATCGTCGGGGATGTCCCGGGTGACACCCCGGAGTCCACGCAGGAGCGTCAGCCCGTCGGCGTCTAGGTCACTGCCCGCGCCCTACCCTGGGGGCGTGCCACGCACTTATGAGGTGCGCACCTACGGGTGCCAGATGAACGCTCACGACTCCGAGCGCATCTCCGGCGTGCTCCAGGCCGCGGGCTACGGCCCGGCGATCGACGGCCAGACCCCCGACGTCGTCGTCTTCAACACCTGCGCCGTGCGAGAGAACGCCGACAACCGCCTCTACGGCAACCTCGGCCACCTGGCTCCCATCAAGGCAGCGACGCCGGGCATGCAGATCGCGGTTGGCGGCTGCCTGGCGCAGAAGGATCGCGGCGAGGTGGTGCGCCGCGCACCGTGGGTCGACGTCGTCTTCGGCACCCACAACCTCGGCTCGCTGCCCGCGCTCCTGGAGCGCGCGCGCATCCAGGACGAGGCTCAGGTCGAGATCCTCGAGAGCCTCGAGGTCTTCCCCTCGACGCTGCCTACGCGGCGCGAGTCGGCCTATGCCGCCTGGGTGTCGATCAGCGTCGGGTGTAACAACACGTGCACGTTCTGCATCGTGCCGGCGCTGCGGGGCAAGGAGAAGGATCGCCGCCCCGGCGACATCCTCGCCGAGGTCGAGGCACTGGTCGCTGAGGGCGTTATCGAGGTGACGTTCCTGGGGCAGAACGTCAATGCCTACGGCGTCGAGTTCGGCGATCGTGGGGCCTTCGCCGATCTCTTGCGCTCCTGCGGAGCGATCGAGGGCCTCGAGCGGGTGCGCTTCACCAGTCCGCACCCCCGCGACTTCACCGACGACGTCATCGACGCCATGGCCCAGACGTCCAATGTCATGCCGCAGCTCCATATGCCCCTGCAGAGCGGGTCCGACCGAGTCCTGCAGGCGATGCGCCGCTCCTACCGTGCCGCTCGCTACCTGGGCATCATCGATCGCGTGCGATCGGCCATGCCCGAGGCGGCCATCACGACCGACATCATCGTCGGCTTCCCGGGCGAGACCGAGGAGGACTTCCAGGGCACGCTCGACGTGGTCGCGATGGCACGGTTCGCCGGCGCCTTCACGTTCCAGTACTCCCCGCGCCCCGGCACCCCGGCGGCCACGATGGCCGGTCAGGTGCCCAAGGAGGTCGTGCAGGAGCGCTACGACCGACTGCTCGCCGTCGTCGAGGACATCGCGTGGTCCGAAAACCGCGCCCTCGTCGGCCGGACGGTCGACGTGCTGGTGGCCGAAGGGGAGGGGCGCAAGGACGGAGCGACGGCGCGCATGTCTGGCCGCGCAGCAGACAATCGCCTCGTGCACGTCACGCCGGACGACACCCTCGAGGCGCCGCGCCCCGGTGACATGGTCACGGCCGAGGTCACGTACGCCGCTCCGCATCACCTCGTCGCCGACCGCATGCTGGCCGTGCGACGGACACGCGCAGGAGACGCGTGGCGGTCGCGCACGCTGGCACCGGCATCCACGGGGGTGCTACTGCCGATGCCGGCGCTTCGCCCATGACCGTCATCGCGATCGTCGGCCCTACGGCGGTCGGCAAGTCCGATGTCGCCGTCGAACTGGCCCTGGCCATGGGCGCGGAGATCGTCAGCGTCGACTCCATGCAGGTCTACGTGGGCATGGATATCGGCACGGCCAAGCTCGGGCCGACGGAGCGCCGCGGCGTGCTCCACCACATGATCGACGTCTGGCAGCCGATCGACGAGGTGTCCGTCGTGGCTTTCCGTGACCGGGCCCGCGCCGCCATCAGCGATGCCCTGTCGCGAGGGGTGCCGGTCATGGTGGTCGGGGGGTCCTGGCTCTACGTGCAGGCGGTCCTCGACGAGATGGACTTCCCGGGCACCGATCCCGAGCTGCGCGCGCGACTGGAGTCCGAGCTCATCGAGGTGGGTCCCCAGGTGATGCACGTGCGGCTCGCTGCCGCCGATCCCGACGCGGCGGCGGCGATCCTGCCGACCAACGGGCGGCGCATCGTGCGTGCGCTCGAGGTGGTCGAGCTCACCGGATCCTTCACCGCTCGACTGCCTGAGGCGCGTTCCTGGGTGGAGGCGCGCTGGATCGGGCTCGCGGTCGACCGCGTCGTTCTCGATGCCCGCATCACTGAGCGTGTCGATGAGATGTGGGAGCGCGGTCTCATCGACGAGGTCAGGGCGCTGCGCGAGCGCGGTCTTGGCCGCACGGCCCGGGGTGCACTCGGCTATCGGCAGGTGCTGCAGGCCCTCGACGGCAATGGCGATCTCGAGGTCGCCCGGCGCGAGACCATCGACGGCACCCGCAAGTTCGCGCGTCGGCAGGAACGACGCTTCCGCCAGGACGAGCGCATCACCTGGGTGGCCGCCGGCCCCGACGCCGTGACCACCACCCTCACCCTCCTCCGGCGTTAACGAGAAGGGGTCGGGGGGACCGCGACGTAGTACTCGGTGCCGAGGAGCCGACGGAAGGCGAAGTCGGGCAGCCGGCCCAGCACCGCCAGGGTCCGGGTCGTGCCGTCGGCGGCCGCCTGGCTGGCGTGGGCCGCGAGGCTGGCCCGCTTGGCCGGCAGGTGGCCGGAGACATCCACTCGGTGCGTGATCTGCCGGCGCGGAGTCCACGCGCGCGCGAACTCCGCCGGGTCGAACTCCTCCGGGGTCAGCCGCGTGGCAGCAGCCATGCGCACCGCCGTCGCGATGGGCTCGCGGGGCAGTGTCGCCTCGAAGAGGCGTACGTCGCTTTGCCCACGAGCTGCGGCACGCACGGACTCGTGCACACGCACGTGATCGGGGTGGCCGTATCCGCCGGATGGGTCGTAGCCGACGACGACGTTGGCGGACTCCTCGCTGAGGATGCCGCGAATGCGCTCGCTCACCTCGTCGAGGGAGGCTGACGCGAAGCCGCTGGGTGCATCTCCCGCGAGGCCGGAGTCGGCGTAGCCGAGGTGCACCACGCGGGAGACGCCCAGGTGTCGGGCAGACTCCTCGACCTCTTCGCGTCGAATGTCCGCCAGTCCCTCGCGGTAGGCCGATGACGTGAGCCCGGCGGCACCGTCGGTGGCCACCACCAGGACCACACGCTGCCCCTCGGCGGCTGCGCGCGCCATCGTCCCGGACGTGAGCAGCGCCTCGTCATCGGGATGCGCGTGCACGAAGACGAGGGTGGTCACGGACCACATCCTCGCACTCGCCGTGGAGAGGATGCGGGTACCGTCGTCGCGTGCGCATCGTCCACGTCTCCGACTGCTACCTGCCGCGCACCGGTGGCATCGAGACGCAGGTGCGATCGCTCGCCCTGGCCCAGGCGGCCGCGGGAGACGACGTCCGCATCATCACCGCCTCGCCCGGTCACGACGGCGTACGCGCGGGCCACGAGATCGTGGATGGCCTCGACGTCGAGCGCATCGCCGTTGAGCTGCCCGGCGAGATCCCCATCCATCCGCGCACGCGCGCCCGCGTCGTCGACAGCCTGCGCGAGCATCCCGCCGATGTCGTCCACGTCCACGCGGGCGTGATCTCGCCGTTCGCCTGGGGTGCCGTACGCGCCGCTCAGCAGCTCGGCGTGCCGGCGGTCGTCACCGTGCACAGCGTGTGGGGTCCACTTGCCCGCCCGGCGTTTGGTGCCTCCAATGCGCTGGTGCGCTGGGCCCAGTGGGGCGTCGCACTGTCGGCCGTGAGCCAGGTTGCCGCCGACCGGGTGAGCGAGGCCGTCGGTGTCGATGTCGCCGTGCTGCCCAACGGCATCGACGCCGCAGCGTGGCGACCACAGCGCCCCTGGGCCGCGAAGCCCGGTGAGCTCCGAGTCGTCTCAGTGCTGCGCCTGGCTCCGCGCAAGCGCGTCGGTGCGCTCCTGACGGCCATCGCGCGCGCCTCGGTGCTGCTCGCGCCGCAGGTGTCGGTGAGCGCGATGATCATCGGCGACGGTCCCGAGCGCGCGCGGGCCGAGCGGCTGGCGCGACGACTGGGCGTGGATGCCCGGTTCACCGGCCGTCTCCCCGCTCACCTCATCCGGGAGCGCTTCGCCGACTCCGACGTCTTCGTCCAGGCCTCGGTCAAGGAGTCCTTCGGCATCGCCGCCCTGGAGGCTCGGGCAGCGGGCCTACCGGTCATCGCTCGCGCGCAGGCGGGGTCGGGGGAGTTCATCGCCGACGGGCTCAACGGCTTCCTGGCCGTCGACGACCGGGCGCTGGCCGACCGCCTCGCGCTCCTCGGGCGCGATCCGGAGCTCCTGGCCCGCATGCACGAGGTCAACGCCGGCACCGAGCCGGAGCAGACCTGGGCCCGAGTGTGCGCTCGTGCACAGGAGCTCTACGCCAGGGCCGCCGCGGCGGGCACGAGCACCTAGTCTGGACGCATGCCTCCCGGCCCCATTCCCGTCATCAAGGGACACGGCACGGGCAATGACTTCATCCTCCTGCCCGACCTCGACGGCCAGATCGAGCTCACCGCGCAGATGGTCGCCGACCTGTGCGATCGCCGCTTTGGGATCGGTGGCGACGGCGTGCTGCGCATCGTGCGCAGCGCTGCGGACGACGATCCCGCGGCCACCGGCGCGGAGATCTTCATGGACTACCGCAACTCCGATGGCTCGACCGCGCAGATGTGCGGCAATGGCATCCGCGTGTTTGCCGCCTACCTCGTCGAGCAGGGCCTGGCCGACCCCTCAGGCATGGACATCGCCACGCGGGGCGGCGTACGTCATGTCGTCCGACGCGACGACGGTCTCTACGACGTGGCGATGGGGCCGGCCCAAGAGCTCCCGGGAGTGCCATCGGTCGCGGTGGGTCGGATGGCGTTCCCCGCTAGCGCCATCGCGATGCCCAATCCGCACGCGGTGGTCTTCGTCGGCTCGCTCGACGCTGCCGGACCCCTCGATGACCCGCCCGATGTGTCGCCCGACGGATTCTTCCCCGAGGGCGCCAACGTCGAGTTCGTCCAGGAGATCGCGCCCGGCCACATCGCCATGCGCGCGCACGAGCGTGGCTCGGGGGAGACCTTGTCGTGCGGCACCGGGGCGTGCGCCGCCGCCTATGTCGCCCGCCGGCGCCCGGGTGCGCAGCACGACGGCCCCATGCGCGTCGACGTGCCCGGAGGCACTCTTCTGGTCGATGAGGCCGACGACGGCATGCACCTGATCGGCCCGGCCGAGATCGTCGCCGAGGGCGCGCTCTCGCCCGGCTGGGTTGCCCGTTGGCAGTGAACGACGATCCCACTCCACTGACCGGCGAACTCGACCTCGAGGACCGCCAGGCCCTGCGGCGCGTCGCCGGCCTGTCGACCGAGCTCCAGGACGTCACCGAGGTCGAGTACCGCCAGGTGCGACTCGAGCAGGTCGTGCTCGTCGGCGTCTGGACCGAGGGCACGGCCTGGCAGGCCGAGCGCAGCCTGGTCGAACTCGCTCGACTGGCCGAGACCGCGGGCGCTGCCGTGCTCGAAGGCCTCATCCAGCGACGCGACCGTCCCGACCCCGCGACCTACATCGGGTCGGGCAAGGCGCAGGAGTTGCGACGCATCGTCGTGGCGACGGGCGCCGACACCGTGATCTGCGACGGCGAGCTCACCCCGGGCCAGTTGCGCCACCTCGAAGACGTGGTCAAGGTCAAGGTGGTTGACCGCACGTGGCTGATCCTCGACATCTTCGCCCAGCACGCGCGCAGCAAGGCCGGCCGCGCGCAAGTGTCGCTAGCCCAGATGGAATACCTGCTGCCGCGGCTGCGTGGCTGGGGCGAGTCGCTGAGCCGGCAGGCCGGCGGTCGTGCGGGCGGTGCCACCGGTGGCGTGGGCACGCGCGGCCCGGGCGAGACGAAGATCGAGACCGATCGCCGGCGCATTCGCGATCAGATGACCGTGCTCCGCCGGCAGCTGAAGGAGATGGAGCGCGTCCGCCGCACCCAGCGCAGCGGCCGCCGTCGCTCGGGCACGCCGTCCGTCGCGATCGCCGGCTACACCAACGCCGGCAAGTCGAGCCTGCTCAATCGCCTGACCGGCGCGGGCGTGCTCGTCGAAGACGAGCTCTTCGCCACCCTCGATCCCACGGTGCGCCGCCTCGAGCTCCCCAGCGGTCGCGCCTGCACGATCGCCGACACGGTCGGCTTCGTTCGTCACCTGCCGCACCACCTCGTCGAGGCGTTCCGCTCGACGCTCGAGGAGGTGACCGAGGCCGACCTCGTCCTCCACGTGGTGGATGGCTCCGATGCCGAGCCCGAGGAGCAGATGTCGGCGGTGCGCGAGGTGCTCTCGGAGATCGGCGCGGGAGACCTGCCCGAGCTCATCGTCATCAACAAGGCCGATCTCGCCGATCCCCTCGATATCGCACGCCTGCGTCATCTCGAACCCGGGGCGGTGGTCGTCTCTGCCCGCGCCGGTGAGGGAGTGGGCGCGCTCCTCGAGGCGCTCGATGCGCGCTTGCCGCGGCCCGAGGTGGATGTGGATCTCGTCGTGCCCTATGAGCGCGGTGACTTGATCGCACAGGCCCACGACAAGGGAGAGGTGCTCCTCGAGGAGCACCTGGCCGAGGGCACCCATCTGCGCGCGCGTGTGTCGGCCGAGCTCGCCGCGCGCCTGCAGGCCGCGTCCCGATGACATCGTTAGCACAGGCCCTCGCGGCGGCTGCCGCGCAACTCGGCGGCGAGCCCAGGCCGGGCCAGCTCGAGATGGCCGAGGCCGTGGCGCAGGCCATGTCGACAGCGGTGGCAGCACGACGTGGCGAGGGGCTGCCTGAGCACCTGCTCGTGCAGGCGGGCACGGGCACCGGCAAGTCCCTGGCCTATCTCACGCCCGCTGCCGTGCACGCGGCGACGACCGGGGGGTCGGTCGTGATCGCTACCGCGACCCTCGCCCTGCAGCGGCAACTCGTCGAACGCGACCTGCCGACGATCTCGCTGGCCCTGGAGCCACTGCTCGGACGCCCGCTGACCTACGCCGTGCTCAAGGGCCGACACAACTACGTGTGCCTGGAGCGCCTGCATCGATCAGAGGCCGGTGAGCCCGACGATGACCAGGCGATTTTCTCTGCACCCAAGACCGAACTCGGCCGACAGGCCACGCGCGTGCGGGGCTGGGCGATGCAGACCCAGACCGGCGACCGCGACGAGTTCGGTGAGCCGATCGACGCACGCGTGTGGCGTGGCCTGTCGGTCTCGCGCCGCGAGTGCGTGGGCGAAAGTCGATGTTCCTTCGGCGCGGAGTGCTTCACGGCCAAGAGGCGAGAGGAGGCGATGCACGCCGACATCGTGGTGACCAACCACGCGATGCTCGCCATCCACTTCGTCGAGGGCATCCCCGTGCTCCCCGAGCACGACGTGCTAGTGGTCGACGAGGCGCACGAGCTGGCCGACCGCGTGACCCAGGCGCTGACCCTCGACCTGTCCGCGCGGTCGATCGAGGCAGCCGCACAGCGCGCACGCAGTTTCATCACGCCGGAGATCCATGACGATCTCGAGGAGGCCGCCGACGCCCTGGGCCTGGCGCTGCAGGCAGTGGACGGCCGGCTGACCACTGCCGACCGCGACCTGACCCTGGCGCTCACGCGGGTGCGCGATGCCGCGCGTACGGCGGTGTCGCAGATCTCCGGCGACGACGACATCGACACCATTGCCTCGCGTCAGCGCGCCAAGGGCGCCCTCGACGAGGCCTTCGACGCCGCCGGGCGCTTCCTCACGGCGACGACATCCGATGTTGTCTGGGTGTCCGACGGCGAGGCCCACCTCGCTCCGCTGCACGTCGCGGGCCTGCTCGCTCACGGGGTCTTCACCGAGCGGCCCGTCGTGCTGACCAGCGCCACGCTGACCGTCGGCGGGGGATTCGACGCCACGATGGCCGCCCTGGGCCTGACCCCCGACGCGGCGACAACCCTCGACGTCGGCAGCCCGTTCGATTACGCCAAGCAGGGCATCCTCTACGTCGCCCGGCACCTGCCCCCGCCGGGACGTGACGGGATCCCCGAAGAGGCGCTCGACGAGGTCGGGGACCTGGTGGAGGCCGCGGGCGGTCGTACCCTCGTCTTGTGCTCGTCATGGCGCGCGGTGGAGCGCATGGGCGACTACCTGCGTGTCCGCGTCGACGGCGACGTGCTGGTGCAGCGCCGCGGCGACACCGTCGCACCGCTCGTCGAGCGGTTCGCGCAACAGCGGGGCAGCACGCTGGTCGGCACCCTGTCGCTGTGGCAGGGGGTCGACGTGCCCGGCGACACGTGCTCGCTGGTGGTCATCGATCGCATTCCGTTTCCGCGCCCCGATGACCCGTTGACGTCGGCCAGGCAAGAGGCGGCTGACGCGGCTGGCGGGTCCGGCTTCGCGCAGGTGTCCGTGCCGCGCGCCGGACTGCTGCTCGCGCAGGGCTCCGGGCGGCTCATTCGTGATACGCAGGATCGCGGTGTCGTTGCCGTGCTCGACCCGCGACTGGCGACA
>Ga0194129_10006726_pt1 | contig 13969 bp, 12 predicted proteins | sample TA2KigCa35mmetaG_FD_150862 | JGI IMG/M metagenome (GOLD analysis project Ga0194129, IMG submission 150862) | Freshwater microbial communities from Lake Tanganyika, Tanzania - TA2015038 Kigoma Deep Cast 35m | ecosystem: Environmental > Aquatic > Freshwater > Lake | place: Tanzania: Lake... | reverse complement strand
TCGTTGACTTGCTGCGTCTTCCCCTAGAAATCAAGGGTAAGAGCGTAGGGGTACTAAGTAGTGACGGTCGCTTCAAGCGCATACCGCTGACCGAATTTGTTGAGCTCTCAGGTCGAGCCACATCAATTCTCAAACTAAAGGATGGGGTGACTCTCAAGCGAGTGATCATTTGCCAGGATAGGCAAGATCTCGTAGTTGGCACTAGCGCCGGACGACTGTTACGAATGGAAATCAACGAAGAAACTATGCCTCTGATGGGACGCAATGCACAAGGCCCTATGCTTGTAAGATTGATCCCAGGGGAAGCAGTGATAGGTGCAGTGTCGTTGCCGAGTTGCGGTTCGATCTGGCTTGGCAGCAGGAAAGGAACAATTAGGTTAATGGCAATGTCACAGATTCGAAGATGCGCGAGAGGGTCGGTAGGCCAATTTGTTGCGGAATCGGGACTGAAGAGTGATGAGTTGACCTGCTTGGAAGCAAATACGGGTACGGTGATTGGTGCAATTACAAGAGATGGGAGAAATAGAAGGCTCAACAGTATTACGATTGAAGCGTTAGAAAACCCGATGGAAGGCTTGATGGATTGCCTTAAAGGAGAACTGATTGAGATAGTGCCACTGGTAAATCAATGAAAGGTCGCATTCTAAGAGAGAAAACAGTGCACCGAATGCTAGGAGAAGTAATTCGAGGGGGAGGGGATGCTGCTGTGTTTCTAGATAGGGATGGCGTAATCCTTGAAGATACAGGGTATCTCAAGGACCCAAATGATGCAAAATTGTGTGAGGGGGCCAAAGACCTGCTGAAAGCATTGGCAATAAATAAGATTCCGGCAATAGTGGTTACCAACCAATCAGGGATTGGAAGAGGTTACTACGAATGGAAAGATTATGAAGCAATAACAGAAAAGATGCTCTATCTTCTTGGATCGCCGGCATTAATAACGGCAATCTACGCCAACTCATGCGTACCAGGGATGGGCGATGATATTGACTGGAGAAAACCCAAACCAGGCATGATAATTGCAGCCTCAGTAGATTATGGTATAAGATTGAATAAATCAGTAATGGTGGGCGATCGATTGTGCGACTTGCAAGCAGGAAGAGCAGCTGGAATTGGACGGCTAGTGCATGTTGGAAGCAGTAGATATCCAGGCGAAGCGAAGCTTATAATGGATTGGGAAAAAGGGTTGGGAGCCGCGTGGAACAAGAATAACTGCACAAGCATAGAGTATTTGGATACACTAAGTCAGTTTCACACAGGAAAGATTGGCAACATACAATGAACATTGACGGAAATATGAATTCTGGCGAGGTCGGTGTGGAAAATATTAGTGAGTTAAAGGGACTTCTACTCGCAGCAGGTTTAGGCACAAGATTGCGGCCTATTACGAACAAGCTGCCCAAATGCCTTGTGGAGCTTGGGGGAAAGCCGTTGTTGGGACATTGGATTGACAAGCTTAGTGAAGCTGGTTGCAAACAGGCATTGATAAATACACACTATTTACATGGACAAGTGGAGAGATTTGTTAGTAGATACAAGACAGACGTAGAGATAACATTAGTGTACGAGCCTACCCTGCATGGGACAGCGGGTACACTGATAGAGAATCTAGACTTTTGTAAAAATGCGACTGTTCTCCTAATACACGCAGACAACGCAATGGAAGAACCACTTACTACGTTATTAGAAGCTCACACGAGACGAAGTCCAGGATGCGTTATGACAATGCTGACGTTTGATACAGAGTCTCCGAGAAACAGCGGTATTGTAGAAGTAGATAATATGAGTAGAGTAATTGCTTTCTATGAAAAGATGAAAGAATCACATGGTCACAAAGCCAATTGCGCAGTCTACGCATTCGAAAATGAAATGTTCGATCATTTGAAAGGCTTTGAGAAGAGTCCTAAAGACTTCAGCACAGAGGTTATTCCCACTTTATTAGGAAAAATACAAACAGTACACACGACCGGGGCATTTATTGATATTGGGACGCCATCGGCATTAGAAAAAGCGCGAGACAGGTGGGGAGGATAAGGTTAGGATAGTGAAATGGAAAAAACCTTTTTTGCCGGAGCGCAGGCCTATCTGAAAAAACTAAATGATGTGTTCGATGAAGAAAAGCTTAATAGTGTCGAGGTGCTGGCAGAGGCTCTTGCAGAAGTATGGGCAGCTGGTGGCAACGTGTTTATATGCGGAAATGGAGGTAGTGCTGCCAACGCAATTCATTTGGCTAACGATCTGCATTATGGTATTGGTACGTATGAACAACTTCCAGGATTGCTAGGAATGAAGGTAGAAGCATTGCCTGCCAATGTTGGTGTACTGACATGCTTGGCAAATGATACTGGGTACCAAAATATATATGCGCAACAGCTACTAGTCAAAGGCAACAAGGGTGATTTACTTATTGCACTTTCAGGGAGTGGAAACTCCGAAAATATAATAAGAGCGATAGAAACAGGTAAAAACATGGGATTAAGGACATGTGCAATTACAGGCTACTCAGGCGGGAAATGCAAGGATATATCCGACATATCGTTACATTTTCCCGTGAATGATATGCAGATAGCCGAAGACATTCAATTAATTGTGGGCCACATATGCATGCAGTGGCTAAGCAATAGAGGGTTAAAGAAAATAGCATAAAGTCGGGAGGTATAAGAAGAGATTAGACTGGGCCAATAATATGAAGTGCCGGGTTTACAGCGCATAGGGATGTAATAAGCACTATTTACTTGATACAGCTGACACGGGATAAATAGATGAGCTCCCCACGAGTTCTAAATGTTTCTCGTTATACAATGACTATAAAGATAGGTAGTTGAACAAAGCGATGCTAAGTGAAGAATGCTGCTAGAGGAGGCTGGCTAACCCATGTGGGCAAGAGGCATAGTATAGTTCGTGTCTTAAAAGGGGTGAATACAATTAATACTATATAAAGACGAAACAAGAATGAATACATGCGAGGATTTAGCAATGTGTCGGTATGTGTAATCGTAGTGGGAGCGAGCAAGTTAGGGGGCCTAGACTGTTTATTGTATGATGGGAGATGAAAAGTGGAGAATTACTAGCATGGTAATAAGTGTATGGAGGATTAAAGGTTCGTGAATTCCGTAATAGTCAACCAAACTGAGGCAAATAATCTGATTGGATGTGTATTGGGATATGGTCATTTCTCCACAGTACATCCAGGGCACATCCGCTATTTGAAGCATGCACGCGGGCTGGGTTCCAGACTAGTAGTAGCCGTGATTGGGGACTCTGAAAGTTCACCATACCCTTTTTCTCAAAAAGAGCGTGCAGAAGCGTTAAGCTTACTAGGAATAGCGGATACGATACTCCTAATGGAAGACGATAATTTAGAAAGATTAATAGATGAGGTAAAACCAGTCTTACTAGTTCTGGGTAATGAGTTTAGAAAGGACAAGAATATTGAGAAGATAATAAGACTACAAGAGCTAAGGGGAGGTGCTGTTTGCTTTCATGCAGGAGACGTTCAATATGCAACCACTGACTTATTAGTCTCAACAGAAGATACGATAGCAGAGAATAAGCGGAAAGTCTTCGCAATCGCATGCAGGAGGCAAAGTATAGGAAAGGAAGGCATGGTAAGATGTATAGAGAAGTTTTCAACGTGTCGAATAGCCGTCTTAGGTGACACTATTATCGATCAATATGCAGCTTGCGAGGCACTCGGCATGAGCGCGGAAGCGCCAGTAATAGTAGTAAAAGAGCTGGAAAAAAAGACATTCCTAGGAGGTGCAGGAATTGTAGCTGCTCACATAACTGCACTTGGCGCAAAGTGTGATCTGGTGTCAGTAATTGGTCAAGATTCTGTTTCAGAGATTGTAAGGGTAAAATTAAAAGATCTAAGGGTGGGTGATGAGGTTGAGACTGATCCTTCACGGCCGACGACGTTCAAGAAAAGATATATTGTTAACAATCAGAAGTTATTTAGAGTTAGCCGACTTGAAGAACATGTGCTTGATGGAGTGGTTGAAGACAAAATAGTAAAAAGACTCCTAAAGATAGGGCCACACGCTAACGGTATAGTAATTTCTGACTTTGTCTATGGTGTGATAACGCCACGGATATTGAAAGTGGTAAGAAAACTCGCAATAAAGCATAATCTTATGCTTTTTGGAGACTTACAATGCAGTTCTCAAGTGGGATCGATAGCAAAGTATAAAGATTTTTCACTGCTATGTCCAAATGAGAAAGAGGCCAGGATAGCTCTTTGTGATAAGAATAACGGGCTTGAGCAGATAAGTCAAAAGCTTATTCAAGAGACAGGCTGTAAGGGGTTAATAATGAAACTAGGCTCGGACGGCTTTATAACCTATGAACGGTGTCTCAATGGTAGTGTAAGGAGTCAAGCCTTCCCAGCATTATGCTCAAATCCCATAGATGTAGCTGGTGCTGGAGATTCATTACTTGCAGTGATGGCAGCGGGCCTTACCAGCGGGGCAGATATTATGACTACGTCTGCAATCGCTGCATGTATGTCAGCGTTAGCTGTAAGAACAATGGGCAACAGACCTATATCGAAGGATGATCTAATCAGGTATATCCATGAACTCGAGCCCACCTGGGAGTCTTCATTTCATGAGTGAGAGTGAGAAATAAGAACTAGTATGAAAGTAATTGACGAAAAAGGGAGGCGGTGTCGGAACAAAGATTTATATTCTGGGTAGAATGCATAAGCGTATCAAGAGAGAAAGAAGCCAATATAGAGTGAAGGGTGTTGCCATATGGATGGCTATTACAACGTAGCGCAAGAAACTCATTGTGCGCTTGCACGAGTTGCTGGGGTGAGGAGTCTTCTATAATTGCATGATGTATGAGCGGATTGGCACCTTCTGCCCAAGGCTGGATAAACATAAGGGCTCTTTCTAAAATAGGCACGTATTTTAGGGAAGGCAGGAAACTAAGGTTCTTCGTAGAAACAATATGCTCGCGACCAAGACATCGTTCATACGGCAACATGACCATGTTAGTATAGACAACTCGGTAGCCTGCAATAGGGGCAAGGTTAGTAAGACCTGTAAGGGTGCCAACAAGGTAGTCAGAATCAATTAAATGTTGCAGTTGTGTAACCTGAGTATGATAGTCATGTGCAACGTGAACCAGAGCATGAGCTGGTATTTGAGTCACACTTGATCCGGAGAGAAGGTGGATGCGCAGGCCTGCTAAGGATATTTGCTGGGTCAATAGGTCATATGTAGAAGGCATGACACTTCTAGTATGCATTATCGGATGCTGATCGTTCCCCTTATACTCACTTGTTCGAAGATTCAATAAGACTGAGCCAGAAGAGGGTTCTGATTTAGCAGGAATGGATGCGCAATATGCTTGCCTTTCGCGTTTAGGAATATATTGCATAGAGGGTGACCAGTCAAGCATGCGGAGGCTCTCTGCTGGAGAAGAATATAAAAGGGTTGAATATTCTATAATTTGCACAAATGGGTATTTGTAGGCAAGCCAATCAAGTACTGCTGTCTCAACGAATTTACTTCTTATTATAACAAGATATAACTTGAAATTCTTAATAGGTTTATAATTCCTTTGTACCCAATCTGAATAAAATACTATATCCAGTAGGTCGCGATAATGTCCGATTGCCATTCCTATGGCAGGTGTATAGTACCAAGAATGGGAATGAAAACAGGGGGGACTCAGCAATATTTTATTATAAAGCCAGGGCCATAACATGCCCTTTGCATGCTGGAGAAATTCAATCTGATATCGATAGACCTCAGGATAGAGACGGATCAGAATCCTAAGCATTGACAGCTTGGTGTCAATGTCTCCATAGTCAAAATATTCGGACAGTTGATAACGTAGAGCGATGTGACCGGGGTGGTGATCATAGATTTGACGCGCGAGGGAAAGGATGTCATTTCGTTGATGAACAACAGGGTGAAATAAAAGATCCTCATTGAGGAGAAGATTCTCAAGCTCCTGAATGAGAGATCTTCCATGCATAGCCATGTCTTGGGTATAAAGCAATGGCTGAGAAAGAAGTCGTGCAGCATCAACCTCAAAAGATGCACGAATAAGAAAGATATGATGTGCCCTCCAAGTGTAATCGGCATTTTGGAGAACGGATATCTGCGTGACGTTGTAGGACATTGGTAAAGATAAGATTTTAGGTTGCTAGACAGCTGTAAAATATGTGTACTCGCCATGGTTGTGTTTTACCATATGAGGCAACTGCTCCATCACGCTAAAAAAAGAATTGGAACATCCAGGTATTAATCGGTCATGTAATTCACATGATATTAACTGAGCGGTGGAGAGCCACGAAGAAGCATTGGGGTCTGAAAAGAGCTGTTTCTCAGAACCCTCAATATCAATCTTAATAAACAGACTTGATTTATCGTGTATGTGATCAATTAGTTCGAATGGAGTATACGTTTTAACTGGCGGGGCTAAAGGATTTTCGGCATTATCAACATATATTGATCCCCATTCACCGCCTCGCTGCTCCAAAAGAGAGAGAACTGTCTTGTGAGGCCAAACAGCAGCATTAAAACAATGGATATTGTGATACGGACGAGTGTTCAGCTGTAGAATCTTAAAGTTATCAGGATCAGGCTCGACAATATGTACGGATTGGAGAGAACATACGCTAATTGCGTACAGACTAGCAAGTCCAATATAGCCTCCTAGGTCGAGCATAGAGGAGAGTTTGGGAGTAAGAAATTGATACTCCTGAGTAACAAAGATTTGATGAAGATTCTTAAAGTCACTAGTATTTCGCCTAATATAAAAGGGGTGGGGCAGAAGACTGGTCACAATCTGTATGAGTTCATAGCGACTGCCTGTTGCAGCGTATTCTTGGAATTTAATCCACGCTTCATGACTGACATTGTCGAGGCAGAACGAGTTCATGGGAATCGGTAGGGATCACAATGATAACACCATGTCATGAGACTAGTAAGGAATAGGGGTCCAAAAGAGCACTGATGATGTAGAAGGCAAGAATGGATTAGACTGATGGGGAGGGAAGATTAGATTGCATGTGTAGAGATAGGATCTGCAAGTGATAAAGCATCATTCAATCGACTGGTATGATGATATCTGAATATCTATGGCTAAGCGGAAACGATAAAGGAAATAGCGCTATGGTGAAGGACAAAAGAGATTATAGGTAGAGAGTTGGGATAAAACAAAGGAGGCTAATGGATAGGCTAGAGGGGAAAATTAGATGAGGGGCTGAGGAGCATGAGATGATGGTTTTTTAGTTTGAGATTGGTTAATATATCATGAGTAAGAATGTGGTAGAGTTTAACGGTGTTGGTAAAAGCAACTGAGCAGATGCAGTTAAACGAGAACCAAAAGCTTTATTGGGAAGAAGCATTTATTAGGCTAGTAGGAAAGAGACCAGCTTTAATATGGTAGACAGGAGGGCAAGCTGAATATAAACTGGACGAAGAAAACACTCTAAGGCAGTACATTTGCGGCAGGTGGTTCGACGGGGAGTGCATAGATGTCGTTGATGCTTGCGTTGACAAGAACATAAGGGAGGGGAGAGGAGAAAAAGTTGCATTAGTGGAAATACAAAGCTCCGCCTTAGTTAATCGAATTACATACAGAGCGCTGCATAAAAGAATAAGAGATGTAGAGACTAGATTAAGAGAGAGAGGAGTGGATGAATGTGATACAGTATTGGTTGTTGCAGATCATGAAATTATAACATGTTGCTTAATGCTGGCATTATCAAGAATGAAATGCTTATTCAGCATTACTTTTAAGAATACGTGCGACAGTGAACTCCAGGACAAGATTAAGATCTTGGATGCAGATAAAATTATTACAGTACATAATGATAATGGTGAAGGTTTCAGTATTGGTAGTGCAGAAGTTGGTGAAGGCGATCAGGTGATAGATTTTAAAGTAATAAGTATGAATAGAACGCACAAAAGCGATAAGTTGTCAAAACTATTTGAGGATAGAGCACTGTTTTCATTGTTCACTTCTGGATCTAAAGGAAAACCGAAAGCCATAATTCACAGTAGAGAAGGGTACCTAGTATTTACGTACATTACTATGCAGCATTTTTGGGAATTCAGAGAGCAAGATGTTATGTTTTGTTCGTCTGATGCAGGATGGGTTAACGGTCACACTTACAGCCTGTTTGGACCGCTATTATGTGGAGGCACAACGGTGGTTTGTAAAGACTCCAGGGAGTTATTAAGAGGCTCCACCTTGGAAGATGTTATAAAAAGTGAGTCAGTTTCGCACTTATATTTGCCTGTTGCGTTAGTCAGAATGGCTAGATCGCTTAATTTAAGTAGGGCCTCCTGAAAAAGTGAATTCGGCGTCAGCCTCAACAAAAGGAAATCTGCTTAAGCCCGCATCCCGATCATCATGCTGCAGCTATCTGAGGGTTTAGCGGCACAGTACGAATACTCCGACCTCCTTCATTGACAAGAAGAAGGCGTAGCAATGTCGTAAAAAAGTCAAAAAGAAGCTCCAGCAGCTTCTCGAGGTTCATCACCAGCACATTGAGTGCAATGGTTGAACCTTGGGTGACAGCGAGCTTCTCGCGGATCAGACTCAAGCCAAACCGTCGTTTGCCCTGACCGATCTTGCCCTCGACGGCATTGCGTTGCCTCTGATCATTCAGGAACTGGCGCTTCTCTTCAGCCACTAGCTCTGGATCGCTCTTGGGGCGGCCGAGCCGTGGACCACTCAAGCGAATGCCATGGCGCAGGCAGAAGGCTCGATTGGCGCGGGTTCGATAGATCTGATCGGCACAGATCACTTTGGGGTAGTGACCATGACGGCGGCGATAGGCCTGGCTAAGGCTGACAATGCGGTCAGGAATGCTTCTGCTGTCAGACTGATCAAGAATGGTCTGCTGACGGACCAGCTCGCTGACAACCAACAGCTTCTGGTAGGCATATCGCCCAGCCGCCAAAAAGCTTGCACCACAAGCAGTTAGAGCGTCGATACTGGCCAGATTACGCCTGAGATGACCAAGCTAGTGTCTGATCGCCTTACGGATTTTGTTGATTCGAGGCCTCTTCTTCTTGGCGACGGCTAGAAATTGCTGCCTGGCTTGCTTGCGGTGCGTGCGAGGCTTATGACCAAAGGTATCTCTGACCTGCGAATGCATCGCATCGATCAATGTCTCAGTCAGTTCTCGGGCTTCATTAAGCAGCGAAAGATCAGTGGGGTGACAAATATCTGCCGGAACACATGTTGCATCAATCAGCAATGAGCCCTGATTGGGCCGTGTCGTGTTGGATCCAATCTGCTGATCGCCTGGGCGTGCAGCTCTGTCTCCAAGGCTACCGTCGTCATCGGGATCAGTAGATGCAGCAGAACGGATCATATTCAGTCCATGACGCACGATTCGTTCATTGCAGTCATTCACCACCGATTCCGGCAGCCGTTTCCGGAAATACACCATCATCGATGGATCAAATGGTGCTGAATACTGATAGCCCTCCAGGCCAATAAAGAACTGGAGATAGGGATTCTCCTTGATCTGCTCAACGAGTTCTTCATCCGTGAGCCCCAAGCGGGCTTTGATGATCAAAGCCCCAAGCGCCTTGCGAAATGGCTTGGCTGGAGCACCAAAACCCTTAAAGAACTGGGATGCATAGTCATCTTCCAGTTCGTCCCACGGGATCAGCTCAGCTAGCTTGATCCAGCAATTGTCACCTGAGAGTTGTCCACCAAATGGCAGGAAGTAATCCTTGAACGAGAGCTGATCACGATGCTCGCGCCGATACATGCGGAAAACTCTGGGCAGCTTTTGGGCACAAATGGTCCCATTTGCGTACATTTTACCGGAAGAAACTGCCCAGATCCATTGCAGAGCAACTGGTCTGGCCTTATTCAGGAGGCCCCAAATATGAAGAGGTCTATCTCCGTGCCTACAGCGATGGCTGGGAGGGTGAAATCAGCCTGGCCCGATTCTTCTGGAGATACTGCCATGTAAGGCCGCACAGCTCGCTGGGAGGAAGAACTCCCCATGAGGTCTACACTAAGAATGAACCCTGTTCCTCTCGCCCGGAGTTAACGATGCCTGGGGCCATAACTGTCCAATAAAAGGCACCCACCTCTGTGCCGCCATCCCAAAGCCTATTGAAGATCTGTCCCAGTCGTGAGACAGCCAAGTTTCCGACTGATTTCTCCTGGAGGTAAGGAAGTAAACAGAGATGACATATATGCAAGAGTTGTAGTTAGATAGTCTCAGCGTACCGTCGGAGGACGCAAATGGTGGCCAGCCCCATTTGGGAGCTACAAGGAGAATCAATTCACCAGCGGCGCAGATACAATAGAATGTGTAATATCATAAAATGAAGATTAGAGGACGAGCTAAGCACAAGAGAGTCATTTCAGATAAGAATTACTTCTCGATAAGGATGCCATTCAAATAAAGAACATCAATATCAGTGGCATAGAACGTGGACATGGCATCATGAAGTGAGTCAACTATAGGCTCTCCTCTGACATTAAAACTGGTATTAAGCAGGGTATAGACTGAGGTTCTGTGTCCGAACTCTGAAATGAGGCTATAAAAGAATGGATTGCAGTCTTTTGATACAATTTGCAGCCTAGCGCTATTGTCGACATGTGTAGTTGCTGGCAAGGTTGCTGCATAATCTGCTCGCACCGGACATGTTGCTAGCATATATCGATAGAGATGGCGAGATTTAGGAATATCAAAGTACAGATCGGCTTTTTCATCAGTTGAAGCTGGCGCGAAAGGCCTAAATAACTCTCTGTACTTGATTTTTGCATTGACAATATCCTTCATATCATGATACGTGGGGGAGGCAATTATTGAACGGTTACCAAGAGCTCGTGGTCCATGCTCGGCTGAGCCGTGAAATAAGGCGATAACCTTCTTTTCTGTCAGAGCATCAACCAATTGGCAAAGAGTTTCATAATGAGACAAATGTTTAAAAGTAACAGAATGATCGCACAAGAATGAAATGGTTTGGTCCCTGGTAAAACTCCGACCTACATATATAGACTCAAGCTTTTTAGGGGAGATTGGCTTATTAGATTTGTAGAAATACGCATACGCAGATCCAACAGATGTACCACTATCGCCAGCTGCGGGGTATATGTGAATGTCATCGAAAAGACCTTCTCGAAGTAGAAGTCCATTGGCTACTGAGTTGTAGAAGACACCGCCAGAAAGTACGAGTCTGTTAGAGTAATGTCTTAAGGGTCGAATAGAAGAAAGAATTATATCTTGAACAAGTTTTTGACATGAAGCAGCAAAATCAGCGTAGAAGTAACGTTCCTGATCAGCCTCAGCTATGCCCTGAGTTGAAGCCGCTAAATGATCACGTAATTGGATTGGGCTTTCAGGCTTTCTTGGTGGATAGCCTATAAGGTCTATAAAATCTTTTGTTATGGATGTCTTCGCTAGGCTATTAAAGGCAAAATACTTACTATTAAGCTTTAGATCGATCCCATCAGTTGACAAAAAAAGCTTCTGAACAAGTTCAACATGCCTGGGAGTTCCATAAGGAGCAAGGCCCATAACCTTAAACTCGCCTTCATTAACCTCAAAACCAAGGTACTCGGTTACAGCAGTATAGAAAAGGCCGATAGAATTTGGAAACAGAATCTTTTTGTGTGTAAATATAGTTAAAAGGCCTTTCTCATCAAAAGAAAAGTTGCCAGCTGTCCCTGTATGGAGCTCTCCAACTCCATCTAACGTCAGAAAGGCACCGGACTGAAAACCAGATGTATATAGAGAAGAACATAGATGAGATAGATGATGCTCAGATGTAAAAACCTTTTGTAGAGAAATATTAAGATGCTCGGCAATCAACTTTTGAGGCTCAAGCTTAGTCTGAGACCAAGATCGCACAATTTGCGGGAGATTATGTTTAAGTTCACTTAGATTACTATTGGCTACTTGACGTGCAACACGCTTTAACTTAAGTCTTGGATTTTCATAGTAGCAGACCTTTGCAATGTTCTGATCACTTAGATTGTACTTATTGACTAGATACTCGAGGGAATGCAGAGGAAAGTGGGCGTCATGCTTACGCCTAGAGAATCTCTCTTCATCATGAACTTCTATTAGCTTTCCTTCAACATTGAGCAAAGCAACGGATGAGTCGTGATATCCAAAAGAAAGACCAATGACGTAAAGCTGATCAGACATTATTCTGAGAATGGGGAGAGCTAAAGGACTCTAGAACATTTCGTATCTCATCGATGGCGCATACTCTTGCTTTTCAATGCTCTTACCCTCACCGACAAAGGATGAGGAAATCATAAATCTTCTCAAGATTTTAAAGTCATTTTGTTTTAGCTGATGTAGTCGTATCAGAAACAGTAGGAGGTAGTGAATCATAGCTTCAACGGTCTAGAAGTCGCTCTATTTCTTGAATATAAGCTTCAGCTACAACCTCATTGCCTTCACTCAAAAGATGACAAGTATCACCAAAATGTGTTGTATCTGGTGAAAGTTGTTTAAATTTCGAATGAATATCAACTAATACTCCGCAGTCAGATCGGGAGGATAGATGTTCAGATGCAAGATCAAAAGAGTACTCAACAGCAGAATAGATCTTCTTATAATAAGTCTTATAATTACTAATGTAAGTTTCCTCAAGCGGGCTGTGCCTTTGTTTACTGTAGAGTGCGGGCTGCAACCCTGAAAGAAAAAAAGCATCAATGCTACACGAATAGGCACAGAACTGGGATACACGTTCTACGAATGATTTAACCACCAAATTGGGAAATGAGGCAAAGTCTACTGGCCTGAAGCGTGGACTAGATTCGTCGCCATGATCAAGATTTATTGGATGCGTAGTCTGATGGAGAAAGCGAGACCAGCTTTCAGTTATGTCAGGATAAGTTATATCAAGTTCTTTCAGAAGTCTATGATCAGAGATCAAACCAGAAACAACGTCATTAAATCCATGGTGAGAAATGATCATATCTGGCCTCAGCTTAAATCCGTAAAGTGTGAAGTTAGAGATATGATTGAGAAGTACATTACCAGGCTGCGAAAGATTGAGCACAATAACTTGCTTTTGGATTCCAAGCCGATCTAGGTTTTTGTTCATAAATGATTCTATTCTAGAAGCAATTGTTTCATGGTCAGGTACAAGTATATCAAAACCTGTAGATCCTCCAAAGAATTGCACGAGAAAATATTCATCTCTATGTTTTAGGAGATCAGCAAGGTCATGGGGGGTCCTAAATCCCAGGTTATTAATAGTCCCCCATTTTGGATATCTAAATAAGTATCCATAAGGGAAGAAATAAAAGCCATACTCGCTGCTGTCGCTGAGTCGATTAAAGATATTGTGACTATTATAGTTTTCGAAGTTGAAATCTATTTGCTGCCCAGCATTCATCTTTTGGATCGCCTGAATCGGAAGCGAAGAACCACTCTTGAGTCTCATTTTTAATTTAGCTTACGCATATTTGGAGACTATAGCAGTATACAGTGAGCCAGACAATCAGAAGTATATCGCTTCCTTTATCTTTCTTAATGCGCCAGATCTGCGTAGAATCTAAGAGTCTTTGCCTCGACAGAAGTTCATACCAATTTTCCATTTGATGATCTGCAAGCCAGGGCGTAATGGTGCTATATTCAGATCAATACCATACACTTGAGAGAGGATTAGCTATTAAGACATTAGAAGTGTATGTGCATGATACCTAAATCACGAAAGCGGGTAATAGCATAGAGGATTTACGAGTTAGCGATCACGTAGGCAATAGAGAGAGTGGAGCAAGTCTATACAGGTGTTTACCAGAAAAGATGACGGCCGTGCTGCTATTAAAGCAGCCGTCACAACGGAACTGAAATGGGGCCGAATTGTGTTTGTGGTGGCTTGTTCAGACCACCTTTGGTTGAGGTCAGCAAAGCGCTCTGTCCGACGACAATCTGCTTGAGGGGTCGCGCCGATCTGGTTGACCGCTCTGGAGGGGTTCAGCTGAATCCAGTTGCCATGCGCAGGGCACTGGG
>Ga0194129_10006723_pt1 | contig 13972 bp, 9 predicted proteins | sample TA2KigCa35mmetaG_FD_150862 | JGI IMG/M metagenome (GOLD analysis project Ga0194129, IMG submission 150862) | Freshwater microbial communities from Lake Tanganyika, Tanzania - TA2015038 Kigoma Deep Cast 35m | ecosystem: Environmental > Aquatic > Freshwater > Lake | place: Tanzania: Lake... | reverse complement strand
ACAAAGCATAATAATCACCATTTTCATCATGAACAAAATAAGGATACATATGATGACCATTTCTACATGTTTTTAGTCTATCAATATCATAATCCATTGCTTGCTTTGGTGATAATTTTAGCCATGTTTTTGAACATCCACAATAATGCATTTTATAATAAGATTCTTAATTAAATTATAAAAAAATCAATTTTTTATAATAAGAATACAATAAAATATTTACAATAATATATCTATATGTCGAGTGCTTTATCTAAATTTATCATTATAACAATTTCAAAGATTAAGAAAAATATTTAGCACCATTATTAAATTTAATTAAGCAACATTCTAATAATTAAATATATTTTATCAAAACTTTTTAACTTTGATAATATCGAGCTCATTATTAGTTAACTCAGTCAAAAACTTAAAATAATTCGCCCTAGAATAATTAGTTGTTAAATACCGTGAAAGATAGATACTTCTTTCAACATTTTTATAAAGTTCTTTCGTGAAATTAGTAAATTCTTCAGTTTTTCTTAAATTTGCCATAATTTCTTCCAAAGTAAGATGCATATAAGAAGAAATATTAGGATATTCCTTTAATTCATTATCATATGATACCAATTGTGTTAGCATATTGTGCAGTTTATACTTTTGTTCTTTTGTTATATTTATATTATAATAACCTAAAAGCTGCAATAAAGGAATTATATCATAATGATGATTATTTGTAAATTTATCCTCAAAAAAATAATTGTACATCAAAGACAAATAAGATAATATCATAATATTATATTATAATTAGTAACTCTTAAATAAATTTAAGTAATTTAATATCAAATAGTTAATTCATTTATATTATATATACTTTTAGATATATTAGTAAATAGCCAATATATAGTTATTACAATATTATAATGTGTAAAAATAATATATTAAAAAAAATTAATTTTTTACTATATTAAAATGAGGCGCTATATATTTATTAATATCAGATTCAAGAGACCCTTTATCTATATCCATAAGTAATTTTATTATAGTAAAAACATCTTCTCTTCCATTTTTATTAAAATCACCATTTGCAATCTTATCAAGAAGTTCTTTTTGATAATCCATTAACAAAGATGTACATTTATCTATCAATGGTTTTATTATCTTGGTACAGATTTTAATACCAGCTTTATCTACTTCCCATACAGATTCACCATCATTTGCAGTTTTAATAAGTTCTTTTACTATATAATTTAATCGTGCAGTATCAGTGGCATGTATCGATTGGTCCTTAGGATCTTCTTTTTTATATAATTTTAAAATATGTTCACCTAATAATTTATCCAAAGATTTTAATTTAATATTATAAATTAATGTCTCTGTTAATAATTTTTTATCTTCTGCTGTCTCTGCATTAAAATCATTAATATTAAAATTTTCTATTTGTCGTAACACAGGAGCATCACGATACTTTTCATTTGCAAACTTAATAGCACTAATAGATACGTTCTGCATTGCTTCTGTCGTAAGTTTATTATTATCATGTGCTTTATTTAGTAAAACATTCGCATTTGTCATAACTGTTTGAAGCATTTCTGATTTTTCCTTTTCTAGTTTCTTCATCATTTGAAGTTCTTGTGATAATAAAGCATTTTCACAATCTTTTTCCATCATTAATAGCTTATTTTTTAAATCTGTTATTGTTGCAGAATCTTTGCATTTTTTTTTATGTCTATAAAGGCTGGAATCGTGTCGAAATTCTTTGAAACAATATGTACAAGAAAAATAAGATTCGGAATTATTTTTGTCATCAACGCTCTTCTCAACGATATTAAATGTATTATTTAGGTGTTTAATAGCTATTTTATGCTTAAGTGATTTATTATGGGCATATAAATTACTATTATATTGTGTAGTATAATTACAAATTTCACAAAAATATACCATATAATTTTAGAATAGAAAATAAAAAAATTATATAATCAAATAATATAGCATAATCTAACATTTTTAGCTATTTCGGCTAGTACACCTATATTAATAGACATATTTAAGTCTAAAATATCTATACTAATTAACAGTAATTTAGACATAATTAAAAACCATAAACTACCCTTGCGAAATAAGCAGGTGTATTACAAATATTACTGTTTTGGCTAATATAGCTTGTACTAAAAAACTATAATGCTATATACTAGCATAGTACTAGCATATATCGGCTAGTGTATATATAATTAGACATGATATAGTCTAAATTAATAGTATTAAAACATTACTGTTTTAGACTACAATGTCTAACGTTGAAACTACCCTTATATAATAAGCCGTTGTTTTACTTTTTACACTGTTTTAAAAATAAAAACTGTATAGCATTACTAGCCGAAAACTATAATTTGCGCTTTTGGTTAACTTTTAAAAAAATGCCAAAAAATCATTTTTTAACAAAAAAAAAACATTTTTCCGCTTCTCAAAAGTAACTATATCGAAACAAACTTTTTATAATTTTTAATACAATATTTTTCACTTTTTTGAATTTTCCCCAGACCACTAAAATTTTTACACACAAAGTTTTTTAAAATATGTGTGTAAAATTTTTCCCCCACGCCCGAAAGTATAAAATATGAATTTAGTTATATTAAAATATTAATAATTATTAGATTAAAAAGTTAATAAGATTAATAATTAGAGGAGAGGTAAATGGTGCTATTTTTAGTTATTTTTTTGAAATTTAGAAAAAAATAAATTTATAAATAGCATATAAGAGGCAATTGTTATAACGGCTGCAACTAAAATTATTCTATAAATGAAATATAAGAGGCAACTGTTATAACGGCTTCTACTAAGAGTATTCTATAAATAGCATCTAATAGGCAACTTCTATAATGGGTTCTATCAAAGATTATCCCATAAATGAAATATAAGAAGCAACTTCCATAATGGCTTCTACTAAGAGTATCCTATAAATAGCATTTAATAGGCAACTTCTATAATGGTTTCTATCAAAGATTATCCCATAAATGAAATATAAGAGGCAACTGTTATAACGACCGCAACTAAAATTATTCTATAAATGAAATATAAGAGGCAACTGTTATAACGACCGCAGCTAAAATTATTCTATAAATGAAATATAAAAGGCAACTGTTATAACGGCTGCAACTAAAATTATTCTATAAATGAAATATAAGAGGCAACTGTTATAACAGTATCACCATTTCCACCAGTAATAGTAACAGCATAATCACCAGCAGATAATCCAGTTCTGCTATTTAATCCACCGGTCCAAGAATAAGTAAAAGGACCATCATTACTAGGATTTAATGTAATAGTACCATTAGGATTTGTACATTCTGTATTATTAGTCCATGTACTAGAAAATAAGTAACTTTTTATAATTTGCAAAAGGCGCAACTTCTATAATAGTTTTTATTAGGATTATCCTATAAATGAAAAAACGAGTAACTTTTATAATGACGTTCATTGAGACTCTCCTATAAATTAAAAATAAGCAGCATCAATAATGGTTGTATTAAAATTCTTCTATAAATGGAAAAATAAGTGACTTTTATAATATTTAACATAAGTAGATAATATAAGTAAAAATTAAATTAGTGAGTATTAATATAATGATTCGGAAAATTTATAATAAGTATTATAAAAAAAATTTTGATTTTCCAGTTATAACTAATAATAACGAACTAGATATTTATATAAGAACTCAAATATATTTAGACTATCAACCTAAACCAACAGAAACTTTATTAAATGATTATAATACCAAGATTCTTGAAACTGCAAAAATTTATAAAAAACTCAATTTAAAATCTATAGAAACAACTCTTGATTATATATTTAACAAATATAGAACTGGTATTTATGTCAAAATAGAAAATAATCAATTATCTCAATTTGTAACTTTATATAATGCTAATTTTACTAACGACTTTTCACAAGCTCTCAAATTCAAAGACGGCAATGTATATAATTATATAAAATCTAAACAGAATTATTATAAAGGGCGTATTAGTAAAATCACTCCTAATATTAATAAATGGGCTTCTACTAATTGCTTATTACGCACAGAACAAGACGATGAAGGACCAACCGAAAGATACTTGCCTGAATTTTTCGATATGATTAATAAAACGTGTCAAAATAGACAAGTAAATGATTGCATTTTTTTTATTTATCGTAAAGACTTTCCTAATTTAACTCTTGATTATACAGAAGCAGATGAGCATATATGGAATTCTACAAGTAAGCCTCTTGCAGATAAATATCAAAATACTTGTTTTATACCAATTCTTGCACAATCTACTACAGATAGACATGCGAATTTACTTTTACCAACAGGCGACGATTGGGATATTATAACTCAAGAATTTGAAGAATATAAAATGGAAAACATAGAAATACCTAAATGGGAATCTCGCCAAAATAAAATAATATGGCGAGGAGCGGGTACAGGTTGTGGAACTAACCCAGAGACTAATCCGCGAATTAAGCTTACTCTCATGTCGCAAGAATTATTAAGCAAGAATATTGATTATTTAGATGCAGGTATAATTAATTTTCCCAAACGAGATAAAAAAGTGTACGGATCAGAATATGTAGAATTTACTAAGAATACATTTGATTTAAAGCCATTTCCTTATGTAGACAGATTTGACCAAATCAAAGCTAAATTTACTATCAATATAGAAGGTAATAGTGCTGCTTATAGATATGGATCTTTATTTAAATTAGGATATTGTATTTTAAATGTAGAAAGCAAGTACAAATTATGGTTTGAACAATGGCTTGAGCCATATGTACATTATATCCCAGTAAAACATGATTTAAGTGATTTAATTGAAAAAATAGAGTGGTGTCTAGCTAATGATAGTAAGTGTAAAAAAATTAGCGAGAATGGACAAGCGTTTTATAACAAGTATATGACGCGCGAATTTATCTATGATTATATGGCAAATACTATTAATCAAATATCCAAAAAATACGATTTAGATGATTTAAAGCCAATTTACCAAAAAGATCGTATTCAAAAAGGACTTGCAGAATATAATCAACTTCGATGTAACATAAAATCTGGATACCCTGCATCATCTAAAGAAATACGTACTATAAATAAAGAAAATACTCTCATTATAGTTCCATATCGTGATAATAAATTCCAAGACAGAAAGAAACAATTAGAATTATTTAAAGAACACTATAAAGATTATAATGTCCTAATAGTCGAACAAACTGATGATGGTCGTAAGTTTAATAGAGGAGCTTTATTAAACATAGGATTTAAGTATTCTTATAAGAATTATAAATATTTCATTTTCCATGATGTAGATATTCTAACACCTCATGATATTATTAATAGTATGTATTTTGATGATATCAAAGGATCTATACATCTAGGTAATATTACAGATAAATGTATTGGCTGCAAATTATTTTTTGGTGCTATTAACAAATTTGATGCAGAAAGTTTTAAAGAAATTAATGGATTTCCTAACACTTTTTGGGGATGGGGTGATGAAGACGTAGCTCTATATTATCGCTGTTGCAAGAAGAATATTATTATATATAAACCTCAATTAGAAACCCGTGTAAAAGAACTTGAACATGATATGACTAATAAAATAGAAGAACTCACTAATATGACACGATATGAAAAGCGCATTTTTGATAATATTTATAATGAAATAGATGGATTGTTACAATGTACATATTTTGTAAAAGCTACACAAAGTGAAAATAAATACAAAAAAATTACAGTAGATATTAAGTAGACATTGAGTAAACATTGAGCAAATATCAAGCGAACAGTTGAATAATTATCTTATAATAATCGAAATGTGATAATTTTATAGCACGAGTTGATCAATTAGTTAAATTGTATTTTTAACCATTTGTTCAGATTAATATACTGCGCCTTTTTCATTGAAAAATGGGACATTTGTTTAACTATTTTACAGTAAAAAAGTGCAATTAAAAATTACAAAGATAAAAGATAAAGTGCAATTATTGGAAATAATCTGGTAATTTTGATGTAAAAAATTTATAAAAAATAAAAATGAACTAAATAAAGTAACTTTGATTATTTTGACTGCCGAATGTTAATTTTTTTAGTGAAATGTTGAATTAAATTTAGAAATTGCATAAATTTAATTTATATTGCATATTGTTTATTTTATAAAAATATTATAAATTTTATTTTGTTTTTTAATTATATATGAATAAATTACTAGTTGTTATAATTACAGATTTACCTCCAAATATTATAAAATCACGTAGTTATGACATTGCATTAATATCGCAAAAATTAACCAATACAACAGAATATTATCTAGAAGCTCAATATAATAATAATAAAATGAACTTAATATCAAAATTGTTTAAAATAAATCCAGATTTAATTACTAAATATGAATACTTTTGGTTTCCAGATGATAATATTATTTATGATCATAATTCTATTAATAAAATGGCCGACATTTTAGAAGCCCATAATAATATGGCTATTTATCAGCCATCTCTTAAACTTGAAAATCATAATGAAATATTTCAATTGGTTTATAATAAGAATTTAACAGAATTAATTATACATAGAAAAGGAACACTTGATTTAGAAGAAAAAAAAAACTTGGAAGAAGCATTGTATAAAATAGATTACTACAAAACACTATTTAATCCAACCAATCTTGATATTATGATACCAGTTGACTATCTTAGTTTATCACATATAATAATACCGCAACAAATACTCAAAGATAATTTAGAATATTTAACTTATTATGAATCTAACGATAAATACTATGGTTTTGGTCTAGAATATGTATTAAATAAATATAAAAAATTTATCATTAATGGAGTTTCTTTTCAAGTTACTAAACAATCGCAATTTTTATTAGCTCTTACTAATAAAGCTAAATTAAATATTTCTCCAACAAAAGAAGCACGTAATTTCCTACATCATTATAATTTAATTAATAAGAATTTGGTAATCATACCTACTGGAGATAATACCTATCATGATTTTAGCAAAATTCCCCAAAAATCGCGTAATTTTGATATTGGTTTAATTTATTATAATGATACTGATTCTGAAAAGTTTAGAAATCAATGTGAATATTTTTATCATAAATCAGGGCCAAAGTATAAACTCATAAAAGAAGTACTATGTAAACAATCGCCAAACTATAGCATTATACCATGGACATTATATGATTATATATGGCTTCCAGATGACGACTTAGTAATATCTATAAAAAAAATAGAAGAACTCTTTGATATAGCCACTAGAAATAATTTAGATTTATGTCAACCGGCTGTTAAAATTCCGAATCTTGATTACAAACAAGTTTTAAAAATATTAGACTTATTACCAGATAAAAAATTAAGATATACATATGCTAGTTTATTTGCTCTTCGTGATAAATATCCAAAACAAGCAGAAGAAATAAATACTATATTATATCGCGTATCATATCCTATTTTGACACGTCATACAAATCAAGAAATGCGATCAGTAGATTTTATAGAAATTCAAATGCCTTTATTGAGCAGAAAGTTTTTAAAATATTTTTATGAAATTTTAGAAGATCCTATAGTACAGTCTGGATTTGGACTTGATGAATTATGGTCACAATTAATAAAAAACAAATATGTAATAGATACAATTGAAGTTGAACATATGCGTGATACTGGATTTTCTAAATATGAAAAATATCTTAAAGGAAAACTCAAATTAGAAGATGTACCTGAACAATATAGAAATTTAGAAAAGAACCCAAAAAATGAAGCAGAAATATTAAAAAAAAAATATGCAAACTATCCAGTTTTCAATAGTAGTGCACGTTGATTATTAGTATCATAAAGAATAGTTTTATTATTTTCTATTTTTTTATCTTTAATATTAAAATTATATGTTTCACTTGTTATTAATATGTCTTTCCATTGATTAAGAACATCTTTATATTCAGTTAATAAATTAGTGATCACTTTATCATAAAATTTCCATATAATATTAATTATATAGATACAATCGTTTTTTAGACTAATATCAATTGAATTATTATTGTCAGTTGGATTTATAATAATAATATCATAAACATTAGTATTAACATTTTCTTTAATAATTTTTTGATTAGTTTCAGTACCAATTAATAAAATAGCAAGTTTTTCTTTATTTTTATATTTCTTCATAGTAAATTTTGGAGTACATTTTCTAATAAAAAATACGCCAGATTTTTTAATTAATTTGATATCTATTTTTGTAAGTTTATTAAAAATAAATGGATGCTTCATTGGTATATTATGTATCCAACGTGTAAAAATACACATATTATTAACATATTGATAGTTTTTATTTTCTCTAGTAAGAACTGTTAAAAAATAATGTTCATCTGGAGTATAATCTAATTTTTTATTAAGAAATATATTTTTATATTTATCTCGTGTACTTATTATAGTAGTTGCATCTTTATTATTTAAAAACCACCATTGCCTAATTTTTTTAAATTCATTATTTTGTTCAATTAATTCTAACATAGATAAACCATTGAGAGATTCTAGTATTTTGTATAATTTATCAATTTTATATAATGGATATGCATCTTCGGATAATAATATATAATAATCATAATTATCACATTTTTGAGCATACTCTAATAAATTTATAGTAGCTGTTACAATTGACATATCACCCCATTTAGTTTCTTGATGATATTGCTCAGGTATTACATATTTTTTGTATTGTTCGCTGACTTCATTTGGAAATTTTGGATGAATATAAATATTTTTAAGTTTTAATAATTTTTTAAATTGTGGAATTGTATAAGTTAATATTAAGAATGCAACTTTCATATATAACTATATAGTCAAAAAAAATATAATAAATAAATGAACAAATTTGTTACTTTTATTACGCTATGTTTTTATGTTGATAATAAAATATATATTGATTTATTAAAAAAAATTGAAATTTTTTTATTATTGTATTTTTCATTGTAAAAGAATTTGAAATACTGGTTAGAAAATTGTCTCGCGAGTTATCGCCCTTTGACCTTGAGAAAGTCCGCCTTGCGATTGTATCGCCCCCTTGAGAGAATGGATTCCCTTACCTTTGACGCATCTGTGTCCGTTGTGACGGTGGAAGTTCAAGAGGCTGCATCAGCGCCTGCCCCTGCTAAGGCTCGACATTTTGCTGACAACGTTGTTCTCAGCAATGCTGAAGCAAATACTGCGGCAATCATTGCGTTCACGACGTGCGATGTTCCAGAACGTCATGAGTACAAGAAGGAGCTCGACAAATTTCGCGATGCGGTGGTGAAGCGTTCGAATGCCCTCGAGCATAGTCGCAGGAACATGGCAGCTTTGCAAAAAGTGCAGAAGAATGCAGCAGCTCAGTACAATTGGGCTGTTTCGAAGCTTCGTGGAGCTGCTATCAAGCTCCGCACCGCAAAGTCACCAACAGTTAAGGCAATTGCTGCGACACCTTTGGGTCAGCTTCTTGTGGTACATGGCGAAAACTTGGCTTGTGTCACAGGCAGTCTTGCTTACAAGCAGGTTCTTTGTCACACCATGCCACCTCCTCGCCCAGTTCCAGAGAACTTGATTACGCTCGATGAGTTTGAGCCAACGGTCAGTACAATTCGTCGTTCACGTCGCGAGATGGTCACTTTTGGAAACAATGCGCATGTCATGGAATACATTCGTGACCTTTTTTCCAACAATGACAATATCAAGCTCGTCCCACTCCGCAAGTACAAGGGACCACGTAACGATAAGGTGTTGGCGTGCATGGTATTGTACGGACTTTGGCAAGGCATTGGGATCGAGTTCAGTGCGAAAAGCGCCTTTAGCGAAAGCAAACAAGGTCCGCTCATCTCATGGTCTCAATGGCTTGAACCCCATTTGGTTACGGTAACTGGGCGCAAGCGTGAGCTGAACGAGTTTGGCAAGGAGTACCAGAACCTCGTGGAACGCAAAATCAAGGAATTGATGGCGGCGCGTCAGGCCAATGGCACTCGGTTCGACTTTGAGTTGGCTTACTGCTGGGATAACCGTTGTCCTGACCACAAAGGATTCGTCATTGACCACGAAAGGCAGATCTTTAACACGACCAGTCACGGCGCTCTCAATTGCAATGATGGTGGACATCCGCTCATGTATTGCAACAAGTGTCACTGCTACGAGAATCCATCGGTGTGTCCTGCGACACTCGCCGCCGATATTGATTTCGAGACAGCTAAGCTTTTGCAAGACTCCAAGCCTTGTCCAACCTGCAAAATGATGACAACGAAGACCATTGGATGCAACCATATGACGTGTTTCTGTGGCCAACATTTTTGCTGGCTATGTGGCACGACATTCCCCAATACCATTGGATGGGAGCCGCATCCAGGCTGTGGTATGCAAGAAAACCCTTACGGGCCCGCTCTTATTACATATCGAGTTGGCATTCAGGGTGGTCCTGTTGGTGGTGGTCCTGTTGGTGGTCCTGTTGGTGGTGGTCCTGTTGGTGGTGGTCCTGTTGGTGGTGGTCCTGTTGGTGGTCCTGTTGGTGGTGGTCCTGTTGGTGGTGGTCCTGTTGGTGGTCCAGTTGGTGGTCCTGTTGGCGGTCCTGTTGGCGGTCCTGTTGGTGGCGGTATTCATGGCGGCGCCGGAATGTTCCATCACAATGATCCACAGGATGACGAATGGAATGACGAATGGAATGACGAGTGGAATTCCGAATGAGACGTGTGATTGTCTTTGCGCGTCTCTGTGTTTCTGTGCGTCTCTGTGTGGTTCTGTGTGTTTCTCTGTGTTTCTGCGCATCTCTGCGCGTTTCTCTGTGTGTTTCTCTGTGTGTTTCTGTGTGTGTTTCTGTGTGTTTCTCTGTGTTTCTGCGCATCTCTGCGCGTTTCTCTGTGTGTTTCTGTGTGTGTTTCTGTGTGTTTCTGCGCATCTCTGCGTATTTCTCTGTGTTTTTTTGTTTTGTGTGCGTGTTTGCAAATAAAAATAAAAAAATTTATTTATAAAAAAAATTGAAATATTAAAATGCTTGTAACGACAAAATACATAAATAAAAACTATATATACTTCTAAATGTATCAATAAATTGACAACTTATTGATCCTTGTGCTGAAATATGCATAAGTTTTAGAAGTACCCACTCTCGTCTCTAGGGTTCTATTCGTTCCCTTTTTGCCGCCCGATATTTCCAATTTAACCCTGGAAATGTGGGGAATCATTTCATTTTAGTGTGATGAGATGGTCCTTGTTGCTAAATGATAAATAGCAATAAGTAAAGTTCACACTACCATTCGGTTTTATAAGTTCGAATGTGACAAGTACTCGCAATATATTTTATATTGAGTGTACATGTAAGTCAAATTTGATGCATCAGTAGTTGAATGTAGAAGCTGGTCCTTACTATTTAATAAACAGTAAGTAAAATTGTTGGTAAAAAAGCTAACAATCAATTGCATTCCCATTCGGTTTATCAGCTGAATGTGTAAATTATCGCATCAGTGGTTTATGAATATAGCCACTGGTCCTTGCTGACTTTGATAAACAGTGAGTAAAATGTTAGTATATTTTCTAACAGAATCATAAGTTAGTTGGACTAATGATTCTTATATTCCTTACTCGATTGTTAAATTGAGTAAGTTGACAACATAGAATCAATAGTTAGTAGAGCTATTGATTCTATTGCTGTTAATAAAAAAACAGCACATAATTCTACAAGAAAATAATTTGTTTATCATAACAAACAAATAAAAAAAATTATTTATAAAAAAAAATTGAAATATTAAAATGTTTGTAATGTCTAAATATAAAAATAAAAAAGCAAATATACTTCTAAATGTATCAATGAATTGACAACTCATTGGTCCTCATGCTGAAATATGCGTGAGTTTTAGAAGTACCCCTTCGTCCCTAGGGGTTTTATCATCCCCTTTGTATCCCTTCATTTTAAAAAAACTGGTAATCATTTCATTTTAGTGTGATGAGATGGTCCTTGTTGCGAAATGATAAATAGCAACAAGTAAAGTTCACACTACCATTCAGCATAACACCTGAATGTGTATGCTAGCCCATTAACTGGGTATGCACTTAAATTTATATACAATGCATCAGTGGGGTGAATATAACCACTGGTCCTTGCTGTCTAATAAACAGTGAGTATAATTGTTAGAGAAATCTGACAATTAATATATTCTAATACACTTATTGATTAAGTGTGTTAACAACCTAAATCATTAGTCTGTAGAGCTAATGATCCTTACTGTGAATTTCAAAACAGTGAGTCAGTTTCTACAAGAAAATAATTTGTTTATCACAATAACAAAAAAATAAAAAAAATTATTTATAAAAAAAAATTGAAATATTAAAATGCTAGTAAATTGCATTGATTTTATATTTATAACGTACCCCGTAAGCTACACCCAATCGCGTGTCAAGTTTTGTCTTTGTCCAATGGACTCCCGTACAAGTGCTTCCATTGCAAGTGCCCTTATTGCAAGTGCCCTTGCCGCTGGTGCTCCTGCTGCCAGTGTCCCTGTTGCTGCGGATGCGGACATTCCTGTTCGTATACGCGATGGACCCAATCTCATTGAGGTTCAGCCAATGCATACGTTTAGCAAGCTTCGAGAAAAAGAGCTATCGCGCTGTGTTCCTCGTGCACCTCGTAATTCTAGATGGAATTACTGGCACAAAACAGGCAAGATGCGCTTTTATCGTGCGACGCTTCCGAAACCGGACACTCGCTTTGTTGCCCCGACTATTTCTGTGGAGGAGTCTGAATGGATCCAGATGTCAACTGCTCGTGTAGCAGAAGCAATCCGCCTGATTTTGCTTGAGATATCTTTTGATTTCATCATCAACAGCCATAGAGATTGGATGTACTACTCGTTGATTGGTCCAACCTACGTGAGCAAAAGTGGTGAACCACTTGACACGCAGTTTGAGTTCAGTGAGACAATGGAGGTTCGTGACGACAATGATCCTGTGAAAACTGCGTTGCGTTGTTTGCGCGAGGAAGCAGGTCTTGTGGTGAATGAGCTACGTTATCTGAAAGTGGGATGTGAAGCGAAAGTTTACTCGCCAGACGGTGTGTTGAAAAAGCACTGTTACTACTACTTTGTGGATGCAGAAAACCTCCGTCCATTTTGTCCAACTGCCGACGAGCTCGCACAGATCAATACAATTGGTCCGAAAACGTCTGGAAACAACAAGCGGTATGGAGAACACGGTGAAATTTTTTCTGCAAGTGTGATCATCTGTGGCGATACAAAGGTTTGTCTTGATGTGATGAAAACCATTAGGCATCGCATGTGGCACACTGAAAGTGAGCGCAAGGAAGCGCACACAATTGGAATGCTTACATGTGTACCTCTTTGTGGTGTGACGTTGTCGAGACCAGTTGCCCATCACTCAACCAGTGGCGGGTTGCACATTCTCGAGCACTATGACGTGCGCGACCATGCAGTCACATTCGCATCGCGTCCACCGGTACATGAGCCAATTGGTGACCATCCAGAAGACAAGCGCGGAGAAAGACGCCAACGCATTGCTGCATCCTCCAGCATGTGAGCCAACTGGTGACCATCCGACAGACTAGTGTTGAGGAAGACGTTGTTTGCATGTGAGTCTTATTTTCGTGATTTCATGTTGTTGTTTATTTGTGCCGGCAACAACAAGCTATCATTACATATCATAGTTTTTTATTTCTTTCTCTTTTTTTCTTCTCTTTCTCTTTTTTTCTTTCTTTCTCTTTAGTAAAATTTTTTATATTTTGTTTATTATTTGTTTATTATTTGATAGAAGTATTTTACTATCTTTTTTATAACGTCATTATATTGTTTAATACATAATTTAGGTATACTATAGATTACTCATTAAAACTTTGTATTGAAATGTACAAAAGTTTGTATTCTAATTATAAAAATGGAAATATAAAAAAATTTAATGTAAAAGATTTATATGATACTAGAAGGAGATATAATTTAACATT
>Ga0194129_10006717_pt1 | contig 13977 bp, 7 predicted proteins | sample TA2KigCa35mmetaG_FD_150862 | JGI IMG/M metagenome (GOLD analysis project Ga0194129, IMG submission 150862) | Freshwater microbial communities from Lake Tanganyika, Tanzania - TA2015038 Kigoma Deep Cast 35m | ecosystem: Environmental > Aquatic > Freshwater > Lake | place: Tanzania: Lake... | reverse complement strand
ATAGTCCAGTACGCTTCCACCGACTGGATAATTTCTGTGTTGTCCTGTAAAATCTATGAAGGAAACGTCTACATTTTCGCGAAGATATCCTTTTGAGGTGACGCTCGAGCTGTTTAAGCTATAACTAAAGTTTAAATCTTGACTTGTGTCTGCTCCAATTGCCCACCGATGCGTTCCGCCAGACACAGTTTTTAGCAATAGTGGATAATCTGTCGCGGCATCTTCAGGATATGCGACCAGCGCAGTCATGTTTATTGATGTATGACCAGCGAGACCTATGTATCCCGTACCTGCAACGATTGTCGTAGATGAAGTACCGTGTGTATTACCCAGCGCTGTCGTCGTCGAGGTGCCACTTTTACCTGTTAAAGAAATGGTATTATTGTCTAACGTCGCTATTTGACTGCCGGCATTGCGGATATTAACTGAACCGCCAGATCCGGCATTAAGGTAAGTATGTCCCGCCGAATTTTGCAAAAGAGCGTAACCTGTCGCAGCGGTTACATCTTTATGAGCGAAATAAGCGTAGGTAGTATTCGTAGGCCATGCACCAAGTTCTGTCTGGCCAATCGTCGCTAAAACAGTAGAAGCTCCTGCGTTGAGGATCGTTGCGGCTCCTCCGACGTTGAGAGTGGTGGCCGTCGTGTTGAACAGGTTCTGTGTAGCGGTATTACCGACAAGCGTTCCACCTCTGACCGTTGTGGTCGCTGTCGTCGAATCACCCATGGTGATCGACGTTGCCGCTCCTCCGACGTTGAGAGTGGTGGCCGTCGTGTTGAACAAGGTCGCAGTTCCAGCCGTTGTTGTGATAAGATCGCCGGTGACCTCAAGATCGCCGGTGACTGTTAAGTCTTTTGAAGCATTAGTCAACCCAACTTGAAAATCGACAGGCGAGGCAATTTTTTTTATTTCTTGAGTATCAGGATTTCTAACATAAAGAAACCCAGACTTTAACGCATCATCGCTTGTTGCTATTTTAAACTTAGACATACTGTTATAGGGTTGCTACTATCTCTTCTGCGTCAATCAAAGAATCGGGTATTTCCCCTCTATTTCTTCCTATACTGTCTCTTTCCAGATCAAAAAATGGTAAAGAAGAAGTTGCATAATTGCTTAAATTAGATGACCAGGTTAAGTTTTTGTTCTTCTGTTCAGAATATACTAAAATCTCGACAGCATCGTCTAACGATGCTCCTAAGGTTACTGTCTGTTGTCTAACGAACGTAACCTTTACGGGATAATCGATAGTTACTTGCTGTTTATTGACGTTTAAAAATTCTATTGGTGTAGCGGTCGATTCAAAATCGCCAAAATTACGAGTTGGCGCTGAAGTTACATCGACGTAAGAAACTGGCGACATTCTCTGCTCGAGCATGTCTCTAAATTGACCATATCGATCGCGGCGAAACACACAACTAGTGTAATGAGGGCTCGCGTCGTGTACGCCATATCTCCATCCTCTGATTATAGGACCACAAACGCTCGCTTCGTCGGCGCCCGCGCCGAAAGACCCAGACCTAAAAACGGGCCAATATCTATATGATTCTGACATATAAGCGTTTATATCTGGACGCCTCGTTCGTGGATTCCAATCGCCGTAACCATAAATTACTTTTCCGATGTCGGACGAAGAAGCGCCAGGACCGTAACCAAAATTAGCGGCTAGTTCGTCATTCGTGTAACCTACCAAATAAGAATACGAAATATTGTCTGCGACAGCGTGATTACTAGAATATAGGTAATCGTAACTAAATATATAAAAATTTTTAACTGTTTGTATCTCTTGAGTAGTACCAGTTCCTTGCACTGTTGGTACGAAACCCTTCGCAAGATTTTTTAATCTTTTTACGTTAGCAAACCTAGGTTCGAATACGAAAGTTTCTAAAAATCCTCGACCCGCGTTAGGGGTGGCCATGAAGTGTGTGCCTAATTCTAATACTGCTCTAGGATTGTTGGGTCCAAAATATTTAATATCAACGCCATATTGTTTCGCAAGCTCAGACAAACTTGGCATTAAAGAATCGTAATATCTCTCAGCGTTTGAAAAAATCTTTACGTTTCTTATAGTACCGGCACGCTCACGCCATGGTTGTAAATTATAGCTTCTATTCGGTGTCTCATGATTTTGTGCTGGGAAAGAATTTCTTGGTATTCCCAACCTACTAAAAGCCAAGCCTCTTGTACCTGGCGAAAAAGTAAACCTTCCGTCAGACAACTTATTAATAGTTAACATTGAGCCAGTGACGTAGTTGTCTAAATAAGACCCTGTTTGTAGGCTACTATACAATACATCGAATTGATCGACAACAGGATAATCTCCTATAACTTCGAAAATTGCCTCAGAACTTATAAAGTGACTCATGGATTAAACTCCATACCATTTCTTACATAACTACCATAAAGGGTAATTTCTATCGATCCAGTATTAAGCATAACAGTTCCATGACTACCAGTCAGTTGATGGCAATTAGATCCGAACGCGAGGGGCGGAGCGGGCGAGAGCACGCTGCCCGAATAAATTGCCTTATATATCGCAGGTCTAGTCTTAGACACAGACATCGTCAATGTATCACCTGGCATTAGCAGATACGGTGCCGGTTGAGAATCGACTGTGGAATATATCGACACTGCTTCGAATCCAAAATCAGAAGTATTTATAGGCGTAGTGTAATAGGAAGATAACGAACCCGATTGACCTACGTACAGAGGGTTATCGACCTCGTCTTCGAAATTAAATGACGCTATATTGCCTCCTAATATAGAATTGCCATTAAATTCAACGCCAGTCGAGCCCCGCGATATAGGACTAACTTGTTGTACATACACTCTTGGAGATCGCAAATGATAATTGGTAGTTTGCGTTCTCATGTCATAACGATTTATAGGTGTCTCGCCTCGAGCGACTAATCTTTCAGAAGTCAATAAGAAATTTGCCTTATCCCTATTACTTTGTACTAACGACGAATTAACTACATTTTTTGCAGCAGTGCTAGAGGTTATATAAGATCTATCCAGCCGAGCGATCGTCAATCCTCCTGCGATAGATGGAGACAAATCTAAATTAACGACACCTTCAAAAATATTTGACGCACCACCATTGATTACTACAGACGGATTTGAAAAAGACCTAAACCCTACAGGTCTTAAGCTATAGTGTTTCATATCGGGATCTTTTTTCAGTATTACATCCGCCATGTCGTCATTAGTGTGAGTTATCGTACCAGAAGCGATTAAATCTAGGTAACTTACACCGGGCGCGCGTCTATTGCAAAACAACGCCACTGTGATACCGGGTCCACCAAAATCAACGGCGCCTCTAAATCTGCCGCGACCATCGAAACGATCGCCGTTGCTGGCAAACGCACGAGTGCAAGTCGTAACGTCGTTAAACCAACTTCCGTTTACATACAAAGGTAACTTAATAGTTAATTTTTCCAACAAAAAAGGTTCGTTGATCGATAAATTAAATTTTTGTTCTCTTTCAGGAACCGCATCCAAAAAATCGCTGACACTTTTTGAATATTTGCGGACGTGCGCATCAAGGGCTTCTTGTTTAAAAACATAGTTTAAAATGGTTCCTGCATCCGTTGCATTCATGTTTTTTGTGTTTAATATTGCCCCTATTGCATAATCGGATTGCATTGTAGTTTCACGGCTCGAGTCTGTGCTCGTCGTATTTGAACCCGACACAACTCTGCGCCCTACAGCATCAAAACCTTTTGCGGTTTCGACGACTCTGTAGACCGGGTTCACCACCAGTTGGTGTTCATACGCGCTAAGGCTATCTTCTTTTTCTGAAATGGTCGTACCCGGATCAGTTAAACCGCTAGAATTTACCATTTGCCATTGCGATTTTGTCGAGTTATAATAATACATCGACGACGTCAGCGACGGCATCGTCGTTTGTTTCGTAACGGGAAACGACAAATAAAATTGCGTCTTCGATTTTAGAGGAGAAGAAAACCCCATTCCAAAATCCTGTACAGACGATCCCGTCGTATAAAAAGAATTCGTCGAAGACGTCGTCTCGTATTTTTTTTGCGATTCATTAAAAGATAAATCAATAGATTCGTTTAATTTCTCTATAGCGTCTAATTGAGCTAATTGAGAATCAATCGCTGATTTATTCGTACGAACATCGCCGATTATAAAGCTGCCCAACGAGCTGCCGCTCACGAATAGAGCTTGACGCAACGAGACGTTAATATTTCCCGTATCGCCTAGTAGCCTACCTGGTAACGTCGACGGCATGTGTACAGAACCACTCGTCGTGAATGGTATCGTTTTTCTATCGTCAAACGAGCCAGGATATCTTATAATTTCACGTGTTGAAGCAATATCACTAATCAGTTTTTTTGGTAAAATCTTTAAAGGTTTAGCGGGCGGAGAAAATGTAATTATTGCTCCATTTTTAGGCCAAAAATTTGCATTAATGTTATTGGCGTAGAAAGAAGAACCATCGGTAAAACTAGCATCGTATATTGCACCACCGAGTGGACTTAATGTTCTACTATCGCCTTTCCTGTAATCTAGCAAAGGAGAAAAATCGCGCCATAAATAACTTTCCCCCGATCGTCTCCAAAAAACGCCGACCGTGGCCGACGAAGAGCTCGCCGATATACCACTAGCCTGAAAAGTTTTTATTGGCCAATATCGATATTCTATCGTTCCATTTTCGTATAAAGCTAATTCGAACTTAAGTCTATTTCCATAGTATCGCTGGCTTACTGTCCATCTTACTAGCAAGCACTTGCCTCTTTTACCATCGTTAATGTTGATATATCGTAACCCGTAATCAACTTTATCGTATGGCCAATCGTTGGTGTTAACACCAGTTGCGATGTTCGTCGCGACAGCAGCAGTAATTATCGAGGAATAATCCACCACCTGTAAAGCAGCAACGCTAGAAGCTACCGAGTGGTTTCTATCAAACCACACGGGTAAAAAAATGTGATCGTTAGAAAAAGTAGCCGATATCGATTGATTATCGTAAATATTGGAGGCCGCTGCAAGTATGTCTGTCCAGAAACTAGCAGGATTTGTCGACCCTCCCGCGGGATCTCTCAGAAAAACCCAACCTGCCATCGCGACTGAAAACTCTTTATACGTTTTACCGTTTATTTCAATATCAAAACCGATCGGTTCGACTATAGAAAAAGCTCCTTCGTTAGAAGCTGGCAATCCTAAGTCAGTACCTGTCGTGATGTATTCGCCTGATAAAAATCTAGTATCAGGTATCGTTTCAGGGTCGCCGAATAATCTTCTAATAGAGGCAACGTAATTTTGCGTTAATCTTGGAGTCCGGGCTCTTAAAGTCTTGCTGGTCGCCATTAGTAAGTCATGCCTCCAAACGCGATCGAATCAGTTCCTGCGTATCCTATATTATCATATATAAAACCGGTTGTCGCTGATTTTTTGCCAGGTGGCACATAATTTCCCGTCGATCCTGTCATCGTTTTGAAGATATTATTCATATCGCTACCGTGAGTAGCTGCTGAAATTCCCATGCTTTTCAAATATACTTGCGCATCGTCGAATGGAAAAACTACGTTTGATAAAACAGTAGAGCCCGATACATCAACTAAAAAATATTTAACAACACCGTTGTTCATAGGCAGGGCTTTAGAAATTTTACCAGAAATAGAACCTGATCCTGGAGGCGTCGCTGCTTCACTATACCTATCGTAAAATGGCGATTTATTTTCGTAAGCTATATTACCATCTATAAATCCACGACTACCATTTACCGCTACACGCGTTTTAGGTACATAATCGACTGTCAAAACTTGATCATTACCGTCGATATATTTATTGGAGTTACCTGTCGAAAACTCTCCACGAATAGTGTGCATTTGGAAAGGCAACTCTGTAGATAAAAATCCCTCTATAGATCTTATCGCAAGAGGCTCGATCACTCCATTATATGAATATTTTCTTTCTAGAAAATCTTCTTCAGTCGCGATCATACGATCGCGAGCATCCGCATTAACTGATTTAATGTATGCGACAGGATCTAGCGGATCGACTTCTACATAAAAATTAGAAGAAAATATTTTTATGTCGTCGTTTGCTCCAAGACAAACTGGCTTGATAATGTGACCTGGGGTTCCCGCAGAAATCTTAAATAATCCTGCATAAGCATGTTTATTTTGCGTAATCTCTACGCCTTGTCTAAACGCATCGATATCTACTGTGCCGATGCTAGATGTGTTAATACCAACAGCATTTACCTTTATGCCTGGTCCTTCATCGAACGCCGTAGTAGCGATGGTTGAATATTGCTGGATCGTCGAATAAAAATTCTTTGAATATATGGTCATGTTACATCCAATTAAATTCTTCCAATTTTTCCTACTATCTGTTGGACTAGTAGTGTATCTCTTATTCTACCGCGTGTCGAATCGCCTAGATAAATTTCGCTTGATTGATATTCTATCTTGTGACGTTCTAACATGTGAGATTCGATTATGAAATTAGTTCCTTTAAACTTTGTTTTGCGCGGAACTAATTGTTCTATAAAGGTGCTGATAGAAACATCAAACCATCTATAAAATTCAAAAAAACTTCTAAAGTTAATTTTTTCTGAAAGTCTATTGAAGTAAATGTTTCTTAATTTTTCAAGATCGGGATAATCAGGAGAATAAGCCATCGTAGGATCGCCTATTGCATTTCCTAATTCTTCATACGTCGCAAACATATTAACGATATCTTTATTTAAAGAATCTATTAGCGAAAACTCTATTGACAAGCGAGGATCATCCATCGGTATCTCATCTGCAGGATACTCTGTCGCCGATCCTAATGTCGCCCAGGGCGCATCTAACAAATATTGTTCGTCTTTAAATCCGCGTATTCTTATTTTTTCGCTAGACGAATATTCATCGAAATAAGGAGACAAATAACTTCTATCGAATAGTTCTCCAAACGATGCTGTCGCCAACGGTCCATAGCCAGAACCCGACATATTTATATTGTTTTGACTATAATCTAAGAACAAAATTTCGCCCGAAGAATTTGCAGTTTTTTGAGATTGCTTTTCGATAGTACTCATTCTCAAGCGTTCAAAAGAACCAGATTTGTTTTTTACGTAATTAAAATTTGTTAAAGGCGTTGAGACGCCTTGAGACTTATAGTTTCTTACATGATCTCGCCATTCAGTTTCTGTTAAAGCCTTTGACCAAAATCTCGTATAACCTACCTTGCCATCGAATTCAACAGTTCGCGCTGCGTTGGACACGTTAAATGTATCGTTCAAAAACAAATATCCCATAACGCCCTCTGGAATATTTGGATCATTACCAATCGCTATATACGCGCCTGACGCGTTATAAACGCTCGAGATCGTCTTCATGTAGTTGATATTAGTCGCCGGTAAATCTTCTACAAAAAACGACGAAGTAACATAATACCCGTCAATATCTCCTGCATTTTGAGTGGCTGCGCGCAAAAAATACGACGAGGAGACCGTGCTATCTATTTGATCTGCTCTTTGACAACCGAACGATATATTCCATTTTTCGCCATTAAAAACATCAACTTCCGGTATATTCAATTGCAAAATAGGGGCGTTTGTATTCGATCCTGGTCTACCATACAGATACAAGCCTCCCGACACCACTAAATTAAACATTAATGCAGATTTTGCCGTGGTCGCAGAACCGGTTGTATGAATTCTGGCTAGCGATTGAACATCGTATTGAACTATATTGCTAGCAGGAAATCTATATATTCCTTCATATGTCCAAGAACCTGAAGTGAACAAACCGTCAGACGGAGCATTCGAAATACCGTTTACAAATGTACCGGTAACGCTGGGATAGCCTGGTTCTTCTCGTGAACCAGACAAATAACCTGACTTTAGCAATATTGACGCTGATACTCTAGCGAGTGAATTAGGTTCGACTTTTAACTCGCGAGTTGATTCAAATTGGCGTAACGATGGGCCGCCAAATTCTCTTATGCGTATGCTGTTTTCTGGATCTATACCGATGGCTCGCAAAAAAGATCGTATGCTGTGTTGAGTTCCTTTTGAACGAAGTATATCAGGTATGTTTATTAAAACGCGTCTCAACAGTGTGGCTTGTACTTGTTTTATAGAATAATCACTAATACCAATTTCTGAAATATCTTCTCCTTCGACGTATTGTGTCAAATTTGAACTGTTGAAAAGTGGAGGTAGATAAAAGCCGTAATCTTTTATAAAGTCGCTTAAAAAATTATCTGGTGAAGTATCTGGCATTGAATATTTGACGGTTCTCAATGTCTTAAATGCGTCGGCGAACATCTTCATTTCATCGAAAAATTTTGCCCAAATATATAAAAAAGTCAACATGATCTGTACAGAACCGAGGCGACCTTGACCCGGTATTCCGTCGCCGCTATACGCTTCTCTGATCGAACCTTCAACAGCTGTGTTTTCGTATCCTTGCGCTGCTGCACCCTCTCTTAGATAATGACGCGGTATTAATTTAGTAATTAAGTTTGGATTGTCTTGATCGTATAAGCTCGCGGAACTAAGCAATCTTTCGTTTAGACTGACGACGTCTGAATTAAGGGGAAAAAGTATCCTTTTAAATAGATCTTTTTCATTAATCATTAAACTATTGCTGTCGTCGCTGGTCGATTGTCTTAAAGAAGAAGAACCATATGTAATATAATTGTTTATCGTACCATGTAATGAATTCCCCGAACTATCTAAAACTATAGAATTAACTGTGTCAGAAGCTATATTCGAATATAGAGAATCTGGTTCGTTGAATCTATAGTACAACTTCATTTCATCTGACGCGTATATTCCTTTTGAAGCATATAGTTGTTGTTGCTTTATACTACGCGTCGAATGAAATAATCTTAGCTCATCTAAACTACCGCTGAAGGTTTGTTGTGGCGTTATCAAGGTTCCTGTAACGTAAAAAGAAGAACCAGATCCGATATATAATTCAGATTTTTGTTCTAATGAGCCAATGCTGTTTTTCGTATTGCTCGTAGCCGACAACTTTTCGTTGGTAAAAAATTGTAAATAATCGGGTCCTGATTCTCTGTTCAACGTCATGCAGACGTGATTAAACTCGCCTTTTGTCAATTCAGCTTCAACATGATTGTAAATTGTACCAGATACAACGCTAAACACCCCCTTGACCTTATCGGATGAAGAAGGTTCTAAGTGAAAAGTAAAACCTTCCATTCTATCGTCTGATTGTTTTTGTATAACGACCTGTCTGCTATTCGCGATATCGGGAATGTAGGCTAGTAATTCGATAGTAAATGACTTATTGGGAGGAGGGTTAATTACAGATTCTCCAGAATTGTTTTTTGCTAGATTTGGAAATAACCATCCGGCGACGTCCCTTACCGTAACATAAACGCCTTGTGTCGACGAAACTTCTGAAGTTTGTGTACCTGAAAAATGTAATTGGCCACCAAAAATCGGAAATTGTTCGAATACCCAATTTTCAAATCCGCTTATCTTATCGAAGAAGGCCTCTATTTCTTTTTTAGTTCCATCAAATGGGTAACCGTTAATAATTTGATCGAAAGCTACGTTAGTCTTAACTTCTGCAGATTGAAAAAAAGTATGGTTCTCAAATGCTGACCAGTCGACATTTAACTGTTGCGTTGATTTAAGTCCATAAGTCAATGGATCGTATTTAAAAGACGCCGTGCTTAGTATATTAGAATTTGACCCTACGAGGTCTAAAAAAGTTAATTGTGCTGGGCGAGTATCCGTTAGCGCTGCCTTCAAAAAAGAAGGAATATAGGGTAAGGTATTTGTTATTGCCATGACACATTAAATTTTTATTATTCTGAAAGGGGCTGACACGTTCAAGTATTTCTGTTCCAGATTATCTACTATAATCATCAAATCGATTACATATAAATTTAATGTAGTTAATGCCGACGTGTTGAAGTTAAAATACATTCCTTTTGAATCGCTACTTATCTTCGTAGAATTGTAAATCGTATCGAACGGTATCTCATATTCGTTCGTCGTGGCGTTCCGAATAGCGTAATGTACTTTTCTTAGAGACAAACCAGGTAGTTCTACTGGCAATCGTTTAGCTATTATTTGCGGGTCATTTTCGTCGAAAATATACACGCGCATCGTTACTTCTTCTTCTTCAGAATATTCTGAATTAATTCCTGTCGCATTAACCCTATATCTTCTCGGGTTTAATCTATAAGATATTCTTTCAGGTGCGCGGGCGACAATGTTAGAACCAGTAATGTAAACCACGGTTTGATCTAAAGAAGTCCATATTGGTTTAAAAATCACAGAGCCCGACAAGTCGAAGCTCGTCTTAATATTTTCGTTACTAAGGGGTAACGTCAAAGACGCCGAATAAATGCCCGTGCTAAAATTAGTTCCAAACTTGTGCTGTGAACCTGTAAAATATAAAGAATATTTGCCGGTGCCTGTAACTTCAGACTGTAACTCCAACAATACGCTGTTAGAACCAGTTACGCTTATTGAACCTGACAATAAATTAGCTAATTGTCCATGCACATAGTTGTATAAAAATATACTTGAAGAAACTGGCGAGTCGAGATAAAGATTCGACGTATCATCTAAAATAGAATCGTCGAACTTGACGATAATCTTAGGGCGTTTACTTTCATCGTAAGCATGACGGCTTGCAAATCGTTTTACGAAATATGTTTTTGTATCAGCTTCTATAGCAGAAGAAAACGACAACCTAAAACCCTGATCAGGCAAATTTCCCTTTATCGTCGCAGAGATTATATTAGTAACATCAACCAATAAGTCCTCAGTTCCTTTAACAAATGTTTGTGATACTTTCGTATTAGCTATCGTAATCGAGCTAGTGATATAATCTCCAGAACCCGTTGAAAAACATGCCGAGGTGCAGCCCTCAGATGCCCATAGAGCATCGCTGGACGCTGATAGAAAATTACATTTATCTTCGTCTGAATAGTAGGCGACGTCTTTTCCGATACCTTCTGACCACGATGCTGACATCGGAAACACGTCGATCGTAAAATTACTGGGAGTAGGTTGCCCGCCGTATACATCTTTCAAACTAATAAAACACTTAAAACTATTATGACTTAAATCTAATTTTCCTTCTTCGAACAACTCTTGTAGCGGGCCTAAATCAAAGTGTATTAACGCTCTACTCAATTCGGTCTGCGGAATTTTATCGCTACCCGATGTTACGATTGTAACACCATAAAGTTTAAAAAAATCTAGCGATCCAGCTATTCCCACATTTCCACTGACGGCTGGTTTGCCGTCAATATACTTGTTGGTTATATACGCGTCTTTATCTGCTTTTAAGACTCTAAACATTACGTTGATACCTTGGCTATAATATCTACTTCAGGATATCTGATTTCGAATATTCCTCCAGAAGGAGGAAATATCATTTGTTTTCTTGTATAGTTTTTTACGTCATGAGTGTCTAAGCTATACTGTCTATTGTTGACGTTTCCTGAAATATTTACGAACGTTACATTTTCTACAGCAATGACTCCTTGAACGGCATAGATCGCATTTACAACCTCAGAAATTATTATTGGTTGATTAATATGAAACCTAGTTATGTCAAACTTATTTTGTAAGGAAGTCAAAATTACAGTTAACACCCCATTTTTATTCAACGACGGGTCTAACACTACAGAAAATTTCAGCTGTAAGTCAATGACTTTTGCATCTAAAATATCAAAAGCGTCAGATACCATTCTGTAAGAATTTAAATATTTTTTGAGATTGATCTTTAAAGTATCGGGCGATTGTATAAGTTTGTTTTGACTGTCGCGCGATATTATGAATAGTTGCGTGGATAAGGGATTATTACTATTCGGTATGATGGTGGCTCGAAATACCCTACCGAGATTGGACGGCATGGTGTATATTCTCGCTAAAAGATCTTCTTTTGTCACGATTCTCTCTTGAGAATTGCGGGCGGTGGGGATTAACGCAACTAATTCAGGGGTTGACAATGCATCTTCGCCGCCTGAAGCAGGTTCTAAATTAGCAACCTCTAAAGTGTTTCTAATTGCCGTAGAAAGATTGATCGATGGATTCGACGGAAACTCGATCGTCAAAGATAAAATATTGGTGATAGAATTAGCTCCTACATTGTGATCTAACCCGCCGCCATATCGATAACTTACAGTAAGCGTAGTATTCGAAGCAGCTACGCCTAGAGTGTTTGTTGTCAACAACTTCTGAGGATTAACTGCAACTCGCGAGGTTGTACGACTATAGGGAATTGCTATCGCAAACTCCGATGGATCTGGAATTATATCGTCTTCTAACGTATCTGCAGTACCGCCACCGAAATTGAGCGTAGTTAATCTTTCAACAAGAGAAGTTGTCTTAGTAAATCTATACGGCGCTGGAATGACTTTCAAAGCATCTTTTACGAAATCATTATCGCCACTGGTGTTAAGAACATTCTTATAGACAACGTCGTGCGTTAACGCTCCAACTTCATAATACGTATTTCCTTCTGCGTCAAATACGTTTATTATCTCTGTGACGTTTGGCTGTCCCAAAGTCAAAGTTCTAAATGGTATAAAATCTCCGATTACGAATGTGTCCGACGTAACTTGACCAGAAACGCACAAACCAGACAAAGACAATATGTACGAAGTAATTTGACCGCTAACATTCGTATTGCCGATTCTTTTTAGAGCCTCTGGATTTAAAACGTACGTACCGTCTCCATTGTCAACTGCGAATTCGACGTCTTGTAGTAAATTAAAAACAATAGAATTTGCAGATAGAAAATTACTACCCGCCTTTATTATCGGTAACAGCGTAACGTCGGGGGTATCGTCATCTGCTTGCGCTACTGGTACTTCTATATAAACCGTCACTTGTACTGTGGCAGGCGCCGCCCCATTTATTGGAATACCCGAATTTATAAGAGCTCTTTCGATAGAGTCAGGTTCTACAGCGGTATCAAAATTTAATTCGTTATATAGATGATCCATGTAAAAAGACATGTTGTCACCAACGTACGCAGCCATGTCTAAAAACAAACCACCCACAGAAGATTCCGAAAAATCTTGAATTTGATTTGGATAATATTGTCTAGCATAGTCCAAGAGCGTGGCTCTTAGAGAATCAAAATCTCTAGACACATATCTGCGCTGTCTAACTTGTTGTAATTGAGCTTTTCTATCGGTTGCCATTTGTTTAAATTACATATAGAACTATCTGAACTTTTCTCTGTTCTAAATTCAAGCTGGGTATATTATAACTTATTGTAATCCTTATTAGACCCGTGCTCAATTTTTGTGATCGATCAACTTCGGAAACATAGTCTAAAGGCTCGATAAATGGCATCCAACGCGATATAGCTGCGCTAATACTCGTCAAGGCCTCGGCATCAAAATTATCTTGCGACGTAAAATTAGCCGTAAGAGGATACAGGTTAGCACCGTAGTCGTAAATACCTACCCTATCTCCAAAGTTAGTTTGCAATAAGTTTCTTAAATTATCTGCGAGTTGATCCTCTAAAGAATAATGCATCAAGAATGGACCATCAGTATTACTCAGTTGAATAGGGGTCTTTATACCCACCGGTAGAACCTTAGTCTCTACTATCTCGTCATTCAAAGACGTTGCGGTTCTACCGACACTTTTAAAACTTAATGTAGCCATTTTTATAATTATAGCCTAATAAAATTATGTAATTCTCGTTTTATTTGTTTTTTGCGTTTCTAGCACTATGTAATTTTTGATGTCTACTTATATCTGCACTATTTTCGCTGAGCCATTGTGGCCCTTTCGGAAACGCGTTAGCACTGGCAAGTTTTGATCCACCCTGGGGCGTCATATATTTTCTTAAGCCCGCTATGGCTAGCATATCGAAATTTATTTCTTTCATTCCACAGGCGGCCATGTATCTTGGCACATGCTCACCCTGACTCACCATAGTCATCCCTCTAGAAGGCATAGTATAAAACACAACGTGCTTTTCGGCAAACGTATTTGGATTTAAGCCG
>Ga0194129_10006715_pt1 | contig 13983 bp, 14 predicted proteins | sample TA2KigCa35mmetaG_FD_150862 | JGI IMG/M metagenome (GOLD analysis project Ga0194129, IMG submission 150862) | Freshwater microbial communities from Lake Tanganyika, Tanzania - TA2015038 Kigoma Deep Cast 35m | ecosystem: Environmental > Aquatic > Freshwater > Lake | place: Tanzania: Lake... | reverse complement strand
TTAAACAAAGCAAATAAACAAGTTTCAGATATTAGAAAGTCAATGTCTAAAGCAGAAAGACGTTTAATTAGAGCTGCTTATAAAGACATTGATATTGCTAGACGAATGTCTCCAGAACATCAGTTTATTCTGGATGAAGTTAAAAAACAAATGGATGAAATTTATTTAGGTTGGTTTACAAACTTTATAAATAAAAATGTTAAAAACAAACTTATTAGTGAAAAAAATGCTAGAGAAGATATTAGATCTCTTGAAAAATTAATAGACCACCACATAAGATTTTTGGCAGCTTCTATTGTAAATTTAAAGTTAATTAATGGCGATAACCTAAAAAGATTTAGTGCAGTAATTATTGATAAATTAACTCAACAAACTGAAAAAGCTAGAGGTTATGTTGGAAGATATTATCCAGGGGCTGATGCAATTGAAGTTGCTATACCCATACAAGAAACAGGAATGGGAGCAATTTATGTTTATACCCACGACACTACATTAACTCAGTTTATTGAAGTAACTCTACATGAAATAGGACACCTATACTCCAAACATTTGTCTGTAGAAGACCAATTAAACTGGTATGTAGAATATTCTAATACACAAAACATTCAAACTGTATTTAACATAGCAATGCAAGGATATAATTTTTCCAGTGCCGCTGAATTTTTTGCTCAAGCTTTTCAAATAACAAATACACTACAAACCGCAGCTGCATTAACTGGGGATACGGACGCAGCACCATTAGGAAAATTCAATAGTGAAGAAATATCCATACATAACATAATACTTAGGTATGTACAACATATTGCTGTAATAGCAAGCAATAGTAAAAACTTTGATCAAGACTTTATAGACTTAACAATTTCTCCTGATTTTCGTATTATCCATGTCATGGCAGAACTGATTAATAAGCTAAACTCAGTTTATACCAAAGCAGAAAAAGATGGTTATGTGGAGTTATATAGACAAAAAACTGATGAAACTTCTCCCTTTTCTATAGCTGTAAAAGCATCACGTATAAACCACGTAATACTCAAGCCGTTTTCTGTGATAAAACCACGGAATAGAGTTTTAAAAAACGTAGAGTTTTTAACAGGAACACTTGATTTTAACAAACAAAGTGAAATTTATGGAACTCTTTTTACCAGTAGAAAGGCTTGGTTAGAACATTTAAAGTCTTCAATTACATCTATTGTACAATTAACTAAAAATAAGAAAATACAAAGTTTAGACCACTTAATTGGTTTGCTACAAAAAAACCCAACCAATCCCCAAACTATTACAGAGGTTTATAATGAGATTCTTTCTTTATCCGATGAAGTAAAAAATAATATTATTCCTGAACTTTTTAAATTTTTTGTCGGTTTGAGTTTTAACAACGAAGTAATACCAAGCAGTGTAAGAAACAACTCTACCTTATTATTAATGTCTTTGTTATTAGGAGATAGTACTGAAGAACTACTACAAGCATCTGTAATATCTAAATCACCTAAAGAATTTATTGAAAACTATTTATTTATTAGAGATATTAAAAATAGATATTTAACAACACAACTAATAAGAGCATTACACTATGGTAAAACAACAAGTGAAAAAGGTTTACAAACTCTTGGTTTCTTGCTAGATGAACAAACAAAAGAATTTTTAAGTACCCCGCCTACTTTAGAAAAACGTATAGAAATGTTAAAGAACTTTCAAAACGATTCTGGAGTTATTAAAGTTGATATTGTACGAGCTATTATAAATCAGATGGTTGGGAGAGGTATACTATCACGACCGAGTGTAGTAGATTTTAAAATAAACCTAGAACTAGATGATTTAGATCTAGAAAATTTACAGGTAAACGTAGCATCCGAAATGATTTTTATAGATGATTCTATTATTGCTACACTGCAAAATTTGTATGGTGTTTCAATTACACAAAATACACAAAGGCTACAAGCAAGTGAAGTACTAACAGATAGTTCTTTATCATTTGAACAAAAACAAGAAATAATTAATAAGGCTGGAGAAACAACAATAGAAACAATGTCAGATGAAGAACTTAAACAAAGCATTGTATTAGCAATTATAAATAATTCAAAGAAAATTAGTAAAGATGAAAACCAGCCAATAGCCCGTTTTATTTTTAGTTCCCCTATTTTGACTGTGCTGAAAAACAAGACTTATTATAAAAGTCTAAAAAACAAAAGCGATTTTGAAGATGTTATCAATTCGCTTATAGTGAATATTTTAGAAAACCCAAGTAAGGTTATAGCAGCTCTAAGAAAAGATAATAAACTAAAATTAGAACAAATTGTCTTTAAGTTACTTGAAAATAGAAAGCTTAGAGATTCTGTTACTGGTAGAAAAAGAAAAGCTGAGACAGTTATAGACCCAGAAACAGGATTAAAAAAAAGACAAGAAACAACTAGACCTGTTGGGGAATTAGACTCAGGTACAATTAATACAGAAACACCCTCATTTAAGCAACCCTCAGAAGAACAACAAGAACTAAGGTTAACTGAAAGTAAACTGTTATTATTGGGTTTGACTCCTGATTTAGCTAAAGATTACTTTATCTTATCAGTAAACCCAAATGCTGTTTTAGTTCTTGATAATCCAGCAAAAAATACCAAAAGAATAGCACGGGTGCGGAACGCTGTTAAAAATAAAATAAAAGAATTTAAAGAAAAACATAACTTGGAAAGTGAAGAAGCTTTGTTTGAAAAGTTAGATGAATTGGAAATGACGCAAAAGTTAAAGTCTATTCCAATAGGATTGATTCCTACTTCTAAGCTTGAAACCAGCGATATCGCAGCTATTAGAGAAAACAGAATTAATCAAAATGCTATTAATAAAGAAGCTAAGAAAGCTTTAACCGATAGCTCAACTATTGATAATCCAGTGGCACTGCCAACTTCAGAGTCTACCAAAGACACAGTAGTATCCACCACTTCAACTGAAGAATCCATCAAACCTGGAACTATTCTTACTAGGGGTGGAAAAAAAGTAAAAACAAAACCAAATGAAAAAATTGTTGTTGCTAAACTAGACCCCAAAAGACCAATCCTAAAGCTACCACCTTCAGCTGGTTCCCAGAAAACTATTTCTGATTTATTAGAAGAACTACCAGATTCAGAGTTTGATAAACTAGGAACACCAGAATCAGCAACAAGTTTAAACAAAAAACTTTCTAATAAACAATTCATTATAAGTATTGTAAAAGGATCTAAATCAGAACATGAAACATTAATTGAAGTTCTTAAAGTATTCTTTCCAAACACAGCTGGTTATTCTATTCACAATAACACAGTTGTTTTTACGTCTTCAGAAAACGCAACGCAAGTAACCAGTGTTATTGATACAACTCCAACTAAATCAAAGCAAAGAAGAAAAGCAAATACAGAATCAAAACCTAAACCAGAACAAGAACCAACAAATCCCGATACACAAGAAACAGAAAGAAATAATAATGGTAATGTAAAAAATGAAATTATTGTTTATGGTCCTAAAGAATATCCAGAAGTTTCTGTTGTCGATCAATTTATTTTAGAAGAGTTAAATAATAAAGAAATACTAAGAATGTTTGGTGGAATAGATCCAACATTTATTCAACTATTTCTAAAAAAATATTTTAAAGCCATGGATATTCCAGAAATTTTCCTGTCTGGAGTAAAGGATATTTCTAACTTTAAAAGCTTGTTGGTAACAATTAAAGAAATGTATTTAGCGGTTCATTCAGCTAACGAAGAAAATCTTGGAAATTTGTTTGAACCTATACTAAAACTATTTTGGCTAGAGTTTGATAGGGGTGTTGTAAGAGAAATGGCTAATAGAGGAAATCCCAAGAAAGGACCTCAAAGTGTTAGAAAGATTCAAGCAATTATTAAAGAAGCTTTAGATAGAGTAAATGGTGAAATTAAAAAAATCAATAAACAACACAAATTAAAACTAAAAGAATTTTTACCTCCTCTAAATCCTGGTGATTTTGAGTTTATCAAAACAAATGATGTTATAAACTCAATTAAAGTTGGTCTTAAAAGAAACAGTAAAAGTTATAAGATTTTTGAAAAAGCTGGTAATAAAGTAAAAACTTCAGAAAATATATTAAGCACCTTTAAAGTTACCAAACCAAAAGACACTGTTAATACAGGAGATCAACCCCCAGACATAAAGACAGTGTTATCTAATTTGATTGATAGTTTGGTTTTTGATAATACAAATCTAGCTAGAGATATGAATATTATTGGTTTTATTTTTGGTGGATCTGAAAAAACTAATAGAAATAACTATAGAAAATTAATGAGTAGTTTGGCTTCTTTTGGAGATTTCTATTCTAATCATGGAAAAGTTTATCGAAGCGTTTCTAACATACTAAGACTTGTGGCTTCATTTGCAGAAAATGGAAGTCTTATGACTCACCAATTAACTTCAGCTGGAAAAGAAGTTTTTAAACCCTTTGAAGCGTGTAGCAGTGAAGTATATCAAAGAATGGAATTTATTGTAAGGTCTTCATTTAACTTCAGCCAAGCATGTGACAGTGTTGGATTATCAAAACAAGATAAACAACAACTACAAAGAATGTTAGAAGAAGCTGTTTTAGTTTACCGTGTAAAAAATAAAGGTAAAGTAGATTATACAGATATTGCTAAATTAATAAAAGAAAAATTTCCAAGCATTACAAATAACCAAGTAAATAATATTATTAGTAAGCTGCAAGAAATGAACAATTCTTTTACTGAAGTATTTAAATTTTTGTTGGATGCAGAAAAGAAAACTGGTTGGAAAACATTTAAAGAAACAGCAGAAGAGTACTTTCCATACACACTAGAAGGATCCAACTTTGAAAATCCAGCAAATGTTTCTGAATGGATAAAAGAAGCAGTTATTGCTAGAACAAGAACATTGCTAGGTCAAACAGAGCTTGACCCATATATTATGTGGTCTATGGGTTGGTTACACAGTGCAGATGGTAGGGGCTTGTATTCATATAAAGCTGATCAAGCTGGTTTCGATGCAGAAACTCTAAAGAATCTTGAAGTTCCTGGAGAACGATATCCACCAGGAACCAATCCTAAAAAGATTCCACTCTTTGTAGAAGCGGATAAAAAACACTTTACAGGTATAGATCCAAGTACAGGAGAGCTTGTTGTTTATAGAATTCCAACTGTTAAACAAGACCTCTCTCAGTATGATCTAAATAGATATCTAGAAACTATAAAGGGTTCAAGAAAACACATATCAAAAGAGTTTGCTAATAAAAATCCTACAATGACAGTATTAGGTTATATGATGGAAGAGGTTTTAAACTTTAAGTTGTATAGAGGAAAGTATGCTTATGAGTCTAGTAGTGGTGTTGCTTTCTCAGAATTATATAGAGGTAAAACTAGAATTGCTTTAAACGTTACCCCACTAACATGGGATGAAATCTTAAGTCAGGGTATTGATTCCCCCTTAATTAAATTTGCAAGAGTTAATCTATTAGATTCTACTAAAAATCTAATGATGAAAAGAGGATTTGAATTATTAGTTCAAATTGAAATAGATAGATTACTGGGTATTGTTGGAGTAAGACCAGCAGACTTTTTCTCAGCCTTGGAAGAAAAAGCTGTAGAGCTTGTAAAAGATAATCCAACTTTTGTTAAAGACATTAGAGAAGGTTTTAGACGGGTTGCTCAAGACTATGCTATATATGCTAAAAATGAAACACACACCCATTTAAACGATCTAGACTCCATTGGTATTGATATTATTAGAGCATTAACAGCTGCGGGGTATGGTATGTCTAGTTCAGCAGAAATAGCTATATCCAGTTTTAAAGGTATTAAAGAACTTGGACTACAGCAAACATTAGAAAACTTTAGAAAGTTCGTAATATCTTTATTTGATAGAAGACTTAGTAAAGATATGCAATTAGATATTATGCACTCAGCAATTGGTTTAAAAGATTTATTACATGTTTTATCAGATCGCTTTTTTGATGAAGATTTAACAGATACAGAATTTAGAGCTGGATTTTGGGATAGACTTCTTAGAAAAAAAGATCAAAATTCTTCAGGAATTCCAAGAGGTATAGAGTTACTTACAAACGCTACCATAGAATTTGGAAGTATTAGACAGGTTACTTTTGCTGCCTATACACTAAGTATGCAAATTTTATTAGGACGATTAGTAAAAAATATTACAAATGGAAACTTAAGAAGATTCTTAAAATTACAAACCCCGGAAGTAATTACTAAACTTGAAGAACTTAAAAACTCAAACAACCCACAATCAGAAAAAGAATTAACTAGATTGTATAAACAATTAGCTAGACAAGCCGGTTTTAAAAACTGGGGTATTGCTGCAAGCTTTAGTAGATTTGGTTTTATGAATGAAACCAGTGTTTCGGCTTTGGAGTTTGTGTTTAATAAATTAAGTGAAAACAACAAAGCAATAACTCTAAGATCTATAAGCAACTTTAAAAATGGTTATAGACAAGTTGGTGCTGCTAGTGGTAGTGGTGGAAACCAACCACCAAGTGAACCACCCTCTTCTTCCAATTCAGCAGATTTTGAAGGAGAGTTTGATAAAGAATTTATTAATGAATTACTTAGTAAACTAATCAGTGCCTTAGAAGTTTTGGCTAGAACAGACCAAGCAATTTCAGAACCACGCGGTCTTGGTAGAATACCAGCAGGAAATGTACACCCGTTCTTTAAAACTCTATTAGGTTGGCTACATTCTTTTAATTTAAATGTATTAAGAAACGTTCATAACAAACCAGCTCACAGGGTTTTAATAACAGTAATTTCATTAGCATTACTTACTTACCTATCAAGATTGCTTATGGAATATGCAAGAGGAAGAGATAGTGAAGACATTATAGAAGAGTTACAAGATGTAAATACAGTAGTACCACGAATAGCTGTAGAAATTCCGCTTGGTGGTCCAATCCTTTCAGTTGCATGGTCAGCAGCACTCAAATCTTTATCTCAAGCTCTTGGTGGTACAGCTGATCCTCTTACTTCATTAAACATAGTACCTAGTTTCTCTGTATTAGAATCCTACGGCAAAAAAGTTTATGGTGCAGTTAAAAATTTAGGTGATACAGAAAAAACAAAAGAAGAAAAAATAGGTAAACTTTTTACTTTGATGCCTTTTTTAAACAATTCACCTCTTACAGTTGCAAAAAGAATATTAACAGATCTTGAATTATTTGATAAAACATCACCTTTCCAACAAGTATTAAAGGCTACAGAAAATAAAAACTTAAATAAATACAATAAAAAAACTATAGAAACAACACCGTACAAGTTTACAAGAAGTTCAGCACAAGCAAGAAACCAACTACTACAGTTAAAACAAAAAGAACTTGATATAGCAAGACAGCGAATGTTAGACTTGGTTAAGGAAAAAAACACCAATAAGGAAAAGACTGGTGTTATAGATACAAACATAAAAACAGATATTAAAGGAGTGTCAGGTGTCTTAAGTGATCTTTTAGAATAACCTATAGTTGGGGCTATAGAAGAACCTATAGATATACCTTAGGTTTAATGTATTGTTGTTTATCATCTATAGGTTACCCCTAAGGATTGTACGCTCGGTCAACCGTTGGTAAAAAACGAGGGTTACTGGGTTAAACATCAACAACATTAAACCGACTTAGGGGTCCAAAATTTACGAGGGGGTGGCTCCCTTCGGTCGCCCGCGAGCCACCCCCGTAGCCCCCACGCGCACCGCCAGCGGTTCCGATAATCGCAGCGAAAAGAATATATGCAATGGGCGCGGATATTATCTATAGGTGTGGACGATACCTTATGGATCATCGTAGGTGCGCCCTCGACAGGGGGTTAGTTTACGATCTTCGATGGTTCGTGCGATTCTGAAAGATGAATCGTAGCCTCACGGGAGCGACAATCCAACGCTACACTCGCGGAAGAATGCCAAGAGTGTTGCACTATAGATGCTATCCTGCCAACCTTACCAAAGGCGATGGTACTCCATCTGGCAGGCGAGGCAAGAATAGTGTAGGGGATGCCGATGGCGGAAGGTGGCATTTATCCTAGTATTGGGTGGGGGACTTTCCATAGGATATTCACTTGGGAAAAAGTTTCTCAAGTATCCTGATGGTACGGCTTGCTTTTTTCACACTTGAAAGGTGGCTGAGAATGTTGCTACGATGCTCCCCCCATGTTGCAAGGCTATTCATGGAGTCATTCCAGAAGATTCGTGATTCATTCCAAAGGGGAAATGTGCCAAACTACAATGAGGCATTTCGTGAACCCGTGTTGGAGATGGTGAAGTCTGGAGAGAGTGGACGATCTATTCGTTCGTGCATTCTCACTATCCTGAAGTTGTGCCCAAGAGTCAATGCGGAAGTGCGCGGTGAAATTTACCGTGAAGTGGCGCAAGCCCATATTCCGTTACGTTCCACGAACGGTGTTGCAACATCATTCATGACGGACGACCAAGTCGAGGAATATCTGACTTCCATCGGCGCGTGAAAGCCATCATGAAGTTTGGGATACTCTCGCAAGAGAGTATCCTATGGATTGTCCACCACTCTTCTACAAGGAAATAACATGAATACTCGAATGAATGCTTTGCTGGCTGTAGCCGCTTTGATTCGCAAGGGAATCCCTGCATCAAGGATACTTACTATCCTTGCGGCGAAGGGTAATCCAATGGGAATCACACTGCGGTGTATTTCTGAAGTTTGTGATCCATTCGACGGAACCTTGCATCGTAAGGTTATCAAGACTGATGCTACATACTGTCCCTCCGAGACTTGGAAGGACAAGCATGATAATAATAATTGGCATATGCCAATGCATCGTCATGTTGTGGGAACACGCTGACATCTGGAAAGTCTCCCACCCAATACTAGGATACATAAGACCGAAGAATATAGGTCGATTGAGTCCATGATTCTCAATAGGTTTGGGGTCATCCTATCAAAACAAAACCCCGTTTTTTCTTTTAGAAACAAGAGACTTGGCTTTTTTGTTTTATTCTAAATAGAGTAAAACAAAAGTGCCATTTCTGGCATCTTGCATTCTAGCAGTATCATGCTGGAATGTAATGTGATACTAAAGATGCTGTTATGGCATCTTTGAGGGTGGTTCCCTATATTGCGCTTGGCGTACAAGATAACCCTTGGTAGACTAGCACAATGCCTCTGTGGTCTACTTCGTAAATGAAAGCATTGCGATGTGTGTATTGAGAAACACACAGTTATGTGTTGCCTATAAACACTTGTGATATCCTACAGGGAAACCTGTGGGATATCTTTACTTGTGGGTAATGAAACCCTCGGTGCGAAGTAATCCTCAACTTCCTGTAGGGTGTGTTACTTATGGCACACCCAAAATTGAAAATAGGGGTTTGGTGTTATCCATAAACACCTCTTTTTCCATGCTGCGTAGTATGGAATGTTCTGTATGTCATCTTTTCAGGAGAATCAGAATGAACGATGAACAACGAGCAAAGTGTATAAGGTTATTGTCAGAGATGCTTTTTACTTTGACTGTAGTTCGCCCTGTTAGGGGAGACCTTGACGTTATCATCCACAAGTGTGATTCATTGTTTGAAGTAGTGACTGCTGCTGCTTATAATCAGATGGATATACTTGATGGCAAGTGTAACCAGTCGCTTTCCTGAAAGGGGTGTCAAGTATCAGGGAAACCTTTTACTTGGCATCCTTGTCTCATTCCTAAGGGAGTTAGACAAGGATGCCAATGTGTATCCTTTAGATAGATCAGTCCGTGCCTCTATGATCTGTCTTGAATTATGAAGCACGGGTTTGGTGTCATCCATAAACACCATTATGGTATCCCATGGGGAAACCTGTGGGGTATCTTTCTTCTGCACCATGTGGTGCATCTTGTTCGGTATGTCATCTTTTCAGGAGTATTCATGGAAGAAACTAAAGTATCGTCTACTGGTTCAATCCCAGGATTCCGTTTGTATGCTTCTCATTGTTTCAAACTCGATTTTCCAAACGGATATACTGTATCTATATTACTGCCACATCAGTTTCGGCACGGCACTGTTGAGGTTGCTGTATTGAATGATAAACAAGCGTTTATCCCCTACATGGGTAAAAGCACCAATCATCTAAATGTGTCTGATCTAGTACAGTTACTGGTTTGGGTAGGTAAACAGGAGAACACAAATGAATAACACTATAGGTACTGCTATAGTCAGTATCAGTTTTGATTTAGATCCTGATATTGATCCATGTGCTATAGCAGATTGTTTGGTTTCAGAACTTATTGGTCTTGGATTTGCGGCTACTCTAGAAGATGTAGAAACACCAACAACAGGAGAAAACTAATGAATGAAGACCTATTGGAAAGAGTATTTGAGTTGTGTTCGGAACTTCACCTTACACTAGAAGAAATGGATGAACAAAATCCCTCACCAGATCTTTGCCAAATGTTGGATACATTAGAAGAACTGATGGATTTGACAATGGACTACGATCAGAAAACCAGTCAACAATAATGATAGCTCTTTTGTTTATCGTACTTTGTGTGTCTATAATCAATCCTGTTGTGGGATTGATTGTTGGTTTGCTTCTCTATCCTGTTTACAGAAAGTGTAAAAATGAAAAATGAAATCAGAGAATGGCTAATCAGTAACAACATAGCCACTGTAAGAGCCTATTATCGTGGCTCTGGAGATGAAGGTAGTGTAGATGAGATTGAGTTTTATAATACAGAAGATAAACGCCTGTCTGGAAATGATCTAAAATCAGATTCCAATTTTGTGTTATACAACGATCTTGATTTACTTATAAACAGTCATGTGTATAAAACATTCCCAGGGTGGGAAATAAATGGTGGTGGCAGTGGGTATTGGGAATGGGATGTAAATACAGGTGTTGTTTCAATCAATCATACACAACTGATTGAAGAAAATGAATATGCTGAAACTGATTGGAATAGTATCGAGATTCCAGAATGGATAAAAAGAAATGGTTGAGATACACACTAAAGAAAAGATTAGAGAATGGCTAGTCAATAACAACATAGCCATTGTAAAAGCTTTTTATGAAGGATCTGGAGATGAAGGTTGTGTAGAAAAAATCTCTTTTATACTTGAAGATGGAACTGAATACCAAGCTTCTTGGGTCGATCCCCCTATCAAGAAAGAACATATGTATTGTTCATTCTTTGTTGAACTTGCTAACCTGATTGATTCTCATGTGTATAATAACTTTTCAGGTTACGAAAACAATGAAGGCGGTAGTGGATGGTGGGAGTGGACTATAAAGGATAACATTGTTAGAATAGATCACTCTCAATATGAGATTATAGTACACAAACATCGCATCGCAACATCAGATTGGATGAAAGAAAATGGCTAATCCGTATCATCATGCACTGTCTAGTGTAAAGAAGTTTGGTGGAAAGCCTGAAGATTATCAGGATATCCACGATTGGTTTGACAGTTCCAAAGGTGTCATGGCTGATCCAAGACACAGAGCATATCGACATCATGCTACTGGTATTATGGATTGTGAAAGACACTTTGGACATACCATTACAAACAGTGATGGTAAAGAAATCCCAGTCCGATGGATTGGAGAACAACACGTAATAGAAGATATTGGATGGATTCCATCCCTTCAAGATTGGTTTAGTTGTATCGTATCCAAAAGTTGGATGGTTACGGGTGCTAGGAAACTAAGTAAGGAACTAGAACAATGTTCAACAGCGATTCAGTAAATGTAATCATGAATAAGAAGCGTAAGGTAAGAGCCGATGCTATTACAGCATTGGGTGGTGGCATGGCAGCAACTCTAATATATGATTTTGAGTGCGCTCCCATGACTACCAATAGAAAACAACTTGCTGAGATTGGTGTAAACATCAAACCTATTGATGATTTTATATCCGATGAAGATATTGAATCTGAAATAAGTAAGATTGTCCATGGTTTGTATGTATTGGGTATCGAAGTACGCGACACAAACCACCTATCCAGTACTGAGTTATACAAAAGATTCAGTGGTGTACTTGACGAAGAGATTCGTGATATACCTTATGGTGTTGGTGTGTCAGAGATTTTATCTATGAATACCACCAATTCAAATGATTCTGTTAGTAACAGGGACTCTACCTTCCCACGGTTTACCTAATTCCTGTAGCTCAGTTGGATAGAGCAACAGATTTCTAATCTGTGGGTCATTGGTTCAAGTCCAATCAGGAATGTAACGGGCAGTGCCTGATATTGGTAAAAGGTCGTGACTTATAATTGCGCTCATGTGGGTTCGATTCCCACCTGCCCTATTATGTATGGAATATATATTGTTATCGGTAAAAATCCTGGATGGTTGATGGAAGATTATCAGACTCCCGCCGTTTGGAAAACCAAACGAGAGGCTGATGATTTTATTAGAGATTGGATTATTCATAAGAAAAACTATGAGGTAAGAAACTTTGCTAAGTCTACAAGAAATAAAAGAATACGCAATGAAAAATCCAAGACACAGGAATCACATAAGCCTGATCTACCGAAAGAATAATCTATTATCAATCGGTACTAATCATGGTAAGATGCATCCTGAAGCCTTGAGAATGGGATATAAAACCCCATACTTACATTCAGAGTTAGATGCTTATCGAAAGATAAAGAATCTAGGATATCATAATCTAACTTTGATAAACTATAGATTCAAGAACAATGGTTTATTGGGTCTATCTAAACCGTGTCCGTTATGTATGATGTGGTGTTCGGAAATCTTTTCTAAAATCTGGTACACAGATGAGAATGGAGCTATGGTAAAACTATGAACTCATTTTATTGGGATAACTTTGAACAAGGTAAACTAAAGAACTTGTGTGAACAGTTATCTGATCGTAAGTATTTACTAGGTATTGCTGTTCGTATTGCATATGAAACAACACAAAGTAAAGACGAACAACAATCATTCAATGCTTTACTAAAGTGGCTAAAAACAATCCCAGATGGTGAAGTATGATAGATGTAATAAAACCCCTGCCAGTACAATTTATTTCCTCATCGGCTAGAGATGCTGTCCAGTATTGGAGACCAGGAAAGAAAAGATTTTTCCTTGATTTCAAATTACTGACACCACCAAACGGTAATACAAAGCTAAGTAAAAATAATGTGCCAACCTATGGTTTATCCTTGGCACCACACATTCTCAGTGGATATAATGTGTGTCCCAAAGCAACTAAAGATTGTTCTGATAGTTGTCTTGGAAAGATAGCGGGTAAATCTAGATTCACTTCAGTTCAGCAGGCTAGAATAAGAAAAACTAGGTTACTGGCTATAGAACCTGAAGTGTTTATATCCCAGTTGTTACATGAGTTGTGGTTATGTTCTAAGAAACACGGCTTATATGACTGGGCATTCCGAAGTAATGTTATATCGGATATCAATTGGTCTTTACTGGTGCCTGAGATATATACCTTTACTGTAAACAATTACGATTACACCAAGAGGATGGATATATTCAAAAACAAACATGAAGATTTACATATAACATTCTCTTATTCTGGATACAATTTATCCGAGTGTTTGGATGTACTAGATCAAGGTGGTAATGTTGCTGTGGTTTGTACAAATAAAGAACAGATATTGAAGTGGGGTAAGTTCTCATTCCCCAATGATTCAAGATTGTTCGATGTTGTTGATGGCGATGTACACGACCAAAGATATCTTGACCCTGCCAAGTCTATAGTCTTATTGAAACCAAAGGGAAAGGTATTACCCTCTCCATTTCTTGTTACTATGGAAACTATTTCTAATGAAAAACTTTAAAGCTAAATATGGTAACTGGATCGAAGTTACTAATGACCAAGCATCAGAAGAATACTTTAAGAAAGCAGTAAACGAAAACAAAGTGTGGACTGTATTCCAAGATAAAGATTCTTATGTTACTAGAATAGTTGCTGGATTCTTTACCCACAATCGTGGATCTGGTTATGTTATTTCGGATAAACCCTATAACAAAGGAGACTGGATTGAATATGATTGGTAATGAAA
>Ga0194129_10006712_pt1 | contig 13987 bp, 16 predicted proteins | sample TA2KigCa35mmetaG_FD_150862 | JGI IMG/M metagenome (GOLD analysis project Ga0194129, IMG submission 150862) | Freshwater microbial communities from Lake Tanganyika, Tanzania - TA2015038 Kigoma Deep Cast 35m | ecosystem: Environmental > Aquatic > Freshwater > Lake | place: Tanzania: Lake... | reverse complement strand
GTCTAAGTCAAAGTCTTGTTCTAAGTCTCGTTCAAAGTCTCGTTCAAGGTCTCGTTCTGTTGTGAGGAGGGTAGGGAATGTAGGAAAGAAGGTAGGGAGTAAGGTAGTAAATGTGGGAAAGAAGGTAGGAAAGACAGGTAAGAGTTTGGTGAATAAGATAAAGAGTTTATTTTAGATATTTATAATTTTTATAAATATTTATATTTATGTTTTGAGGTAATAGTTGACGCCTTCGCTAACTCTAATACCGAACATTTTACATGCTTCTTTTGCAGCGAGTTGTTGTGCTTCTTTTTTAGATTTAGCTGAACCATATGCGATTTCATTTCCGTATATATCTTTTACGCTGGATGTGTATATTTTCTTTTTGGCGAGGTCAGGTCCTTGGGAGATTTCTTCTACGGATACGTCGCCGTAGGTAGGGAATTTACCTTCAAAATTGAATTGGTAATATCTCATAAGAATATCTTTGTAGTTGTCGTTAAACATGACGAGCATAGGGATATCAATTTTTGCTTCAATTGAGTTTATAATAAATTTTTGGACAATATCGTATTTAAATTTTTTTCCGGTTTGTTCGTATAGGGCGCCGACAAATGCTTCGAAGCAATCTTCAAGATGTTTTGCGTGAGTTCTTCCGCTGCAATAATCTTCGGTATATTTGCTGATAAGAAGTAGTTCTCCGAAGTCATATACCATTGAGAGATTGGCTAAGGCTTCAGTTTTTACTAATTTGCTGCGGAAGATGGTGTAAAAGCCTTCATCTTGTCCGGGGAAGCGTTTCCAGATGTAAATTCCGACGACTGATTGGATGATTGCATCACCAAGCCATTCGAGGCGTTCCATGGAGTGTTCTTGAATTTGTGCGCATTTTTGTGGGTCGACGTTATCGTCTTCTTTTTCGATGACATTTTTTCCTTGTTTTTTATCGCGGTTGGTGGTGTAAGAGATGTGAGTAAAAGCTCTTTGAAAATTTTCAAGATTATATTTATAAATATCTTCACCTTCTTTTAATAAATCTTCCAAAATACAAGCCTTTTGAAAGATTCTCTTTAAATCCTCATAGGATAACATCCTGTTTGTTGGATTATGTAAACATTGATATACTGGTTGAATTTCTTCTGACATTATGATATAATATTTTATAAGTTAGGATTTTTTTAAATCAATTTTTTTTATTTTTTTTCAGGTTGAAAAAAAATATTATATTTTTAAGGGGGTGGATATTGTCCCTGGCAGTTACCGCAGTTCTGGCCATTAACGTAGCAATCGTAGCACTTAAGGTCATTATAAGGAGGAAGACCATTGATAGGTGATTTATAGAGTTTAACACCGAGGGAGGTGACACCTTCAACGGGAACGCCGTTAGGGCTGGTGCATAAGTCTTTGTAGGAGCAGTTGGGGGTGCTTCTAAGCAAGAATTTATTATTCAACGGGGTGTTGTAGGGGTTAGACCAACTTGGGTCGTAGTTTCCTGGGCACCAGTTAGAGGTGGCGGTGATATCACGTTTCCATGGGTAGAGTGAGGTGATATCAATATCATCGCTATTTCCGGGGAATCTTGATCTTGTCATATAGAAATCGTTGCGTTGAGCCTGGCTAACGTTAGCTACAAAGTCATCATAATTCTTTAATGGGCCGTTGCATGGTTTTGCATCGAACCCGTAGCAATTAGTGTTCTTGAAGACAACTGGATTAGGGTATCCTAAACAATCGACTGATTTTGTCCATACCATGATTATATAATTATAAGATAAAATTTTTTTTTTATTCGGCTTTTTTAGATTTTCTTTTTATTTTAGAATTTTCTCTTAATTGAACCCAATTTTTGAATATAGATTCATCGCATAAATAATAACAAATTTTTTCCGCCAACTTATCCCCTAAACGTCTCCCATTTAAATCAATCTCACTTAAAAACTCCAATCTCCTCTTTGGAACAACAATTTCATCCATTAAATTTTTCTCAATCTCATTTATTATTATTTTCATCGTTGGATATTTGTTAGCCAGTATTTTAGCAGTATTCTTGCTAACATTTGGTATAATTGACAGTTGGCCTAAATAACAATTTTGTGGTGTATTGTAATCGCCTTTACTTAATCCTTCTAAATGGATATCTTCTTTATTTCCTTCCAATTGAGTGAATTTTCCTTCCTCAATCTTCTTACGTATATCCATTATAATTTCAGCAGTTCTTGCCAATCCATCAGTCTGTATTACAAAAATTCCATCTCTCAAATTAGCATTAATAATTGCTCCCCAATATGCTTTATCTTTAAAATCTTTAAATTTTTCTTCGAGAATATAGATGACATCTTTTCGAACATTTTCCTCAGGATTGTTTTTCCACTCAAGAAGTCTTAATTTTTGATTCCTATATCTTCCATCCTTTAAACTTGCATTAAAATCTGGTATAGTTTTTCTTTCAAAAATTACACGATGATTATTGCTATCAATAATAATATCACCCAATTCAAGTTGTTTTGGCGTAAAATCTGGTAGAAGAGGGATAAGTTTTTGTTCTCTATTATCTATAAATAAATTCATAATTATAGATATTAAATTATTTTATTTATTCTTGCGCCTATTTCTTCCTCCAATTTGTGTTGAAATAAAAGTATTCAATATCGGCTTAATTAAAGTTGGATTAACCAATGCTGAAGCCGGAAATTTAACAGCTGGCTTTAAAAATTCTACAAATTCTTCTGCTATTTTTTCAAGAATTTCATCATATTTCTTTTGAACATTTTCATTGGGACTATTTTTAAGATAATTTAATAAACCAAATATATTCATTGCTGCAATAAATTCCTTAATTTTTTCTACATCCTCTAAAGTCAAATATTGTCCAATTTCCTTTAACTTTGTTTTTAGCGTATTTTTCATTTCTTTGTATAGTTTATCGTATTTATCTGGAGATAATTTACTTTTATCGATGGGAACATTGGGAGGAATTTGAGAAAGAAATCCTTCCATTATTGATTTAAATTCATCTGGTATTCCATTGGGAAGTTGATTTACTACTGTATTTAAATTTTGATTAGATTGATTGGAAACTACTTTATATTTTTTGCATTCGGATTTTTGACATTAGAAGTTTTATTATTGGGTTGATTAGGAGTTTTAAGATTCTTATTATTTTTGATATTAGGAGTTTTAAGATTCTTATTATTTTTGATATTAGGAGTTTTAAGATTCTTATTATTTTTGATATTAGGAGCTTTAAGATTCTTATTATTTTTGATATTAGGAGTTTTAAGATTCTTATTATTTTTGATATTAGGAGCTTTATTATTGGGTTGATTGGGAGTTTTAACATTTGGTGTTTTGATATTAGGTTGATTGGGAGGTTTGATATTGGTTTGATTAGGAGGTTTAATATTGGGTTGATTAGGAGGTTTAATATTTTGTTGTGGAGGTTTAATATTTTGTTGTGGTTGTGGGATGTATTGTTGTTGAGGTATAGGTTGTTGGTAATGTTGAATATGTGGACATGGAGGGCAGAGAGGACATTGTTGTTTTGATTGTGAAGAACCCATAAGAGTAATAAAATATATAATATTATTATTTTATTGAATTATTTTTTGGTTTTTCTTTTATTTGTTTTTCTTTTAGTATTTTTCTTTTTTGATTTTTTACCGCCTGATTGGGGATAGGGTGGAGGAGGATTTCCAGGATAAGGAGGTGGAGGATTTCCAGGATAAGGAGGTGGTGGTGGGTTTTGACTTAAAGTATTATTTCTTTTATTTTTGCGAGGTGGAAGAACTGGTGGAAGAATAGTGTTATTATTTTGGCTAACAACTGTTCCTGAATTATTTTTTCGGTTGGATTGGGGAGTTTGTTGGTTATTTTGTGGTTGAGAAGATTGGCACGAACCCATATAATATATATTATATTTTTTTATTATATATTTTGGTTAAAATTTTCTCCGAAGTTAATTTCAGTAATATTTTTTGGTAGATTATTTATAGGTTGGTTGAATAAGTCACCGAAAGAGAGGGATGTAAGGTTTTGGGGTAGATTATCAACTTTTTGGTTAAAATTTCTTCCGAAACGAATTATGTTTAAAGAATCAGGAAGGTTATCTACAGGTTTATTAAAATTATCCCCAAAATATATTTCTTTAAGATTGTGCGGAAGTTTATCAACAAATTGATTAAAATTATCTCCAAGAGTAAGTGTTTGAAGATTTTCTGGTAAATTATCAATAGGTTTATTAAAATTTCTTCCAAATACGATGGAAGTTATATTTTTAGGTAAATTATCAACATTTTTGTTGAAACTTTGGCCGAATGAGAGAGATGTTAATCCCTCCGGTAAAATTGAATTAATATTGAATGATACTATGGAATCTTCGTATTCCATATGGGTTTCTTCTAATGTTTCTTCTTGAGTAGATTCGTGAGTAGATTCGGTATCTGACATTTTTATATTATATATGGTTATTATTTTTAAGTTGTAGAAAAATTGAAAATTAATGGTTTAAAAATATAGTAGTATAATAAGTTAGATATGGACAATTATTCCCGAACTAAAATTTATTACCAGGTCAGGAAGACCAGTATTGAGATGTTGGAGGATAGAAATTTTAAGGTATCTGATGAGGATAAGAATTTAAATTATCAGGATTTTGCCAGTAGATTGGAGGAAAATCAGATTAATATTGTTGCTTCGCATTCATTGGATGAATCGAGGGTGGTTTATGTATCATATATATTGGAGAGTAAAACATTTAGTAAGAAGGATTTATTGAGTTTGAAGGGTTATATTGATGAGACATTTCCGACGAAGGAGGTGACAGTTATTATTATTGTTGCTGAGAAGCCAACTCCGCAGATTGCGAAGGAGTTATTGAATGATGAATTTAAGTCTTATGAGGTATTTTTGACTAAGAATTTGATGTTTAATATAACGCAGCATGAGATTGTTCCTAAGCATATATTGTTGGGGGAGGAGGATGCGAAGAGGGTTTTAGATGAGTTTCAGGCGACGAAGCAGCAGTTGCCGAAGTTATTATCGACAGATCCGGTTGCGAAGTATTATGGAATGAAGTCAGGTGATATATGTAAGATAATTAGGCATAGTCCGATGACTGGTGAGAGTTTTTATTATAGAATGGTTAAATAAAAAAAGTAGCAATAATATATATGGAAGGAATTCAGGAAAAAAGTGATAATCAGATTTTAAGTTTTAAGTTTAATGAGCCGAAGATGTTATCATCTTTATCATTTAATTCGGTAGATCAGCAGCATTCTCCATTGGGATATGATAAGATAGAGAGTCAGCCAGCTTCAGGAAATTATGATAGGACAAAGTGTAGAAATGTATCGTTGGGTCCTGCGCCGAGGAGTCAGTTGGGAGTTCCGACGAGAAAGTATTATTTTGGGAGTGATAAGAAATATTATAAGCAGATATTGGATAATGGTAATTGGGTGAGGGGTAATCAGTTTGGGGTTGATTATCCTTATAGTAAGAATGGAAAGTTTGTGGAGGTAGTTTCAATGCCTTCTGTAGTTCAGAATAAGAAGGGTCCGGTTGATTATTTAGGCAACGATGCTAAAGTTATAATTAGGAATAATGATCCTTTTTATCCTTATCCAAGTCAGCATTTATTGCAAAATAAGAATTATTGGTCATATATGCATCCGCACAAGTATATGAATGAGCAGCCGATATATAATTATCCATATGGTAAAATGGAAGGTGATAGTAGGGGTGAGTATAAGGGTGGAATGGGTTTTAATCCGTATAATCCAAATGAGGCATTTTGTGGGGGATATGATGTTGTGGAGGGATTTTCAAATGGATGTGGTTGTGGGAGTGGTATGGGTGGATTAATGTTTGGATTTGTGATGGTTTTTTTGGTGGTATTGATAATATATTTTTTGAGTGTTAGAAGGAGATAAAAAATTTTCTTATATAGTTTATGTCAGGTAATATGTCAAACTTGCAGAGAAGCATAAGTGAAGCACAAGGTAATATAGACAAGCAGAATACTATGATACAGAGAAAGTCATTACAATTGGATGAGAAGCAGAAGCAGGTTTATGGTCAAGCGCAGGAGTTGGAGGATAAGATGAAGTTATTGGAGACGAGGAACAAGATGTTGCAGTTGTCGATTGATAGGAATGTTTATAAGAAGAAGGTTATTTATAGTTTATTGAGTATTATATTGTTGATGATAATTGGTATATTATGTTTTTATGCATTTTTCAATAAGGTAAAGAATGTTGTTTAAATTTTTTTCTCATTTTAATTTAAAATGAGTAAAAATAGTGAGATAATTTATGATATAACAGAACATTTTGCGGAGACAGATGAAATGGTTGAAATAGATAATTTTATAGTATTGAGGGGTAATTATATAAATTATGGGAGTAATAGGATTGAGTTGAGGGATACAGAGATTTATTTAGAGTATGATTATATTTCTTATATAAGTGATGTAAATTGGAATAATCGTTCTGAAGAAGAATATGGAGGTATATCAATAATAAGGCTAAAACAAGGTGAAAAGGTTCCATTGAATGATAAATTAAAGAATTTTGAGTTTTTATATTTTGATTTTATAAGCACAAACTCAATTGGTACAATTACATCATTACAAGATGGAACAATTGATAAAAGTGGAGCAGTTTTAGAAAGTTTCGCGGGTCAAGATACTTTTATAGGAAGTATTGAAGTTTGTAAAACTAACTTTATGAACTTATCAAGCGTTAATCGCTCAACAATTAAAACAGATAATTGCTCAAGAGGAGTTGGATTTAATATAGGTTCCAATCATTTAAGAACTGTAAAAAGTCCTTCTTATAGAGGTGCTGTTCCTTCAACTTATAATATTTGTGTAAATTTATCCATGAAAGTAAGATTACCTAATTGTCCATCAAATTATCAAAAATGTTGGAAAGGTGGAGCTTATCAGCCAGGAAGGTGTTATATAAATACTAAACAAGGAGATAGGACAATAACAACAGATTGTAATGGAAATAATTGTATGAGGCCTGATGGTAAGATAAATAAGAATATAAATTATTGGTTGGTAGGAAATGGTAGGGTTGATTGTCAGGGGCCGACAAATATGAAGGAGAAGAAGGATGGGGTGGTGGATGTGGATGATTTATCTTCGAATAGGTTTATAGATTTGGATGGTGAGGAGAGGAGGACGAGGAATTTGAGGAATAAGATTTTTAAGATGCAGGAAAAGGTTGAGAAGCAGAAATTGGATATGGTAAGTAATGAAAAACAAATGAAAGATACTCAATTATGGATAGATTATAATAAAAGTTTAATAAAAATGAAGATGAATTTATTAGATAATAGAAATAGACAGATGGAATTATCTATGGATAGAAATATTTACTGGAAAAAAGTACTATATGTATTATTTGTTTTGGTTATAGCAGTAGTAATGATATGTTTATTCTTGACATCATTTATTAAAAATCAGAATTAATATTTTATCATATTATAGTAATATGGTAAATGAAACTTATTATTTTAATTATGCAAACAAAGTAAATCATCTTAAAGATTTAATGATGAAAATAAAGGATAAAGGTCAAAGTGTTTATGATTCTGATGTTTTAAGTAAGGCTTTTAACATAGCTAATTTTAATGAGAAGATGTCAATAGATGAATATGTAAGTAATAAAAAAATATCTGTTGATGAAAAAATTAAAAATTTAGAGAAAATTTTATCAAGTGAAGATAAATTACTAAAAGAGAACATAAAATATATAAATAAATCACAAGATAAATATAATCAAGAATTTAACGAAAACATTGATAAATTAGAATACATAAATAAAGAAATTATGACAAAAGATAAATTAATAATGTTAAATGATATAGATTCTGATCAAAAGGAGAGGACTGTATCTGTTTTAAGATCAATAATAATTTTTATTTTATTTATGTTAATTCCAATTTTTGCATCAGCTATAAATTTAATATCACTTGGTTTATGTATTGGTATTGTAATATTTTTTGGAATAATTACCGCAACAGTCATCACAATTAATTACTACAAATCTAAAGATATTGATTTAGCCCGCAAGACAAAAGATACAGCAAAAGAATATGCAATGGCAAATATAACAGATTTAATAGATAAAATCAATCCAAATTTTGTTCCTAAATGTCCAGCAAGGTGTCAGAAAAAGAGGCCATTTATAGGAGAAGAAGAGCAGATAATGATGGTAAAAGGAGAGGATGATGATTTTAATGAGGTTTCTTTAGATAATGCAGATAATCGTTGGGTAAGGGAGATGTTCCAGTGGTAGGTTCAAATTATATGGGTTATAAGAAATTGGGAGATGCGGAGCCTAAGCCTTATTATTTGGGAACAAAGAGTGGGCCGAGTTATATTTGTAGATGGAGAGAAGACCCAACTAAGATGACTAATTTGAATAAGGGATTAAAATTTACGACTTCAATACCGTGTGAGTATTATCCGGGATATGAGACAGTATCGAAGTGTTGATTCTTTTTTTTTCTATTTATTAGATAATGGATATAAAAAATTTAATAAATAGTAAGCCAGATTCTTTGGAGAATAAAAATAGGCAGGTTGTTGGGGAGTGGGTTATAAAAAGTGGAGGTGGTCCAAATACGAAGTGTATAGATATAGTTTTAAGGAAGAATAATTTAGGTCGTTTTATAAAAAAGGTTGGTGAGTATAATTTCAGGCAAGTAAAAGAATATAGGAAAGATGATAAACCAGAGAAAGTTTATACAAAAAATTATTCAGGTAATTGTCCAAGAGGTTGGAAAATGGAACAAATTGGTTTTTGCATGTCTGATTCTTATAAAGGTTCATGCGATTCTGGTCGTAAAATATGCAATCAAGAATTAGTTCCAACCGGAAAAACTCTTTCCGAAGATTATTATGAAAATAATTCAAATAGAGTTGAATCCAATTATCCAGATGGATATACAAAATTTAAAAATTTATATAATAAAGCTTATGTAAGAATATTAAAAGAATTGGGTGAAAAATTATTAGTTGAATCAGTTGATACATTACAAAAATTTGAAGTATCAAAGAATGAGTTAGAACCTTATAATTTAATTGATAATAATAGAATTAAAAAAACAAAGCAGGTTCCAATTGTAGAATATAAAGAGACCTGTAAAACTCAACCTGCTCAATCTATATGGCAATGGGGTAATGATATGGAGAAAAAAAAGGAATTTGAGAAGAAGTGTGGTGTATCATGGCCTACTGAAGATGCATTTATTCAGGAAGATTCAGATTGCAATTATGGCAAAACATTGGAAGATTATGTTAGAGAGGGTAGTATGAAGGTTATAGGTAATGCGAAGGATGCTATAGAGGCTGCATCATTTTTGTTAAAGAAAGATAATTTAAGTGTGAAGATACCTAAATTTTTTGGTATTGGGAAGGGAAATGTGTATGTTGCTGGGAATGGTAAGGATAATTTATTTGTTGGGAATGGGAAGTATAATGGTGATTGTGGTGTGAATAATTATAAGGTAGATTTGTATGAGATAGATTTTAATTTGTATAATAGATTGAAGGAATGTAATGAGGTTAATGGATTGATTAATGATGCTTATATGAATATTGAGGGTTTTAGGGAGGGAGAGGGTAGAGATTGGAAGTATTTATTATTATTGATGGTAGTTTTGGTGGGGATTGGTTCATTATATTTTTTTAGGAGGAAATAAGAGTTAAAATTTTCTTATATAGTTTAATGGATGATATAAGAAATTTGATTGCAAGTATGCCAAATGAAACATCCGGAAAAGAAAATCAATTATTAGGAAAATATATTACAAAATCAGACGCAACACCTTTTACAAATTGCTTGCAGTTAGTATTGAATAGAAATAGAAAAAAAATAGAAGATTATGTTAAATTAGTTGGAAAATATAATTTTATAAAAGCAAGTAATCCTGTATTTCATCCAGAAAGAGAAGTACCATTCAAAGATTTCGCTGAAGATTGTCCTGAAGGTTGGAGAGATTTAGGCAATAGTCAATGTGTATCTGATAGTTATACAGGTCCTTGTAATTCTGGTAAAAGAAAATGTAAACAGGAATATGTAAATAGTGGTAGAACAAAGCCTGAGTATTATACTGAGAATGAAGTAGTAAATTCAAATGATGGTCCGTCAAGTTTTGTTGGTTATAGTAATGTGGATAAGGAGAATTGGGCAAGAAGTTGTGGGGTATCTTGGACCGGAAGATTGGGACCTTGTCCTGATAATTGGACAAATATAGGTGGAGGGGCTTGTAGATCTCCAGATTGGTATCGGGGTCCATGTAGTAGGGTTTCAGGTTTTAATGGTTATGATGATAATGCGAAAAGGAGTTGGTCATATTATTGTAATGCTCCATGGAATAATGTTACATATGGTGATTGTCCGGATGGTTGGACGAAGCAGGGAAATGGATGTTGTGGGCCGAGTAGTTATAAGGGTAGGTGTGCATCTTGTAAGGATGTGTCAAGGACAGTGCAGGTGCAGAAGACAAGGCAGATTCCGATATGGGAGTGGCAGGATAAGTGTGTAAATGATCCGGCGTCAAATTTAAGAAATTATACAGTTGATCAGAAGATACAGTGGGAGAATAGTTGTAAGGCTTATTGGCCAACGAAAAAGAGGATTGAGGAGGCTTATTGGAGTTGTAATTATGGTTCAAAATTGGGTGATGGAGATGGTGTAATGGTATTAGGAAATGCGAGGAGTATAGCTGAAGCAATGAATTTAGTTTTACAGAGTTATGGGGGGAAATCACCTAAATATTTTGGTATAGGTGATGGAGAAGTATATTTGGCGCAGGATGGGAGTAATGGAGCATTTACAGATAAGGGAGAATATCAGAAGGATTGTAAGAAGGATAATAAATTGGTGGAGTTATATGAAATAGATAATATTTTATATGATAAGTTGAAAGAGTGTGCTAAGGTAAATGATTGGGTTAATACGGTGCAGTTGGAGGGTTTTGAGGGAGGTGTGAGAGATGTAAGATATTTATGGTTGGTTATATTTATAATTATTTTTTTGGTGATAATTTTTTATTTTAGATGAATATTGTTAATATTATTTTCTGTAAAAATAATAGTAAATGAATGATCAAGAAATAGAGAATAAAATAAGAAGTTGTTTAACAAATGGTGCAGAACATTTTGCTTCAAGAGAATTGGATGAAAGTGGAGCAAATGTTGGAAAAAATGATTGGGAAGGAAGAATAACACAAAGCAGCATATTTAAGGAGATTAAGGATGCGGGTAGAATGAAAAACAAAAATTGGGATAAAGATTACAAAAGACGCACATATACTGATGTAAATACTGATATTCAAGATAATTTAAATGAAATTGCAGTTAATTTATCAAGAAATTACAATAAGACTGCTTCTATTTATAATAAGCAGTCTGATATATTAAATCGTCATAATGATTTAGTTGAGTCAGATACTAAAAAATTGGATAAACAATTGCAAGATTTGAGTTTGATACAGAATGAGGTGGCTTTGAAGAGTAGGATAATTGAGTTAAATGAGGAGCAATTGGATAAAAAATTGATGAATAAAGAGATAATAGTTGGATTTTTTATTACATTACCTTTGTTATTTATTCCAATCATAATGATGTTTTATAATTTATCAAATAATTGGGTAGGATTAGTGATGATTTTTTTGATAGTAATTGGGTATATAATTTATGCAGGTATAGTTTATAGGAGGCATACAAAGAGATATTTTCCTTTAAAGGCTGATCCTGTATCTGAATTTAGAATGGCAGCTGAAAAATATTATAAAGATGAAAGAGACAGAATAAAGAAAGAATTGCAAGAATATAAGTACGGTAAATGTAAGTGTCCAGCAGAAGAAGCTTCAGATGATGAAGAATTTGAGAAATATATGAATAAAATGCCATCTCAATTAAGTTTATCTAAATATAATGAATTATTTCGTTTAATTGGATGCAGAAAAGATTTAACTGACGATGAAGTCAATCAATTTAGAAAAATGCCAAATATGTCTTTAGTAATTAACGAAATGAAAAATATACATAAATTAGCGTCATCTTGTAAAGGTGATAGTTATACTAATGAATTATGTCTTCCTGGTAATTGCGGTAATAAGAATTATTTATTAAATGTGAATGGTCCGTTTAAGTATAATGATGGTTCTGCGCCTACTGAGCAGATATATCCGAGACCGGTTGGGAGTGTTGATGTTGCTTTGAAGTCAGGTTCAATGGTATTTCCGAGGGAGGTATGGAGTAATTTGGACAAGATAGATAATCCATTGAAGAGGTTATTTTTCATAGTTTGGGGTTATTCTTTGTTGCAGAATGGAATAAGTTTTAATGATCCACGTTTTAAGACAAAATTGAATATTATAGAATTGGAAGTTTCTGGTAATACACCAGAGCCTTATTGGGGAGATTTTAAAATGCCATTGGTTAATAATATGGATAGTAATATTAAGAAAGTATGTCAGAAATATAATGAAGAAAGAAAAGATTTAGGAATAGGCTCAGGTAAATTTTTAACAGATGCATGGAATTTTTTTTATGCAGAAACTATACCGATGGATATATATGATAAATGGTTGAAGAAATTAAATCGGGCCGCAGGGGATGAAGAAGATTTAAATTATTATTATGAGGAATTTGTTAAGGAGATAATGACAAGTGAAAAGTTTTTAGCAAAATATGATAATGAAGAAAATTTTATGACATTAAAGTTGAAAGAAATGATGAACACATTTGATACTTCCTATATGGCATCAGAACCAGAAGTTACTGAAATATTTTCTTAAGATAAATAATGTAAAAATAAATTATATTCATTTAATATAGCAATTAAATGAGTATACCATCTGAAGAATCACCTTTACAAAGAATATTAAATAGTTTACAAGCAAGTGAGCTAAGAAGACTAAATACCCTAAGAAATGCAAGTAGCAATACCAACATACATTTATCCGATAAAAATAGATTACTTGCTACAATCAATTCCAACATACAAAAATCGAATTTAAGACTAAATGAAATTAATGACCAAATAAATACTATAACACAAGATATTTACATGAATAATATATCTTATGATAGAAAAGAAACAATTATAAAAACAATGAGGTCAATTATATTAATTTTAATAATTTTATTAGTAGTTATGATGGTTTATTATGGTTCAGGTTTTGTTGAAAGTAGATTTCCCAATGCATATAATAGTTTAAAAAATAATTTTTCCTTCGGAAAATCAAATTTTAGTAAATTTAACTCAATAAAATTCTAATCTACTCATCATCCTCCTTATCCTCATCCACCGACTGATTCAACAAAAATCCAATCAAATGCGTTGATGTACAATACTTTGACCCAAACCTCTTCTCAAAGTATTTCTTCATATCCTTCTTTAAAGGCTGCTTAGCACAATTATACGTCAATGTATACCAATTCTTAAACATATCATGAACCGCAGTCAAACTTATCTTATCAGTCTTCTTATCAGTCTTTATTATTCTTGTTGTAATAAAATCCGCATACATATCATTATCCTTCTGATACTCAGCAGTAAATTTATGAACTGATGGTGGTATTATTAATCCGCCATCTTTTTTATAAACATTAAAATATGTATGAACGAGTAGTGCCATAAAAGTTTCAGCCCATTTTGGTATTTTATCCCCCAAATACTTATCAATCAAAAACTCATTCTCATTCTTAGGATTTGTCACAAAACTACTCCTAAACTCCAATGCCTTCACACGACGCCACGTACCACCATCAGTCCCCGGCAACTTAGGCATATCATTACAAAATAATATAATCTTAAATTGCGGCTTAAATTCTATAAAATTCGCCCATAAACCCCTACCCTTTATCTTATCCCCTCCCGTATATTCCTTCATCAAACCCGCATTCATCCTCTCACCCTCATCCGGCTCCTCAAGATATGCATAACGCTTACCCTTACTCTCAACAACTTCCGGACTTACCGCA
>Ga0194129_10006709_pt1 | contig 13988 bp, 9 predicted proteins | sample TA2KigCa35mmetaG_FD_150862 | JGI IMG/M metagenome (GOLD analysis project Ga0194129, IMG submission 150862) | Freshwater microbial communities from Lake Tanganyika, Tanzania - TA2015038 Kigoma Deep Cast 35m | ecosystem: Environmental > Aquatic > Freshwater > Lake | place: Tanzania: Lake... | reverse complement strand
GGGTTTTTGACGAGGTCGTAGCGCGGGTTTTCAACCCGCGGTGCAGCGGGCACGGGTTGGAAAACCCGTGCTACGCCGGGAAGGCCAGCCAGAACTTCGGCGTGGGTTTTTGACAGGCCCGTAGCGCGGGTTTTCAACCCGCGATGCAGCGGGCACGGGTTGGAAAACCCGTGCTACGCCGGGAAGGCCAGCCAGAACTGCGGCGTGGGTTTTTGACAGGCCCGTAGCGCGGGTTTTCAACCCGCGGTGCAGCGGGCACGGGTTGGAAAACCCGTGCTACGCCGGGAAGGCCAGCCAGAACTTCGGCGTGGGTTTTTGACGAGGTCGTAGCGCGGGTTTTCAACCCGCGGTGCAGCGGGCACGGGTTGGAAAACCCGTGCTACGCCGGGAAGGCCAGCCAGAACTGCGGCGCGGGTTTTTGACGAGGTCGTAGCGCGGGTTTTCAACCCGCGGTGCAGCGGGCACGGGTTGGAAAACCCGTGCTACGCCGGGAAGGCCAGCCAGAACTTCGGCGCGGGTTTTTGACGAGGTCGTAGCGCGGGTTTTCAACCCGCGGTGCAGCGGGCACGGGTTGGAAAACCCGTGCTACGCCGGGAAGGCCAGCCAGAACTTCGGCGTGGGTTTTTGACAGGCCCGTAGCGCGGGTTTTCAACCCGCGATGCAGCGGGCACGGGTTGGAAAACCCGTGCTACGCCGGGAAGGCCAGCCAGAACTGCGGCGTGGGTTTTTGACAGGCCCGTAGCGCGGGTTTTCAACCCGCGGTGCAGCGGGCACGGGTTGGAAAACCCGTGCTACGCCGGGAAGGCCAGCCAGAACTTCGGCGTGGGTTTTTGACGAGGTCGTAGCGCGGGTTTTCAACCCGCGGTGCAGCGGGCACGGGTTGGAAAACCCGTGCTACGCCGGGAAGGCCAGCCAGAACTGCGGCGCGGGTTTTTGACGAGGTCGTAGCGCGGGTTTTCAACCCGCGGTGCAGCGGGCACGGGTTGGAAAACCCGTGCTACGTGAGCCCGCACGCAACCGCGTTGACGACGGCCGCGATCCGCACCGCGTCGTGGCAGGCGTCCTCGCTGACACCGAGGTGCAGCAGGCTCGCCTCGTGGTTCTTGATGCACAGTTCGCAGCCCGCCAGGGCCGCACAGGCGAGGCTCATCAGTTCGAAGTCGAGCTTGCTCGTGGCCGGCTGCGCCATCCGGCTCATCCGCAGCCGCGGCGGGCGGGCCTCGTACGACTCCTTCCCGAGCATGTGCCGAAACCGGTAGTAGACCGTGTTCATCGCCATCAGCCCCGCGGCGGCGACCGCATCGGAGACCACAGCCGCGGCAGCGTCGCCGCAGGCGGCCCGGAGGTCGGACTCCAGCGCCGCCGCCAGTCGGCCGGAGCGGAGGAACGTCGCGGCCGCCAGCGCCGTTCCCAGTGCCTGGGCGGGCTGCAGGTTCTCGCCGCCGAGAACCGCGCCGAGGTTGAGGCGGATGTCCTTGAGTTCGTCGGGCAGGGTGTCGCGAAGGGCGTCGAGTGCGGGCGTGGCGACGGACATCAGAGGTTCCGGATTCGCAAGGAAACGAACGTAAATGGCGGTCGGGGATTGTAGCCGTTCATTGATGACCGGGCGTGCGGGATGCTACCTTCGGGCGATTTTTTGTCCGCCCCGCCGAGCCGCTTCATGCCCCGCCGCGACGACCTGCACACGATCCTCCTCATCGGCTCCGGCCCGATCGTCATCGGCCAGGCGTGCGAGTTCGACTATTCCGGCACCCAGGCCTGCAAGGCCCTCCGCGAGGACGGCTATCGGGTGGTGCTGGTCAACTCGAACCCGGCCACGATCATGACCGATCCCGGCACGGCCGACCGCACCTACATCGAGCCCCTCACCTGGCAGATGCTGGAGAAGGTCATCGAGGTCGAGAAGCCCGACGCCGTGCTCCCCACGCTCGGCGGCCAGACAGCCTTGAACCTGGCGATGGATCTCGTCAAGCACGGCGTGCTCGAGAAGCACGGCGTGGAGATGATCGGCGCGCGGGCGGAGGCGATCCGCCGCGGCGAGGACCGGGAGATCTTCAAGGCCACGATGCAGAAGATCGGCCTGGAGACCTGCCGCGGACGGATCGTGAGGACGCTCGCGCAGGCCCGGGAGGTGCTGGGGGAGATCGGCCTGCCGGCCGTGATCCGTCCGAGTTTCACGCTCGGCGGATCCGGGTCGGGCGTGGCCTACAACCGGGAGGAGTTCGACACCAAGGTCCAGCGCGGGCTCGACCTCTCGCCGGTGGGGGAGGTGCTCGTCGAGGAGTCGATCCTCGGCTGGAAGGAGTACGAGATGGAGGTCATGCGCGACGCCGACGACAACGCCGTCGTGATCTGCTCCATCGAGAACTTCGATCCCTGCGGCGTGCACACCGGCGATTCGATCACCGTCGCGCCGGCGATGACCCTCACCGACAAGCAGTATCAGCGGATGCGGGACGCCAGCTTCGCCGTGATCCGGGCGATCGGCGTGGAGACCGGCGGCTCCAACATCCAGTTCGCCGTCGATCCCCTGACGGGGCGGATGATCGTGATCGAGATGAATCCGCGGGTGAGCCGCTCCTCGGCGCTCGCCAGCAAGGCGACGGGCTTCCCGATCGCGAAGATCGCGGCCAAGCTCGCCGTCGGCTGGCGGCTGCACGAACTCGCCAACGACATCACCCGCAAGACGAAGGCCTGCTTCGAGCCGTCGATCGACTACGTGGTCGTGAAGGTGCCCCGGTTCGCATTCGAGAAGTTTCCCGAGGCCGACAGCCGGCTGACCACGCAGATGAAGAGCGTGGGGGAGACGATGGCGATCGGCCGGACCTTCAAGGAGGCCTTTCAGAAGGCGCTCCGCGGGCTGGAGGTGGGATCGTTCGGCTTCGGCTGCGACGCAAAGGACCTCTGGGGCACGCCGACGGAGCCCGCGCTCGACGATATCCGCGCGAAGATCGCCACGCCCGATCCCGACCGCGTCTGGTACCTCCGCTACGCGATCAAGGCGGGGCTTTCGGTCGACGAGATCCACGAGGCCACGGCGATCGACCGCTGGTTCCTCGACCAGCTCCAGCAGATCGTCGAGATCGAGAGCCTGCTGCGCACCGTGGGCAGCCTCGCGGCCGTGGACGACGGCACGCTGCGGATGGCGAAGCAGGCGGGCTTCTCCGACCGCCAGCTGGCCGTGCTGCTCGGGTCGAGCGAACTCGACGTGCGGGCCGACCGCAAGCGGCGCGGGATCGTGGCGACCTACAAGGCGGTCGACACCTGCGCCGCCGAGTTCGAGGCCCAGACGCCCTACTACTACTCGACTTGGGAGGACGAGGACGAGACCAGGCCCAAGGAGCCGGGCCGGAAGCGGGTGATGATCCTCGGCGGCGGCCCCAACCGGATCGGCCAGGGAATCGAGTTCGACTACTGCTGCTGCCATGCGAGCTTCGCGCTCCGCGAGCTCGGGATCGAGAGCGTGATGGTCAACTCGAATCCCGAGACCGTGAGCACCGACTACGACACGAGCGACATGCTGTTCTTCGAGCCGCTGACCGCCGAGGACGTGCTCAACATCGCCGACCGGATCGAGCCCGACGGCGTGATCGTGCAGCTCGGCGGCCAGACCCCGCTCAACCTGGCCCGGGCGCTCCACGCCGCCGGCCTGCCGATCATCGGCACGACCGTCGACACGATCGAGACCGCCGAAGACCGCGAGAAGTTTCGCGACCTGCTCGACCGGCTCGGGCTCAAGCAGCCCGACAGCGGGATCGCCCGCACGCTCGAGCAGGCCCGCCGCGAGGTGGCCCGGATCGGCTACCCGAGCCTGGTGCGGCCGAGCTTCGTGCTCGGCGGCCGGGCCATGGAGATCTGCTACGACCAGGCGCAGTTCGAGCGGTACGTGGCCGAGGCCTTCGCCGTGGCCCAGGGACAGCCCGTGCTGATCGACCGGTTTCTCGAGGACGCGATCGAGGTCGACGTCGACTGCATCGCCGACGGCCAGGACGTGGTCGTGGCCGGCGTGATGGAGCACATCGAGGAGGCGGGCGTCCACTCCGGCGACTCCGCCTGCTGCATTCCGCCCCACAGCCTCTCCCCCGCGATGATCGCGGAGATCAAGGCGGCCGCCACGGGGCTGGCACGGAGCCTCGGGGTCGTGGGATTGATGAACGTGCAGTTCGCGGTCAAGAAGGAGCCCGGGCCCGACGGGGTGGGCGGCCAGGCGCTCTACGTGATCGAGGTCAATCCCCGGGCCAGCCGCACGGTGCCGTTCGTCGCCAAGGCGACGGGCCTGCCGGTGGCCAAGGTGGCCGTCAAGGTGATGACGGGCCGGAAGCTCGCGGAGCAGGGGATCGACGCCGATCCCGTGCCCGCCCACGTGAGCGTGAAGGAGAGCGTGTTCCCGTTCGTGAAGTTCGCCGGCGTGGACATCGCGCTGGGGCCCGAGATGCGGAGCACCGGCGAGGTGATGGGCGTGAGCGACACCTTCGCGATCGCCTTCGCCAAGAGCCAGATCGCAGCGGGCATCGTGCTGCCCGAGACGGGACGGATCTTCCTGAGCGTGGCCAGCGCCCAGGCCAAGGAGCAGATGAAGGGGCTCGCCCGGCGGCTCGTGGCGCTCGGCTTCGAACTGATGGCCACCTCCGGCACCGCCCGGGCACTGGCCGCCGCAGGCATCGAGGTCGAGGTCGTGAAGAAGATCCAGGAGGGGCATCCCAACCTGATCGACCACCTGATCGACGGTCGCGTGCAACTGATCCTCAACACGCCCCGGGGCAAGGGGGCCCGCACCGACGAGGGCCGCATCCGGGCTGCCAGCGTGCTCTATGGAGTGCCCTGCATCACCACGCTGCCGGCCGCCGAGGCCTGCGTGCGGGCCATGGAAGGTTTGCGGAAGGCGCCGCTGGCCGTCCAGCCGATCCAGGATCGGTTTCCCGAGCCGATCGCCGCCGCCCGCTGATAAACTGATCTCTGCTGCGTGCGGTCCTACTGCGTGCGGTTCTTCGGAAGCCGCAATCGCGTGAGCGATGCGGACAGGCGGTCAGGTTGCTGCACCGCTCGGGATGGCCCGCGCCCCGTCGCCGGACGTTCGCCTCGGCCCTCGTGGCCTCGGCTCACTCGGATTCCGACGGTGCTTCGCCATCCCGGCTGCGCTTGTCGGCATACGCCGGCTCTCAGGGCCTGGGCCACCCCTCGCTGCGTCACCCGGAGCGCGGGTTTTCAACCCGTGATGCCACTGCGCTCGGTCCTACGGAAGCCGCAATCGCGTGAGCGATGCGGGCAGGCGGTCAGGTTGCTGCACCGCTCGGGATGGCCCGCGCCCCGTCGCCGGACGTTCGCCTCGGCCCTCGTGGCCTCGGCTCACTCGGATGCCGACGGCGCTTCGCCATCCTGGCTGCGCTTGTCGGCATACGCCGGCTCTCAGGGCCTGGGCCACCCCTCGCTGCGTCACCCGGAGCGCGGGTTTTCAACCCGCGATGCCACTGCGCTCGGTCCTACGGAAGCCGCAATCGCGTGAGCGATGCGGACGTGCAGGCAGCTCGCCGACTCGCTGGGTTGCTTGGAACGCGGGCAGCCCTGCGCTCAGGTCGTGCCCGGGAAAGCCGACCGGCCGGGGGAAGCCGCCGCTCCCCCCGGCCGGTGTCGTTGATGCCTCTCGTGTCAGCCCCGCGCTCAGGCAGCGACGGCCGGCTTCTTGATGAAGCTGACGATCAGGGGCAGCACGGCCCCGACGATCGCCGAGAGCACGCCCGTGCCGACGTTCCCGTAGGTGCCGACGAGCTCGCCCACCGGGGCGATCAGGCTCGGCAGCACGTTGCCGCCGATGTACCCGCCCACGGCACCGAGCACCGTGGTGAGAACCGGGGTCAGGGTCTTGTTCTTCAGCACCGTCGCGAGGACGTTGCTGCCGACACCACCCGCGATCAGGCTGACGAGCAGGTTGATGATGAACTGGGTATCCATGGTTGTTGTCTTTCCTGATAGAAGGTTCGCATCCGCGGAGCCATCCGCCGGCCCCCGCTTCACAAGATGAGTTGCCGCTCGACACGCCCGTGTCACGAACCGCGATCAGGAATTTCGAGCGCCGGTCCGGCCGCCTGCCGGCCGTAGCGATCGAAGCGGTCGTAGCGACCGCCGCCAGGCCGCCAGCCACGCCCGGGACCATGCTCGGGGCGTGTAGACTCGACGTCCTGAATGTCAGACGCTTCCTTTCCGGCCGTTCCTCCTGCTCCGCGGCCGCTCCCGGCGCCGGCGGCCGATGAACCGGCCCGCTTCACGGCGCGAACCCTCGACGGCCTCGAGTGGGTGCTGGCCCGCGAACTCGAGGCCCTCGGAGCCCGCGACCTGCGGATCGGCCGGCGGACGATCGAGTTTTCGGCGAAGCCCGGCCGCGAGCGGGAGACGCTCTACCGGGCCGTGCTCGAATGCCGGACGGCGATCCGGGTGCTCGAGCCGCTCGGCCGCTTCGTGGCCGATTCGCCCGCGGGCCTCTACCGCGGCGTGCAGGAGATCGACTGGACCGAGCAGCTAAGAGTCTCGGACTCGCTCCGCGTGGATGCCGCGATCCACGACACCTTCCTGACGCACTCGCTCTACGCCGCGCAGGTCGTGAAGGATGCGGTCGTCGACCAACTCCGCACGCCCTCCGGCAAGCGGCCGAACGTCCAGCTCCGGGGGGCGACGCTGCGGATCGCCCTGCACCTCGTCGGCGACGTGGCGACCGTGTTCCGCGATGCGGCCGGTCGGTCGCTCCACCAGCGGGGTTGGCGGATGGGGGAGGTCGAGGCCCCGCTCTCCGAAGTCCTGGCCGCCGGCATCCTGGCGACCGCCGGCTGGTGGCGGCCGGGCGGGCAGGCCGGCTCGACCGGCGGTGAGCCGCTCCTCGACCCGATGTGCGGCTCGGGCACCCTGGTGATCGAGGGGGCCACGATCGCCGCGGGTCTCGCCCCGGGCCTGTGGCGGGCGCGGCGGCAGGCGCACGGGTTGTTCCGGTTTCGGGACTGCGATCGGCGGCTCGCCGAGCGGCTCGTGGCCGACCTCGAGGCGCGAGTCGTCCCCGCACCGCCGATGTTCTTCGCCAGCGACCTCGACCCGCAGGCGGTCGAGGCAGCCCGGGCCTGCGCGACGGCGGCGGGCGTCGCAGCCGGGGTCGCCATCGAGCGGATGCACTTCGAAGACGTGACGCCGCAGGCGACAGTCGGCCTCGTGGTCGCCAATCCCCCGTACGGCGAGCGGCTGCCGCTGCCGCGGGCGGGCGCCCTGTTTCGCCGCCTCGGCGACTGGCTCGTGCAGCGGTGCGGCGGCTGGCGGGCCGCGATCCTCGCCGCCGACACGCCGGCGCTGGGCAAGCTCGGTCTCCGCCCGAGCCACCGCATCCCGCTGATGAACGGCCCGATCCCCTGCAAGCTCCTCGAGCTCGAGATCCGCGACAGGCCCACGACGTCTCCCAGCCCTGCGCCGGTCGAAGGCGGCGATCCGGATGCCCCCGACGCTCGCGCCGGATCGGTCGCCGCCCCCGACCGGGCCCGCGGGCGCACGACCGCCGACCAGATTGGCGACTTCCGCCGCCGGCTCGCCAAGCGTTTCAAGCACCTGGCCAGGTGGGCCCGCCGCCAGGGCCTCGACGCCTTCCGCGTCTACGATCGCGACATCCCGGAGATCCCGCTGGCGATCGACTGGTATGCCGGCTGGCTGCATGCGGCGGAATACGACCGGCCCCACGAGCGGACCGAGATCGAGCACGAGGTCTGGCTCGACCGGATGATCGAGGCCGCGGCGGCGGAACTCGGCGTGCCGCCGGATCGGACCTTTCTCAAGGCCCGCCGCCGGCAGCGGGGCGGGGGGCAGTACGAGAAGGTCGACGAGCGGAAGGCGCTCGTGACGGTCCACGAAGCAGGCCTCGCGTTCGAGTGCAACCTCTCCGACTACGTCGACACGGGGCTGTTCCTCGACCACCGGATCACGCGGGCCCTCGTCCGCGACGAGGCGGCCGGGCGGAGGTTCCTGAACCTGTTCTGCTACACGGGCAGCTTTTCGGTGCATGCCGCGGCCGGCGGAGCGGCCGAGACCACGAGCGTCGACCTCTCGAACACCTACCTCGACTGGACGCGGACGAACCTCGCCCGAAACGGGTTTCGTGACGCCGGCCGGCATCGCACGGTGCGGGACGAGGCGCGGGCGTTCCTCGAGCACCGGACCCTGCGGGGGGAGCCCCCGTTCGATCTCGTCGTGGTCGATCCCCCCACCTTCTCCCGTTCGGCGCGAAGCGAGACGGCGTGGGACGTCGAGCGGGATCACGTCGCCCTGCTGGATCTCGTGGCCCGCAACCTCTCGGCCGACGGCGTGGTCTACTTCTCCACCAACTTCCGCCGCTTTCACCTCGATGCGGAGGGCGTGGGCCGGTCGTTCACGATCCGCGAGATCACGGCACGGACGATCCCGGAGGATTTCCGCAACCAGCGCGTCCACCGTGCCTGGCGCTTGGTGAAGAAAGCCGACGTTTGACGGGGTTTTGCCGGCACTCCTACATTCATGCCCATGACTGGTCGTGTCCGCATCGCCGCGATCGCCCTCGGCATGGCCTTCATGGCCCTCGTGGGCGGTTGCCGGCCGGCCGATCCGACGCTCGTGAAGATCGTGTCGAGTCTGCCGCGGACCGGCAGCGCGAAGCAGCAGTCCGACACGATCGTCCGCGGCATCCGGATGGCGGTCGAGGAGGCGGGAGGCCGCGTCGGGCCGTTCCGCGTGGAGTATCTCGACCTCGACGACTCGACCGCCGCGGCCGGCCAGTGGACGAGCGAGGCCGAGGCGGCCAACGCCCGCCGGGCGCTCCAGGACCCCGACGTGATGGCCTACATCGGCACCTACAACTCGGGCGCCGCCAAGGTCTCGATGCCGATCCTGAACCTGGGGGACCTGCTGATGGTGTCTCCCGCCAACACGGCGGTGGGGCTGACGAAGCCCGGGCTCGGGGCGCCGGGTGAGCCCGAGGTCTACCGCCCCACCGGCCGCTTCAACTACACGCGGGTCGTTCCGGCCGACGACCTCCAGGGTCCGCTGTCGGCCGACTGGGCCAAGAAGCGGGGCGTCCGCCGGGTCTACATCCTCGACGACAACGAGGTCTACGGGAAGGGGATCGCCGACCTGTTCGACGAGCGGTGCCGCGAACTCGGCATCGAGGTGCTCGGCCACGACTCCATCGACGCCAAGGCGCAGGAGTTCAAGTCGCTGATGGCGAGCGTCAAGGCGGCGAAGCCCGACCTGGTCTACTTCGGGGGCACCACGCAGACCAAGGGCGGCCAACTCGCCAAGGACATGGCCAGCGCCGGCATCGACGCCCTGCTGATGGTTCCCGACGGCTGCCGCGAGCAGGTGTTCATCGATTCGGCGGGCGCCGCGAACCTCGAGGGCCGCTGCTTCGTCACCTTCGGCGGCCTGCCTCCCGAGAAGTTGACGGGGAAGGGGCAGGCGTTCGTCGACCGCTACCGCGAGAAGTTCGGCGAACTCCCGGAAGCCTATGCGGTTTACGGGTACGAGGCGACCTGCGTGGCCCTGCAGGCGATTCGTGAGGCGGGGGTCAAGGATCGGCGGGCGATCACCGACCGGGCCCTGGCGATCCGCGACTTCGACGGGGCGCTGGGCAGTTGGGGATTCGATGCCAACGGCGACACGACGATGCGGACGCTCACGGTCAGCGTCGTCAAGAACGGCGGGTTCGAGTTCGAGGAGATCCTCGACGCCAACCCGGAAGATCCGGCCCCCTGACCGGCCGCGCCATGACTTTCTTCCTGCAGCAATGCCTGATCGGCCTGACCAACGGCGCCCTGGTGGCCCTCGTGGCCCTCGGCTACACGATGGTCTACGGGATCATCCGGCTGATCAACTTCGCCCACGGCGACCTGATCATGCTCGGCGCCTGCCTGGCCCTGACCCTGGTGACGGGCCTGGGCATGGCGGGCTGGACCGGGGCGGCGACCTGGCTCGGCGTCGCCCTGCTGGTGGTGCTGTGCGGACTGTTCTGCGGCGGGTTGAACGTGGCGGTCGATCGGCTCGTCTACCGGCCGCTGCGGAACGCCCCGAAGCTCGCCCCGCTGGTGTCGGCGATCGGCGTGTCGTTCATCTTCATGAACATCGGCCTGTTCTGGCTCGGGCCCGCCGACCGCTCGTTCCCCGAGCTGCTCCCCGCCACCAACCTGTTCGCGGGCGGCGGCCTCCAGTTCACCGCCAAGGACCTGCTCGTGATCGTGGTGGTGGTGCCGTTGATGGTCGCCCTGTCGGTGCTGGTGAAGTCGACGAGATTCGGCAAGGCGATGCGGGCGGTCTCACAGGACACGACGGCTGCGGCCCTCGTGGGCATCGACGTCGACCGGGTGATCTCCGCCACGTTTTTCGTGGGGGGATTCCTCGGCGGAGCCGCCAGCGTGATCTACGGCCTGTACATCAACACCATCGGCTTCCAGATGGGATTCCAGAACGGGCTCTACGCCTTCACCGCGGCGGTGCTCGGCGGGATCGGCAGCATCCCGGGGGCGGTGGTCGGCGGCCTCGTGATCGGCCTCGTGCGGGCGCTGTCGAGCGCCTACGTGGGCGAACGGTGGACGGGGGCGATCGTGTTCGCGATCCTGATCGTGATCCTGGTGTTCCGGCCCGAAGGGCTCCTCGGCCGCAGCACGAAGGAGAAGGTGTGACCATGTCGACTCCGCCCCTGGGCACGCCCGACACGACCGGCGCGGTGGCGCCGTGGGAGCGGCTGATCGCCGTGATCCGCGAGCGCTGGGACATCGTCGCGCTGGTCGTCCTCGCCGTGGCGCCGCTCGTGCTGCCACCTTTGGGCGGAGCCCTGGGCGGGCAGGTGACCACCCTATTCATCTACTGCATCCTGGCGCTGGGCCTCAACGTGATGGTCGGCTACACCGGCCTGGTGCACCTGGGGATCGCCGCGTTCTTCGGCATCGGCGCGTACCTGTTCGCGATCCTGACGGTGCCGATGTATCCGTTCCAGATGCGGTTTCTTACGGCCGCGGTCGTGAGCGCGCTGGCCACCGCGGGCGTGGGGCTGGCCCTCGGCGCGCCGACGCTGCGGCTGCGCGGTGATTACCTCGCCATCGTGACGCTCGGCTTCGGAGAGGTGGTCAAGGTCACGCTGCGGAATCTCGAGCAGATCACCGGTGGGATGAAGGGCTTGAACCCGGTGCCTCCTCCCGGGGCCGGCCTGACGATCGGCGGCACCGACCTCGGCCTGGCGTTCGCGATCGATCCGCGGTGGTTCTACTACCTCGCGCTGCTCGCCCTGGCGGGGGTCGTGCTGGCGATGCGCCGGCTGGAGAACTCGCGGCTCGGGCGGGCCTGGGTGGCGGTGCGCGAGGACGAACTGGCGGCGGAAGCGATGGGGGTGTCGGCCACCCGCGTGAAGCTGTCCGCGTTCGCGATGTCGTCGGCCGTGGCCGGGCTCGCGGGCTGCCTGTATGCCGCCAGCCTCTCGACCACGGCCGATCCCAACGCCTACGACTTCAACCGCTCCATCATGGTGCTCTGCGCGGTGATCCTCGGCGGGCTGGGGAGCATCCCCGGCACGCTCCTCGGCGTGGCCCTGCTCGTCGGCTTCGACACCGTGCTGGCCCCGTGGGCCGACTCCGCGATCCAGCAGTGGAACATCAACTCGTCGGGATCGAGCCTGCTGACCTTCAGCGGCTGGCGGCTGGCGATCTTCGGCGTGGCCCTGATCCTGGTGATGCGCTACCGGCCGGAGGGCCTCGTGCCCTCCCGCCGTCTGGCCGCCGAACTGCACGAGGTGCATGCATGAGCGGCAGCCCACCGGAAGGAGGCAGAGGCGGAGATGCCCGGCCGATCGCCGCCCAGCCCCTGCTCGACGTCGATCGGCTGACCGTGCGGTTCGGCGGTCTCGTGGCCGTCTCGGATCTCGACCTCGAGGTGCCCAAGGGAAGCGTGGTGTCGGTGATCGGGCCGAACGGGGCCGGCAAGACGACCGCGTTCAACTGCATGAGCGGGATCTATGCCCCGACGTCGGGCACGGTCCGCTTCCACGGCCGCCGGCTGGAGCGGGCCTTCACGCCGCGGGTCTTCTGGTCGGCCCTGGGCCTCGGCCTGCTCACCGCGCTGCTGTTCGGCCTCGCCGCCGTCGACGTCGACCGCCTCTGGATGGCGGTCGTGAAGCGGGGAATGCTCACGGGCGAGCCCTTCACCGTGGCGGGGGTGATGGAGCGGCTGCGGGGCTACTTCCGCGCCGAGTTGGCGATCGACCAGATGGCGGGCAAGTGGCGGGTGGTCAGCGCCGACGGCGGGCAGGTGCTGGCGATCAAGCGCGACCTCGAGGAGGCCCGTGCGGTCCGCAACCAGCTGCAGGCGGCGGTCACCGCCCGGCGGGCCGGGCCGGGCACCGTTCCCGACGCGACCGACACGGAGCGGACCGGCCTGGCCGCGCCGACTCCCGTGCCGATTCGCGAGGAGTTGCTCGACGAGCTCGCAGCGGGCAAGTCGCGGATCCGCTGGCGGGGCCTGCTGGGGCTGCTCTTCGGCGGCCTGCTCGGCACCGCCGGCACGCTCGCCGTCTGGCGGCGGGGCCGTCGGTCGCCCCACGTGGTCTCCCGCGCCGGCGTGTCGCGGACCTTCCAGAACATCCGCCTGTTCTCCAACATGACGGTCCTCGAGAACGTGCTCATCGGTCTCGACCGCACCATCCCCGGCGGCGTGCCCGCGATGCTCGTCCGCACGCCCAGCAGTCGCCGCGCCGAGGCCGCCGCCCGGGAGGCCGCGATGCGGGAGCTCGAGTTCGTGGGGCTGGCCGCCGACGCCAACCGGATCGCCGGCCAGCTACCCTACGGCGACCAGCGCCGCCTGGAGATCGCCCGCGCGCTGGCCACGGGAGCCGAGCTGTTGCTGCTCGACGAGCCGGCCGCGGGCATGAACCCGGCCGAGACCGCCGAGCTGGCCGGGCTCGTGGAACGGATTCGCGACCGCGGCGTGACGGTGCTGCTCATCGAGCACCACATGAACGTGGTCATGCGCGTGAGCGACAAGGTCGCGGTGCTCGACCACGGCGTGAAGATCGCCGACGGCACTCCCGCCGAGGTGCGGCGGGACGAGAAGGTGATCGAGGCCTACCTGGGCGGGGAGGCGTGAGCGGCGATGCCACTGCTTGAAGTCCACGACCTCGTCGCCGGATACGGGCCGATCCGGGCTCTCGACCGCGTCTCGCTTCACGTCGACGACGGTGAGCTCGTGGCCCTGATCGGCGCCAACGGCGCCGGCAAGACGACGCTCCTGATGTCGATCTCCGGGGTGGTGCCGCCGCGGGCGGGGTCGATCCGGGTGGCGGGCGCTCCGCTCGCGGGCCTGAAGCCGCACGAGGTGATGCGGCTGGGCGTCGGGCACGCGCCCGAAGGCCGCCGCATCTTTCCGCGGCTCACCGTCCGCGAAAACCTGGAACTCGGCGGCTTCACGCAGGCCGACCGGGCCAAGCTCCGGCGCGACATCGACGAGGCCTGCGGGCTTTTTCCGGTGCTCGGGGAGCGGATGGAGCAGCTCGGCGGCACCCTCTCCGGCGGCGAGCAGCAGATGCTCGCCATCGCCCGGGCGCTCGTGGGCCATCCGCGACTGCTGCTCCTCGACGAGCCCTCGCTCGGGCTGGCGCCCCTGATCGTGGCGAAGGTGTTCGAGGTGATCGCATCCCTCTCCGCCCGCGGCATCGGCGTGCTGCTCGTGGAGCAGAACGCCCGCGCCGCGCTCCGGCTGGCGAGCCGCGGCTACGTGATGGAGACCGGGCGGATCACGCTCACCGGCACCGGCACTGAACTGGCTTCCGACCGCCGCGTTCGCGACGCGTATCTGGGCGAAGGCTGACGGTTACTACGGGGAGCATCCACTAGTTGACGTTTTCTATCCGGCGGCGGCCGCGTAGCGGACGTGCTCTTCTTCGAAGAAGTTGCGGACTACGCCAGGCTGATTCTGGCGGCGGCGGAGGTGTGCTCTGGCGTTTGCCATCA
>Ga0194129_10006707_pt1 | contig 13996 bp, 12 predicted proteins | sample TA2KigCa35mmetaG_FD_150862 | JGI IMG/M metagenome (GOLD analysis project Ga0194129, IMG submission 150862) | Freshwater microbial communities from Lake Tanganyika, Tanzania - TA2015038 Kigoma Deep Cast 35m | ecosystem: Environmental > Aquatic > Freshwater > Lake | place: Tanzania: Lake... | reverse complement strand
GGTGATCGACGGTTGTCCTCCCCAGATTCCGCTGGCTGAGGCCGACATTCAGCCCGATCTGGACCGGCGCAGGCCTGGGCAGAGTAAAATCGTCACACCCCGCAAAGAGGCGGATCGCTGCGAAATCCTTTCCGGCGTGTTTGGCGGGAAAACGCTGGGAACGCCGATTTCCGTGTGGGTGCGGAATGAAGACGCGCGGCCTGAGGCCTACAAGGAAATGGAAACGATGTTTCGGCCGAGTCATGCGGACTACACGTATCAGGCCAAGTTTGGGATCCGCAACTGGCAGGGCGGGGGCCGGACTTCCGCCCGTGAGACGATCGGCCGGGTGATCGGCGGATCGATCGCCAGAAAAATGTTCGGCCAGTTGGCGCCGAAACTGAGCCTGACCGCGTTTGTGCGGCAGGTGGGCACGATCACGGCGCGCACGCCGGCGGGAGCGGTGAGCTTTCGGGAGGTGGAGTCGAACCCGGTGCGCTGGCCGGATGCCAAGGAGTCGGCCGAGATCGTGCGCTTGATCGAGCGGGTCCGTGCCGAGGGCGATTCACTGGGCGGAATCGTGGAGTGCGTGGTGCGGGGCTGTCCGGTGGGGTTGGGGGAGCCGGTGTTTGACCGGCTGGAGGCGGACTTGGCCAAGGCGGTGATGAGCCTGCCGGCCAGCAAGGGTTTCGAAATTGGTTCCGGGTTTGCCGGGGTCCGCCTGCGGGGATCCGAGCACAACGACGAATTCTATTTGGAGGGGAAACGGGTGCGGACCCGGACCAACCGGAGCGGCGGCGTCCAAGGTGGAATCACCAACGGGGAGGACATCGTCTTCCGAGTGGCGTTCAAGCCAGTGGCGACGATCGCCAAGGTCCAGAAGACTGTGAATGTAAAAGGCAAGTCGGCCGAACTGAAGGCGCGCGGGCGGCACGATCCGTGCGTGCTGCCGCGGGCGGTGCCAATGGTGGAGGCGATGACCTGGCTGGTACTTGCCGACCATTACTTGCGGGACCGGGGCCAGATGGGCGCCCGGAAGAGCTGATCAAAAGGAGAAATTGACGCCGAATTCGGCGGAATTGGTCACAGGCGAGCCGAGAGTGAGTTGGACCCCGTTGTTGAGATTCGCCGTGCCCTGGCTGTTGCCAAAAAACTTGTAGGCCAAGGTGAGGCTGAGTTGTTCCAGCAGCCGGTAGCGCACCCCGGCGGCGATCTGATAAGCGTTGGCAAAATAATTTCCGCTTCCGGACAGGGAGGGCGAGCCTGCGTAGTTGATTTCACCGATGTTCAGGACGGTGAGACTGGCTCCGAAACCAACGTTGAGATACGGGATCCATCCGCTCTCATTCGGATATTGAAAGCAAAGCTGGGCCAGGATGGGCAGGGTCCAGAAAGTGGAGTCGGAAATGGTCATTCCTTGGGTGTTGCCCCGGATCGAATTCAGGGCAAAGCCGGTCTCCACGGACAAGCCAAACCAATCAGTCAGCCAGACGCCGACATCGAAGTCCTGTCGATATCCGACCCCAAAGGCGAACTGCTTTTGGGTGTAGTTGGAGATGCCGGGCGAGCCCCCGCCGATGCCGACCAGGGAAATCGGACTCATGAAACGCGGACCCAACTCCGTCCGGGCGTAAAACCGCTCCTCTTCCCGCTGGGCCTCGGGAAGGGGATGCTCCAGCCAGCGTCCCGGATAAGCGGACGGATCCTCCATCACAGGGGCTGCGGCAGGAGAAGCGGGCGTTTCGGCAGGAAGGGAGGGTGGGGCGGAGAGTTGCGAAGGGGGCGGAGGGGGGATCGCCGCGGGATCGGCCAAGGCGGTAAGGGCGGGAGGCGGCGAAGGCGGCGGCGTGGGCGCATCCGAAATTTTTTCGATGGTGACGGTGCCGGAGGGGGTGCCATCCATTTTTTCCACATCCTGACCCGAGGACAGGACAAGCCGGAGCGCCGACTTGGGGGGCAGGCTGATTCGGTTTCCATCCAACTCAAAAATCGCCGGCCCCGGCGAATCTCCCGGGAGGCCGATGAGGATCGTGGTTTTACCCGCAGAATTAATCCCATAACCCACGTTGGCGACTTGCCCGGCCAACCGCATGGCCTGGCGGGGGGTTCCCATTTTCACAAAATCCGCCACCTGGCCTTTTGAGTCCATGACCATCAAAGAACCGTCTTGTTGAAGAAAAAGCTTCGCCGGATTTTTTTCTCCAAGTGCATGGCATAAAGTAAAAACCAGCAAAGCCAGACCACAACTACTGGGGTTCAACCAGATCCGCATCCCCTATATACAGGGTGATGGATGGCTAGCTGTCGACTACGAGGAGGACTGAATGGGGGTAAAAAATCAAATCCAGATGGGATCGCAATTCTTTCTGCCTCAGATGGATGAGCCCTAATTTATTCAGTTATTAAAAAGATGTTTTTAAACAAGATTATTGAAAAAGATCCAGATGATGGCGGCCAAGGCAAGGAAAGGTCCGTAGGGAATTTTGACCCCAAGTTTCCTTTTTCTTTTAGCGAGGATGGCGAGCCCGAAAAGAGAGCCCAGCACCGAGGATCCCGCAACAATCCAGAACAAAGATTTCCAACCAAGAAAGGCGCCCAAGGCCGCCAGCAGCTTAGCGTCTCCCATGCCCATGGCGTCTTTTTGGAGGAGCCAAGAAGCGGATTTGGCCAAAGCCCAAAGAAACGCACCACCCGCGGCAGCCGAAAGGGCTGAGCCCAGCATCGCCTCCGTACCGTCGGAGGACTGCTGCAGCTCCGGCACAAAGTAGCTGGCCGTGATGCCCGCGAGCACGCCGCCCAACGTCAGCCCGTCCGGAATGACCAGATGATCGAGATCCAGACCGGAGGCAACGATGAGTCCGGCCACCAGCAGGACATATAGTAAAAAAAGTTTGGGAGGGTATAAAAACCAGAGCCCGGTGCAGGCAACCGCCGTGAAGGTTTCCACAAGCGGATCCCGTGGGTCCAAGTGGGCGCCGCAGCAGCGGGCACGGCCCCGGAGGAGAAAATATCCCAAGATCGGAAGATTAAGTCCGGCCGGGATGGCCAGTCCGCAAGCGGGGCAGCGCGACGAGGGGCGCACGATGGAAACACCCAAGGGCCACCGGAGAATGCAGACACTCAGAAAGGACCCGAGGCAGGCTCCGAAAACAAACACAATGCCCCCCTCCATCCACGGATTCATAAGGGGCGTCCCGCTATCTTTTCCAAGGCGGTGCGCATAGCGCTGATCGGGGCGTTTTGTCCGGTCCAAAGGGAAAGGGCCCGAGCTCCCTGATGGAGCAGCATTCCTAGTCCGTCCACCGCGGGTAGGCCGCGGGAGCGGGCGAGACGAACCAGCGGAGTGTAATCCTGACGATAGACTATGTCGTAAATCCGGAGGCCAGCGTGCCACGAATTTTCAGGAAGGGGGAGGGGATCGCCTTCGGCTAAGCCCAGCTTTGTTGCATGCACGACGAGATCGCAAGCGCGGGCGGCCGCCACCAATTCGGCGGATTCCCAAGGCACGAGCGCCGCCGGGGTCGCATGGAGTCGGCGTAACTCCTCCACTAGTTGCGCGGCTTTGCCGGGGGTGCGATTGGCCACGGTGAGTTGGCGACAACCGCGTTTGGCCAAGCGGAAAGCCAGGGTTCGCCCGACTCCGCCGCAGCCGAGCAGCAGGATGCGCTGGGAAGAAAGATCCAGTTTCCAGGCCTCGGCCACGGCATCCTCCCAACCTCCGGCATCGGTGCTGGACCCGCGAAGCTTCCCATCCGTGACCAAGACGGTGTTGACCGTGGCCGATTCCCGTGCGCTCTCGTCGGTCTCCTCGCAAAGGGAAAACATGGATTCCTTGTGGGGCAGGGTGCAGTTCCATCCGAGAAATCCGGCGGCATGAAGTCGGGGCAAGGCGGCGGACAGACCGCCGGCGGGAACCTCCACCCGAAAATATTCCGCGGAGATGCCCAGGGCGGCAAAACCGGCCTCCTGCATGACCGGGGAAAGAGAGTGGGCTACCGGGTCCCCCAGCACCCCGTACCTTTGCTTTCCTGAAAAAACGGGGGGCAGTGTGTCGGGGGTGTAAACCAAGGTTGCCATCCTCTCATTGAGCCAGCGCCAAGCGATTCCGCCCAACAAAAACGGCGACGCCATGCGGTTGCCCCCGGGGCTGATTTTCCCTAAGATTTAAACTTTGAGCCTGCACCATCCAATGACAGCGGAGTTGGTCCGTTCCTATGCGGAACTGGGGGCCATCAACCACCTTGGGGCGGCCCAACTGCCTTCCAAATCCGCCGTGGCGGGCATCACGGAAAACCTTTTGCACCTGATTTTTCCCGGTTTTTACGACGGGGATCAGTTGGAAGGGCGGGAGTTGGGGCCGGCCATCACCGAGTTGTTGGGAGCAGTGGAAGTATCCCTCGAAAAGGAAATGACCAAGAGCCTGCCCAAGGGCGGCAAGGGCGAATCCGCCTCGTCCAAGGTCCGATCCTTCCTCGCCCGCATTCCCGCCGTGAGGGCGTTGCTCAAGACCGATGTGGAGTCGGTGTTGGGCGGGGATCCGGCCGCCCGGAATGTGGAGGAGATTCTTTTGGCCTACCCGGGCATTGAAGCCATCGCCGTGCAAAGGATGGCGCACGAATTGTACCTATTGGGGGTTCCCTTGCTGCCCCGGATGATGACCGAATGGGCCCATAGCCGAACCGGCATCGACATCCATCCGGGAGCCACCCTCGGGCCCTCCTTTTTTATCGACCACGGCACCGGCATTGTTATTGGGGAGACCACTGAAATCGGCCGTGAGGTCCGCATCTACCACGGGGTCACCCTGGGCGCGCGTTCGGTGGGCGGGGCGGAGACCCTGCGGGGTCGCAAGCGCCATCCCACGATCGAGGACCGGGTCACCATTTATCCGGGGGCCACGATTTTGGGTGGGGAAACGGTGGTCGGGGAGGGCAGCACCATCGGTGGAGGCGTCTTCCTGACCCAAAGCGTTCCCCCCCAGCACTTGGTCTTCGCCGAGCATGCCGCCCTGAAAATCATTCCCAAATCGGAGAGGCCAAAGGGGAGCGAGTATTCGATATGAATAACTGCTTCTTTTCCTGTTGGCGGGGGGGCGCCGGCAGTCCGTAATCCTTTCCATGGACGCTTCCCTTCGCAGTGAAATGGAAATGCTTCCCTCTTTCCTTGAGAGAGAGATTCAGTCCTTTTTCCATCGGCAAAAGGAGCGGTACGACTACGGTGAGATGTTCGAGCCGGTTTATTTTGATATGGCCGAGTTTGTGGGCCGGAAAGGGAAGCGGATTCGACCCCTGCTTTTTGCGCTGACTTACCGGGGCCTGGGAGGAAATCAACCCGTCCTCGATCCCGCCGTTCTTGCCGGCGCTCTTTCCCTCGAACTGTTGCACGCCTTTGTCTTGGTGCACGACGATCTGATCGACCGATCGGAGAAGCGGCGGGGGTTGCCGACGTTTCACAAGTTGGTTGAGCAGCGCCTGGGTCGTTTGAGCAGCGCCGAACGGACCGGACACGGAGTTGCTGTGGTCGTGGGAGATCTGCTGTTTGCCCTATCGGTGGAGACGCTCCAGAACGCCGGCTTTGAGGAGCCCCACCGCAGCGCCGCTTTGGGAAAACTACTGGCCTACATCACCGACACCGGGGTGGGAGAGATCTTCGATATTCTGCTGGGATCCCGTGACATCGGCCGGGTTACCGCCCAAGACATCGAACAAACCTATCTCCTGAAAACCACCCGCTATACCTTTGAAGCGCCCTGCGTCTTGGGGGCGATCCTGGCTGGGGCTTCCCCGGAAAAGCAGGAAGATTTGGCGGCCGTGATGGAGCCCCTCGGGCTAGCTTTCCAGATCCAAAACGACCTTTTGGAGTTTTCTCACTTTGACAGCCGCGACCAACTTCTGCCCACGGATCTGCTCGAGGGTAAAAAGACCCTGCTGGTGAGGGAGGCCTACGAGAGGTTGGGGGAGGTGGACCGTTCTTTCCTGCAGATGTGCCTCCAAAATCCCACCAGGAACGAGGCCTCCATCTCCAAGGTGCAGGACCTGATCCGTAAATCGGGGGCGATTCCCGCCATGCAGGAACGTTGCCGCGCCCTCTTTGAGGAGGCTTCGGCCAAGCTGACCGATTCCCACCTCAACCCGTCTGAACAGGAGTCCGTCTCCCAAGCCATCGGTTGGATTCGGCAGTCCGTCCGATCCGCCTAGTCCTTTGTCCTCCGTTTCCCCCCCGGTCCTCGCGCGCTCGCACGCGGTGGCCCGCACGCTTACCCGCAAGCACGCTCGCACGTTTTATTTCGCTTCGCATGTGTTGGGCCCCTCCGTGCAACGGGACGCCTATGCGGTGTATGCCTGTTGCCGATCGATGGATGATGCGGTGGACCAAGCGGCGGCCCGCGGGGAAAAGGTGCCGCCGGAGGTGGCCGGGCAAATTTTGGAGCGGGCTTATGGTCTCGGTGGAAGCGATCCCGGAGAGGGCTGGATGCCGGCCTTCCGGGAAACCGCCGCCCGTCGAAAAATCCGCCGGAAGTGGCTGGAGGACCTTGCCCTAGGGGTGGCGGGTGATGCCGGCCCGGTGGATTTGGCAACTTGGCAAGAACTCGACCTGTACTGCTACCGAGTGGCGGGAACGGTCGGTCTCATGATGATGCGTGTTTTTGGCCTAGAGGAGGAGACCGCGGAGCCGCGGGCGCTGGATCTGGGTCGGGGCATGCAGCTGACCAACATTTTGCGGGACGTGGTGGAGGACGCGGCGGCGGGTCGGATCTATCTGCCAGCCGAGGAGCGCGCCGCCTACGGAATTGAAAAGGAGTCGTTGTTGCAGGGCCGGCCTTCGGGCAGGTGGCGGGAGTTTATGCGTTTTCAGGTTGAACGGGCGCGCGAGCAGTATCGCCTGGCCGAGCCCGGCATCGGGCGCCTTTCCGCCGGCGGTCCCCGCTTGGCAACCTGGCTCATGCGGGAGCTTTACGCCGGGATTTTGGACCCGATCGAGGCGTCCGGGTACGACGTCTTTTCCCGTCGCCATGCCTTGCGCCTTTCGGAAAAACTCCGGCGGGGAGCCCGGGTTTTGTTCCGGCGGAAAGCCGGTTTTGGTTAGGCGGGCAGGGTGGGCCCGGGAATCTTCGCCGCCATCGCCCTGATCTGAGGGAGATGGGCAAGCAAGTCGGCGATGGCATCGTAACGGCCGGAGAGCAAGCCCTGCTGGGCGGAGGGTTTCAAGGTTACGGGGAAGGAGAGCGGGCCGGCCTGGACGGTCAGCTTTTCCAGATCAATTTCCACTTCGGTTTCCGGCTTTTGCGAAATCAGCCGCGTCAGGGCTTGCAGATCCTTCGGCTGGGCGGAAACGCAAGGCAGACCAAGGGTGGTACTGTTGCCAAAGAAGATTTCCGCGAAGTTTCCGGCGATGACCGCCTTGAAGCCGGCCCGGACAATGGCCTGGGGGGCATGCTCGCGGGAGCTTCCGCAGCCAAAGTTCATCCCGGAAACCAGGATGGTGGCCCCTTGATATTTGGACTGGTCGATGGGGTGGTCTTTGGACTTGCCCTCGGGAGTCTGACGGATGTCGCGAAACAGAAATTCTCCGAGGCCGTCAAACGTCACGCAGCGCATGTAGCGGGCTGGGATGATCCGGTCGGTGTCAATGTCATCGCCGTCCACCGGGACGGCGCGGCCAGTGATCTTTCGGATGGGGGCGAGAGACATTTCAGGTTTGGGCGAAAACCTTGCGGGCATCGCTGACTTCCCCCGTGACGGCCGCCGCGGCGACCATCACCGGACTCATCAACAGGGTCCGACCGGTGGGGCTGCCTTGCCGACCTTTAAAGTTGCGGTTGGAGGAGGAGGCGCAGATTTCATCCCCCACCAACTGGTCGGGATTCATGCCGAGGCACATCGAACATCCCGCCTCACGCCAATCGAAGCCGGCGGCACGGAAAATCTTATCGATCCCCATCTCCGCACAGATTTTGCTGACGCCCTGGGAACCGGGCACGGCGATCGCCCGGATTCCGGGCGCCACCTTGCGTCCCTTGAGGAACTTGGAGGCTTCCACAAAGTCGGAAACCCGGGCGTTGGTGCAGGAACCGAAAAAAGCGACCTGGATTTTTTGTCCGGCCAGCTTTTGGCCGGCCTTGAACTTCATGAACTGAAGGGCCTCCTGGGCGGAGGAGCGGTCAGCGACGGGCAGGTCGTCGGGCGAGGGAATGGCTTCATCAATGAAGATTCCTTGGCCAGGATTGATTCCCCAAGTCACGGTGGGCCGGATCTCCGAGGCATCAAAGACCTTCACATCGTCGTAATGAGCGTCTGGATCGGAGGCTACTTGCTTCCACTCCGACACGGCGGCATCCCAATCCTTTCCCTTGGGGCAGTAGGGACGACCCTGGAGGTATTCGAAGGTCTTTTCATCGGGGTTCACATAGCCGACGCGGGCTCCCCCCTCGATCGACATGTTGCAGATGGTCATTCTTTCCTCGATCGACAGGCCTTCAATGGTCGGGCCGGCATATTCGTAGGCGAACCCCGTCCCACCGTTCACCCCGAGGGTGCGGATCACGTGGAGAATGATGTCCTTGGCGTAGACGCCCGGACCGAGTTTGCCGCGAACCTCAATTTTCCGAACCTTGAGCGGAGAAAGAGCCATGGTTTGCGTGGCGAGGACGTCTCGGACTTGACTGGTGCCGATGCCGAAAGCCACGGCACCGAAGGCTCCGTGCGTGGAAGTGTGGGAGTCACCGCAAGCAATGGTGGTGCCGGGTTGGGTGATACCCTGTTCCGGGCCGACGATATGCACGATCCCCTGCTTGCCGGAGGGTATGTCGAAAAAGGTAATGCCGAAGTCGGCACAGTTTTTGCGGAGCTCCTTGATCATGGCGTCCGCCAGGGTGTCCTGGAAGGGTTCGACGCGGTGGTCGGTGGGAACGATGTGGTCGACCGTGGCGAAGGTACGTTTTGGAAACGCCACCTTCAGGCCGAGGTCGCGGAGCATGCCAAAGGCCTGGGGGCTGGTGACCTCGTGAATGAGATGAGTGCCGATAAAAAGCTGAGTAGAGCCGTCGGGCAGTTTACCCGCGGCATGCCGATCCCAGACTTTCTGGAAAAGCGTCCTCCCCATAAGAGTTCACGATAAGCGATTCAGGGCGGCCAAGCAAAGTGCGCGGTCCAATGCAAAAGGTCACCCGGATGCTAAGGACCGCAGGGAATTGGCTCGGTGGATGGAACAGGAGGCCTTCGGGAGCCGAATTCCATGTAATACCTGTTACAAAGAATTCAATGGAAACAAGAAAGGCTAGTTGGGGCGGCGAATCCAGAAGGTGGCGTCAGCAAAAGATAGTTGAAATTTTCGGCGGTGTTCTCGAAGCAGAAGAGGAACGTCCTGGCGACGGATCAGGCGAAAGTGCGGCGAGAGTCGTTTCCGGAGGGAAGGAAAAGAGTCCGTCAGCCAGCGGGGCCGGGGGGTAAACGGTTCGGACCAAGTGTAGGGGGAAGTGAGAAGCAAAAGACCTCCCGGCCGAACCAGGGAAGGCAGGACTTTTTGCAGAAGTTTTTTTGGATCCTTCACCCGATCCAGCAGGTTGGCGGCGAGAACAAGATCAAACGTTCCGAGCGCGGGGAGCTGCAACGCATCCCCAGTCCGAAAACAAACGCGTTTCCTGATTTGTTTGGAGGGCCCTACGGCTCGGGCAGGTTCAGTCAGGCTACCTTCCTGCTTCAGGCGAAAAGCCAAGGCGCCGCGCGCCGACAACTTTTTGGCGGTGGAGATGAAAGCCCTGGAAAAATCGACCCCGACGACCTCCGGAACCTTGCGGGCTATTTCGAATGATGCGCGACCTACGGCACAACCGAGATCCAGGGCCCGACGAATCCGAATTTTTTTCCGGCGGGCCTCGGAAAGAAGGAGGGTTGCGCAGGCAGTCGGGAAATTACGGATGCCCAAGGGCACGGGATACCCCCGCGGCAGGAGGCTGTAGGGTTCGAGGTAATGAAAAGCAAGGTACTCCGCGAGCGCGGAGCCAGTCTCGTAAGTGGATTTCAGGCGAGGAGTTGCTCGAGATAGACGGAGGGACGGTAATTCTCCATCACCACGGTGTCTTTACCATCGCGATGCATGCGAACCTGTTTTACGCGGATTTCCGGGGTTTTATGCGGGGCGTAAAGAATGTCGTCGTGGGTGGCATTGATCCGTTCCGCGAACTTGTCGGGAGTGAGGTGACCCCCCAGATGATCGGAGCGCCCAGTGGCGACGTGAATCGTGCCGAGAACCTTTTCGTCCTGAATGTCGCGGCCACTAAATGGCAGTAATTGGGTGCCGAATCCGAGCTCGCCTAACTCTCCCGTGACTGGGTCACGTTTCAGTTTGGCAACATGAGCTTCGAAAGTTTTTTGGTTTCCGGATAGAAAGGTGCCGCCGACTTGGCGCCCGCCTTGGATATCAAGAATGGCAAGGGTGCCGTCCTCGAACTTCATGGGCATTTGGCCCGAAGCCCCGGTGGGGACGAAGTAAACCTCGCCGGCCGGAAGGTTGGCGACATCAGGATTCTTGCCCCGGCAAAGCCCGTGGGACTTTTGGGCCTCCTGGCGCCCGAGGTCGAGATGTAGGCTGCAGGATTTTCCGGCGACTTCGTAGTCGATTTCCACCCAGTCGGATTTCGTGAGACCGAGGCGTAGTTTTTCCGCCTGCTGGCTGACTTCGTTGTAGTCCACCGCGAGACCGGTCTGAAGAATGATTTCATTAAGCCCGTGAAGGGTGGCGCCGCGAAAGCCGTGCTTTTTGGCGGAGGCGGTGAGGGGGGCGGTGGCGGAGTAAGTGGAAATGCAGAGGATGATGTCGTACTTGGGGTAAATGTCCTTTTCGAAGGAAAGGCGTCGGCCCTGTATGTCGATGACAAGATCGTCCATGTCGAGGTTGCTGCCCATGGTTTTTTTGTAGGCGTAAAGCTCCCCCCCGGTCAGGCCGAGATCCTTGCCCACCCCGTTGTTGAGACCCTGATAAAAAATGTCATGGGCGTATTTCTGGACGGTAAGAGCGGGGTTTTTTAAAAAGGCGAAATCCTTCACCTGCGTGGGATCGTCGAGATCGATAAGAACGCAGGTCCGCTCCCCCTTTTGGGGTTCAAAAACGGTCTTAAGAAGACGGGTTAAATCAAAGGGAGGAAATGACTTGGGGATCTCCAGTTTTCCGGTCGACATTTGGAAAGCTTAATCAAAAAAGAACCCCGGGCAAATCCCTGATCTCCAGGTTCCGCGGGGCTGGCGCGGGTTGGGGGGCATCGGCAGAATCCCTGAATGCCCGTATCTGACAATGACCGCTCCGACTATTTCGATTTCTTGCGGTTTCCGACCGTGTCGGCGGATCCGGCCAGGGATCAGTCGATGAGAGACTGTGCCACCTGGTTGGAGAAAAAATTCGGGGAAATGGGGATGGAGGCGGAAATTGTGGCCACGCCCGGTGCGCCGGTGGTGCTCGCCAAATGGAGTAAGTCTGGAGGCGGAAAGCGTCGGCGAGTGCTGATCTATGGCCATTACGATGTCCAACCAGCGGAGATGGGGGATGGGTGGACCGGAGATCCGTTCGAGCCGCGAATGAGCGACGGAATGGTCCTGGCGCGAGGTTCCACCGACAACAAGGGCCAGATTTTCGCCCACATGTTGGGCGTAGCGGAGGCGATCAAGGAGGGCGGTGCGGCGACGGACGTGGTGTTTGTGGTGGAAGGGGAGGAGGAAGTGGGGAGCGACAACCTGGAGGCGGTGTTGCGGGCGCGGAAGGAGGAGTTGCGGTGCGATGTGGCAGTGATTTCCGACACCAACATGGCGGGACCTGACCAACCGACCCTGACCTATGGGTTGCGGGGCATTACGGCCTTGGAGGTGGAGTTGACGGGTCCTTCCCATGATCTGCACTCCGGGGTGTACGGCGGTGCGGTAGTGAATCCGATCAAGGTGCTGACCCAGCTTTTGGCTGGTCTGCATGACGACAAGTTTCGCGTGACGATTCCCGGTTTCTACAAAAAGGTGCGGAAGCCGGCGGCATGGGAGCGGAGGGCAGCGAAGGATCTGGGGGTTTCCGATCAGGAAGTGAGGAGGCAGGCGGGTAGTCCGGCGTTGGGCGGGGAGCCGGGATTCACCGCGATCGAAAGGATCGGGATGCGCCCGACGGCGGAGATTAACGGGATCACTGGGGGCTACCAAGGGCCGGGGCCCAAGACGGTGTTACCCAGCAAAGCTTCGGCCAAGTTGACCTTCCGGCTCGTTCCCCACCAGGATCCGGCGGAGATCGCCGGGCTCGTGGAGAAATACTTGAAAAAGAAGTGCCCGAAGACGGTGAAGCTAAAGATCACCCGTCATCACGGGGGGTTGCCGTATTTCTGCGATCCCAAGAAGGATTTTGGCCCAGCGGCCGTACGGGCGTTAAGCCAAGCTTGGGACGGAAAGAGGGTTCATTACCTTCTGGAAGGAGGAACGATTCCCATCGTCAGCGTGATTCGAAAGGTGTTGGGGGTGGAAACGCTGCTGGTGGGATTAAGCCTGCCGGACTGCCGGGCCCACGGACCGGATGAGACGTTTCCGATTTCGTATCTGGAACGGGGAGCGAGGATGAATCGGGCGCTGCTGAGAGAAATTGCGGAAGTTTGAAGAATTTGTAGGCCACTTCTGATAGAGGTGGCAGCCCCTTTTATCAAAAGGGGCCTACCCAAATGATCATCGCTTAAACTTTGACCATGCCTTTGAGTTTTTCGTAAAGCTTTTGCAGATGGGGCATGGGGACGCCGGCGGCGGTGCCTTGGCGGAGGGTCTCGCCCCAGATGGATTCCAGTTCGACCGGCTTGCCGGCTTCCCAGTCGAGTTGGCTGGAGGACTTGTAGTGGCCCATCGTGCGGGTGCGGGCGATTTCCTTCTCGATGAGATTTGGATCCTGCGGATAGCCCAGCTTGGCGGAGGCGGCCAGTACCTCGGTCATCAGGTCTTTGGCCTCCTGTTGCAGGGCCGGATCCTCAAGCACCTGCTGGGTATCGCGGCCGCCGGGGCCACCGGCGATGCCGAGGCCGTTGAACGGCACGTTCCAGACCAGTTTGTACCAGCGGGCAGAACCAATGGAGGGTGCCACTGTGCAGCCCACTCCGGCGTCCGTGAAAATCCTGGAGAGGGAACGGGCCCGCGGGGTGTCGCCGCCGGAAAGGTCGGAGAACTTGATGTCGGTACAGGCCATATTGCGGGCGACGCCGGGTTCGGGTCGGGAAACGCAGACGTGGCAGACTCCGCCCAGAACACGCTCTTTTCCAGAGATGGAGGCAAGAATTTCCTCATTGCCGAGGCCGTTTTGCAGGGTGCAGAGCACGGTATCGGGTCCAAGCAAGGGAGGGATGAGGGTTTTTAGAGAGGCGTTCCCGGTGGTCTTGACGCAGATCAAGATCAAGTCCACGGGGCCGATTTCCTCTGGTGTCCCGTAGGCCCGGACGGGATGGAGGTGAAAGTCCCCATAAGGGCAGCGCACTTGGATGCCGTGCTTCCGAAGATGGGCCAGGTCGCGGCGGGCTAGAAAAGTGACGGGGATCCCGGACTTGGCGAGCTTGGCCCCGTAATACATACCGAGGGCTCCCGTGCCGACCACCACGGTCCTGGGGCGGGAGGGCAAAGGACGATTGGGACTCGCGGCCATATCTTTATCCTAACCGTAAATTTCAGATGATGAAACAGGGTTGCTGGGGCTTAGGATTATAAGGTGAGCCGATCTCCGGTCATGGTGGTGGGGGCAGGTCCCACCGGAATGTTGCTGGCGGCGGAGCTGTCGCGACGGAATATCGCCGTGCGTCTCTTGGAGAAAAAGGACCGGCCGGCCGAACACTCGCGGGCGTTGGGGGTCGTGCCCCGGACGATGGAGATGTTTGAGCAGTTGGGGCTGATTGATGAACTTCTGACGCACGGACACCGGGTGCACGGCATCCGGATTTATGGGAAGGAGCGTCGGCTTCTGGTCGATTTGGATTTAAGGAAATTACCCACCCGTTATCCATTCATGCTGTTACTTCCCC
>Ga0194129_10006705_pt1 | contig 13997 bp, 10 predicted proteins | sample TA2KigCa35mmetaG_FD_150862 | JGI IMG/M metagenome (GOLD analysis project Ga0194129, IMG submission 150862) | Freshwater microbial communities from Lake Tanganyika, Tanzania - TA2015038 Kigoma Deep Cast 35m | ecosystem: Environmental > Aquatic > Freshwater > Lake | place: Tanzania: Lake... | reverse complement strand
ACGTTCACAAAGCTTGTACGGAAAAACGTACTAGCGAACAACACGAAAACCATCAGCCGTTCAGCAACGCCGACATCATCCCCTGCAGCCGTTGGCCCAGATCGCTGAACTGGTGCTGTGCCCGCCAGCTGCCAGCCCGTTGCTGAATCTGCTGGAAGGCCGGTTCTCCGCAGCGGGCCTGGCGCAATACTTGCGCCAGGCCATCCGCCAGGGCCGAAGGCGTCGTACCCGGAAGCCGATGGGTCACCCGGGCGACATCCTCAAAGATCGGAAGCGGCGTCACACACACGGGCGGCCCAGCCGCCAGGCCATGGCGCACAGCCGCACTCGAAGATTCCTGGGTCCGCTGGTAGGGATACACAATCAAATCAGCCTGGGACAGCTGGCACAGACTCTGGGCATCACTTTGATAGGCTGTATGCAACCGAACCTGACGGCGCAGCCCGAGCTGTGCAATGCGCTGCCGCGCCTCGGCAATTAAAGCGGTGGAGAGCGGTGATGGATATTCCGCGTTGTACATCTCCAGGCGAATCGACCAACCCCGATCACGCAGCAGCTTGACTGCCTCAATCAACTCCAGCAGACCCTTATGGGGCAGGCAAAACCCATAGCTCGCGATCCGATGGCGGCGCTTAAACGGCCTGGTGAGCCTAACCATGGCATGAGATTGGGGTCTGCGCAGAACTGGTGAAGCCAGCAGGCCATGTGGGAAGAGAGCCACATTGTTCTGCACACCAAGATCCTTCAAACGGTTGAGGTCCGCGGGGCTGTGAACCAAGATCCTGTCGCAACCGGCTAGGGCATCCACAAGCAAGGCGAGACGCTTGGCCGGCTGATCGGGCGGATCCAGCGTGCAATGCATCATCACAATCAGCTTGATTTTGCGCTGCTGAAAACGCAACAACAGCCAGCGCAAGCTCTGAAAGTCGAAGAAGCCGTAGTTGAAGTGCAGTACTACGCCATTCAGCTTTGCATCCAGCAGTGCCTGCTCCAGACGCTCGAGCGAATCGTTGCCGGTGGACCAACAGCGCTGCACCGCTGGCCCGTCCGCGCTCAGGGTCTGCGGCACATGATCGGCAAAGATCGGTGCCTGCGGATCGATGGCCTCGATCAATTGTTGTGCATAGCTGGCAATGCCGCAGCGCACATTCCATGAGCTGACCCAACCGAATCGAGGCTGCAGCCGAGAGGGCGAGGCCACGAGGCGCGCCACGGATCGCTCCAGGCGCTCCGCCACCTGAGGCCACTGGTAATCACGCTGGAGCAGCAACTGCGCCGCCTGGGTCTTGGCCTGCAGCTCAGCGGGTTCAGCCTGCCAAACCCGCCGCAGCAGCGTTGCGAGGTGATCCACATCCGGCTTGGCCCACACCGAAGCCCACTGTTCGAAATGGCTCTGCGCCCACTCGAACTGGAAATCAATCAACCAAGCCGTGGCCTCGTTGCAAAAGTCAAGTTGGCCGCCCCAGGCGGTGGTGATCACCGGAATCCCGAGCTGCATGGCTTCCGCCAGGGGCAGCCCAAATCCCTCAGCCTTGCTTGGCGCCACCAACGCCTGGGCCTCGCCATACAGACATCGCAGTTGGGCGTCACTGAAGTCATCCTGGAGAACAACCACGTGCGGATACGCCGGATGACGTCGCCGCTGGTTGGCCAACAGCGCTTCCACAGTGTTGTGGGGATTCGGGAACGTTTTGATGATCAGGGAGACCGGGTCGTCGGCATGGAACGCTCGGCCGTAGGCCTCCAAAAGCTCCTCAAGCCCCTTGCGGGGAAAACAAGAGGACACGTGCAGAAACCGGTAAGGCTTCAGTGGAGGCAAGGGAACACTCTCAGCCTGGGGACCCAGCAAATGCTCCGTACCCAACCCACACACCTCCATCGGCACTGAGACACCGTTGTCGATCAGCACCTTGCGCACGTGCTCGGACATCACGGTGAGCCCCTGCAAGTGGGCGTTGAACTGCTCCACCCAGGCACGGGGGAAGCCTGTCTCCTCCCAGCCATAGGCATGCAACAGATTGAGTCGGCTGTTCAGATCGTCCACCCGCGGTGGATACAGATTGCGGCTGGTGAACTGAACCGCTCCCTGGGGGAGAACATCGGCCTGGGCTGCCAGAGCAGCCACCGCCGGGTTGGCGGCCAGGAAGGCGGCATCCGGCTGGTAATCACCGGGGCCTTCCGTGGCATGGAGGGCAACAGCATGGCCACGGTCCGCCACCGCAAGAGCGAGCTGCCGATTGAGGATTGCAAGGCTGTAGCTGGAATCGTAAGGGCCCTCAAAGCGCCAACGCAGCGGCACCCCTGGGTTGACGCAGAAGCGAGCAAGCGCATCGCTCTCGCGTTCGGAATAGGCCAATGCGACAGCCAGTTCGCGGCGCTGCAAGGGCGTCAAGGCCCGGCGACCCGAGCGGGGCAGGTCGACGGCGAGCTCTCGGAGCAAGAGGGCATAGAGCGCCTCACGTTGGGCACCAATCTGGTGCCACTCGGTGACGGCTTCGGTCTGGGCAGCGCCAGGGCCAACCACCAGGCGATCCATCGCCCTGAGGGCATGAGCTGCCGTCGACGTCCAGGAGAAGTGGCTACGGCGTTGGTGCGCATTCTCTTGCAGCCGTTGTCGAAAGGCTGGATCCGTCAAAGACCGCTGCAGCACCAGGGACATGCCAGGCACATCCGTGGGATCAAACAACGCCTCCGGCTCTGCAATGACCTCAGGGATGCTGGTGCAGTTCGAGCCGATCACAACGGCACCACAGGACATCGCCTCGAGAGCCGGCAAACCAAAGCCTTCATGCAGCGAGGGCAACACGAAGACAGCGCAACGCCTGTATAACTCGGCCAACGTGGGGTCATCGACATAACCCAGCAACACAACACGATTGGGCTCAAGACCAGAATCCTGGATCCAACGCTGGAGCTGGATGATCTCGGCATCGCACAGTTTGCCCACCAAAGCCAATTGATGACTGCGTCGGATGGCCGACGGCAGAGCGGCATAGGCCTGGATCAAGCGGTGTAAATTTTTACGCGGATCACCAGCCCCTGAGTAAAGAACGAACTCACCCTGAAGCTCGGCCGGGAAAAGAACATCGTCAGCCCGATCAACCGGCTCCTGGCAAAACAGTTGGGTATCGCAGGCTGAAGAAATAGTGGTAATGCGCTCTAAGGGTAGGTTCAGCCATTGATGGGCTTCCTGGGCGGCGTGCTCGGAGATGGACAGCAGCTGAGCGGCACAGGCCAGGTTGGCAAGGCCAGAGCGGTAAAAGCGTTCGTAGCCGGGCTGAGGTAGCAGATAAGTGTCGGCCTGAAGCAACGGAATCAGGTCGTAATGAATCACAGCGGTTGGGGCTGCGATGGGATTGGTATCAACGGACAGAACACAATCGTCGCCGTAGCCTTCAAACAAGCTAGGGATCAAGACGACATCCGGATTCAACCGACGGATCGTGTAGTGGCGGACATGGTCAGCCAACTGCCGACGACTCTGATTCGCCGGCCAACGCGCAGCCAATGGCCCCGGGGCAAGCCATTGGGAGTAGATCACACGTCGGCTGGAATCAGCAACATAATCCTCAAAGTCAGGCCGTAGATCCCGCAGATTGGCATTTGCCAAGAGTACGAATTCGTGGTCAGGCCCGAGATCGAGCATGGCCTTGATGAGCGCTGAGGAATAGCGTCCGATGCCACGAACGCGACTGCCCTCGCTCTGGCAGGCCTGCAGATCAATCAGAACCCTCATGGCTCTTGCTCCGGGTGACCGGCAGACAACCGCGCCAGATCAGCCTCAATCTGTTTGGAACGCTGTAACCAGGGACAACCTGAAACAGGGTTATGAGGAAAAGGTCGCGATGGCGCCTGTACACGAAATATCCGCTGATAAAGGGCTAAGGAGAGGTGATACAGCCCCAGACGATTCAAGACACCGGAGAGCAGAGCTCGAGTGCGTCGACTGGTCAGACCGCTGGCGTGGATAGCCCGCTGGAGGGTCTGGCGGGGACGGCGACCAGCCGCCGATAGTCGTAACGCGAAACGCCTGAGCATCAGCACGGGAGCGAGCCAGGAGCGCAGGCGTGCCACAAGCCGAGCGATTCGATTAAGGCGTGCATCATGGAGAAGTTGTCGGTCTTGGAGCTCTCGCAGCGTGAGGGTCAAGGCCTGGTTGAACTCGTGGAGGGCTTCAAGGGTGGTTGGAGCACGATGCATCTGAGTCCACCAGCGCGCATCCGGTGCCACCGAGAGAATCGGCATGGCCGGTGACGCCAAAAGGCAGACATCTTGAGCAACACCCTGAAAAACACGGGTGATCTGATCGTGACGACTACCGGTTTCAGGCCCACCATTGAGATAAATGGCGGTCGACCAGGCAAAGCCCGCTTGCCTTAAGGCGAAACAAAGAGCCTCGGGATGGATTGGTGTGATATGAGTTGGATCACTATAAAATGATTTACTTGCTACTAATAAGTGATCAATGCTGGGCGTCTCAAGCAACAGCAACCCATCGGCACGCAAAACACGTAAGACTTCTGCAAACAATAGCGAGAGCTGTGCATGACTGAGATGCTCAATCAGGTGGAAACAGGAAATCAGACCAATGCTCTGGCTCTCCAGGCCAGCAAGGTAATCAAACACATCAGCACACACAACATCGAGATCTAGAGCAAGACATTGATTCACAAAAGACTGGTTGCTATCCACTCCCCTTGCGTCGTAGCCATGGCTCGTGAGCACTTGCAACCATTCTCCCCTTCCGCAACCCAGGTCAAGCGCCCGTGGGGAGTCGACATGTCGCACGTAGTCATCAAGAAGAGCGTTATATCCGGATAAGCGCGTGAGAATCTCAGTACGCGACCCTCGAAACGCCTCTTCAAACGCGGAGTAAACGTTATCGTTCATCAAAGACCAGCCGGGGATAACACTGAGAACTCAAGCCCCCTAAGCCGAGGGGCAAAAACACCGGCGACGGTGGATGGGGAACCACCTTGCTGAAAGAGCAACGCATCATGAAGCCAGTGGTGGTTGAGATGGGATTCCCGCGTTCCACTCGAAATTGCAACAGTAATGCTGTAGTCACCAGGGGCTAGTGCAGGCCAGTCGAACACAAAACTGGCTTCCACGCTCTCGCCTTGAGACACGCGCGCAAGCTCTCCAGGACGATGGTTCAAGGTGTTATCTGCAAAGATCACTTGACCCTTAGCATTACAAACCTGATAACCGATAAAAGGGTCGACAAGCTCAGCAAGCACAGAAGCCTGAACGCGGAGCTCGATAGGGTCCTCAGCTGTCGGTCTAATGACACGCTGTCCCTGTTGATCGAGTAATTGTACTGAAGTCAGGACAGCCACTCCATCGCAATGGTGCGACGTTGCGGGAAGGGGCTCTGAAAGAACTGCCGCAGGCTGTCGGTAACCACCCACTTCCTGGCAGAAACTGCCATAGAGCTCTACACCCTTTTTCGTTTGACCATGGTAACGCAATTCACCTTGATGAATCCATAAACAATGATCCGTCAAAGACGACACGGCCGACATATCATGACTCACAAACAGCAGAGTTCCAGATTCCCTGAAATTGCGAATAAAGCGCATGCAGCGTTGCGTAAATACAGCATCACCCACAGAAAGCGCTTCATCACAGATTAAGATATCAGCATTAACATGGGCAATTACCGCAAAGGCCAGCCTCACTTGCATGCCGCTTGAGTAGGCCTTCACCGGCTGGTATGCGAAGTCGCCAATATCGGCAAAGGCCAAAATATCATCGAGCTTGGCTTCAATTTCAGCCTTACCAAGCCCCAGCAGAGCAGCATTCAAATAAATATTTTCGACGCCGGTAAACTCAGGATTAAAGCCACTACCAAGCTCCAGCAGTGCAGCGATTCGACCGTTGCGCTCGACAACACCTTCGGTTGGCGCCAAAGTGCCACAGATCAACTGAAGAAGAGTGCTTTTTCCACTTCCATTTCTGCCAATAACACTCAGCTGCTCTCCCCTCTTAATTTCAAGATTAATATGACGCAATGCCCAGAATTCCTGATAGTACTGGCGACGCCCACCCCAAACCATCTGCTTAAGACGATCCTTCGGTTGAGCGTAAATCTTGAAACGCTTACCGAGATTGGTAATTTTTAAGGCCGAGGAAGAGGAAAAATCAGAAACCATCGCTTTAGATCACATCCGCAAAATCGGGTTTCACACGTATGAAGAATCGGTAGGACGCTTCAGCAGCAACAACTGCGAAGAGAATGCCATACAAGAGATAGCTCGCGTTAGGCGCTTGGCCGAGCACCGCAACACGCCGCGTTTGCTCAATCATCAGCGCCACCGGGTTCAAGCCCAAGAAAGGTTGCCAACGGGCCGGCAAGGCGGACATCGGGAAGAAAATAGGACTAACAAACAGCAACACACTCATAAAAACACCAGCCACCTGACCAATGTCTCGCAAGTAGACACCCACAGCAGACAACAGCCAAGAGACCGCAAGACAAGTCAGCAGTAGGGGAAGCCAGACGAGTGGAAGCCAAAAATAAGTCCACGGCAGAGACCCATTGGACAGCAACTCAAAAACGGCGAGAATCAGCAGACTTGTTAGCGTATGAATAAATGCACTGGCAACATTGACGGCAGCAAGAATCTCCAAAGGGAAAACAATTTTCTTGACAAAATTTGGGTTTACCAAAATCAGAGTTGGGGCTTTTATCACGCACTCAGAAAGCTGATTGAATACAATCAGACCGGCAAATAAGTTGATGGCAAATGCCAATGGCCCTAGATCATCTGCAGCACCTCCCCACTTGGCTTTGAACACCTGGGAAAACACAAAGGTATAGACTGCAAGCATCGCCAAGGGATGCAGAAACGTCCAAGCCCATCCAATGACAGAGCCTCGATAACGCCCTAAAATGTCACGTTCTGCAAGACGCCAGATTAATTCCCGACGAACCCACAATGCAATGAAAAATGGCGGCCGATGCTTCACAAATATTGAACGTTATTTGGAAATCAGATGAATGTAAGCAACGAACAACTGAATCCAGTTGCAAATTAACTGATCGTCAACCTAGCCAATCCATGCGTGCTGTGTCAAACGTCTCCAAGGCGTTGGCTCAACCGCGTCTCGGGTTAGCCGCGTTTAGGGTGATCAGAACCGCAGCAGTCAAACCAAGAACCGCTCTATGACAGCCGCTGTTTGCTCAGCGGTGCGTGACCAATCAAACAGAGTGGCACGCTGAAGGCCTCGCTGCCGCATCTGCTCACGGATGGAGGGCTGCTGCAACAAGGCTCCAAGCCCCTCTTGGAGCATGGCCGTGTTGGTGGGGTCGATCAGCAGGGCCGCATCGCCCGCCACATCTTGCGTACCCGAGCCCAAACTGGTGAGAACAGGGGTTCCAGAGGCCATCGCTTCCAGAATGGGTAAGCCAAAACCTTCCCAGAGACTGGGATAAACGAGGGCGAGCGCACCGCGGTAAAGATCCGGCAACTCCGCCGGCGGCACATAGGGGCGGAAGATCACCCGTCGCTGCAGACCAAATTCGGCCACCAGCCTCTGGAGGGCGGGGGACTCCGTTGGGTGCGACTTTCCTGCCAGCAACAAGATCACGTCAGGATGACACTTGGCAACTGCCGAAAACGCGACAATCAAACGGCGTAAATTTTTGTGGGGGTAAGCCTGACCCACATGCAGTAAGTAGGGCTGCACCTGCTGTTGATCCGTTGTCGGATAAAAGGCCCTGCGGTCGTAGCCTAGAGGAATCACAGTGATCCGATCCTCAGGCAGCCCGATACAACGTTGAATCTCGCCAGCAGTGAATCGTGAATTGGTGATCACATGCTGGCAACAACGCAGCAGTGGTGGCACCCAAAACCGAAAGTAAAGAGACTGGAAAGATCGTTCAGGATGGCTGATGGGACGTAGATCATGAACCATCACCACCTGCGGAATGGACTGGGGGCCAAGGTAACCCTCAGGAGCCGGCGTGAAAATCAATGAAGCGCCCTGCGATGCGGCTTCATGGGGTAGACCAAACTGGCTCCAACAAAGCCGGTTTAGGCGTGCGGACAGCGAAGCACGGCCACCCGCCCCACCCGCCAGGTGGTGGGGAAAATGTTCCAGCGCAGGAAAAATCGACTGTGCATAAACACCAATTCCTGTGGGCTGGTCAAGCACAGGCCAATCATTGATGAACAGTGTCATCGAGCCAACCTCAAGCCAATCCAATCAGGCGGCGCCTGAAATACTTCAACCAATTCACAAGCCAACAGCCAGCACTAAACCAAAGCGCAAGGTGTTGGCGCTGCGCGCGAAAGGTTTCTGCGTAGACGAGTCTAATTTTGGTATGACTAACACCAGCTTGGACAACTTTCAAGATCGGAGACTCTTCATGAACGGCTTTCAAATCAACTGGCAATCTCAAAAACCACTCATAATCACCACAAATTTGAAAGCGGTCATCAAATCCGCCGAAACGCTCGAATAATCGACGATGCACCAACATGCCCGGATGGGCGATAGTCATCGACTCACGCATACGCCGCCACCGCCATGGAGCACCCCACTCACGCAAAAAACGTTGATCTGCCGAGTAATAAGCGTTGCGCGCAGTCACCAAATCAGGGCTGGCTGCCGTGAGCTGTGCCAGTCGAGATAGGCTACTCGACGACACAAACAGATCATCAGCACCAATAAAACAGAGATACTCACCACGAGCCAGACCAAGGCCCCGATTCCAGGCATCATAGATACCAGTATCTACACAACTTGACCATACCAAACGCTGTCCTCGTTGAGAGCAGCGAAAGGATTCAACAACATCTTGCGTGCCATCATTGGAACAATTATCAAGCAGCAAAAGCTCCCAATCTTGAAAGTCTTGCTGCAGCAAGCTGTCTAGAAAGTTCTGCAGTAGCTGGCAACAATTCCATGTGGCCACAAGAATGGAAATGACTGGGGGCCTGATCACCATCAGCACTGGCTTGCATTGGTCGCGCGCAACATCCTCGCCAGACCAATGCTGTCATTCAGCTTCCATTGGAGTTGTTCACTTATGGGTTGGCGCAAAGACTTCAATTGCAAAACACCTTGCGCAAGCTCGGCCTCTCCAATCACAGCGGCCCAGAGCGCTCCACTGCGATCAGCCCGCTTGAATTGTTTACTCAAAGCAGAGCCGCTGGCATCAAGCTGCACGGATAAGCCCTGCTGACGCAGTTGCCGGACCAAGCCCAATGCCGCAAGCGCTTCGGCCTGGCCACGATGCACCACATACACATCTGGCTTCTCGCCAGGGGGCTGCGCACCACTTTGTTGGAGCAACAACGCCAACCGTTCCATCCCCAAGGCCCATCCGATCGCCGCCGTTGGAGGCCCACCCAATTGCTCAACCAATCCGTTGTAGCGGCCACCACCACACACCGTGGCCTGCGCCCCCAGCTGCTGGGTCGTAATTTCAAACGCGGTGTGGCTGTAGTAATCCAATCCACGCACCAAGCGCGGGTTGTGCACATAGGGAATGCCCAGCCCATCAAGCCCCGCTTGCACCTGCTCAAATCGAGCCCGGCTGTCGGGAGCCAAGCTCTCAAACAGATGCGGGGCAGCCTCCAACAGAGCCTGAGTCTGTGGATCCTTGCTGTCGAGAATGCGTAAGGGGTTGCTGGCCAGTCGCTGCTGGGAATCTGGGTCGAGGTGATCACGCCGTTGCTCAAGCCAGGCCACCAACCCATGGCGATAGCGCAAACGGTCATCGGAGGTGCCGAGGCTATTGAGTTCCAGGGTCAGACCCTCGAGCCCTAAGGCAGCCAAGAGATCCCAGGCCAGCGTGATGGCCTCCAGATCCGACACCACCTCGGAAACCCCGAGCAACTCCAAGCCAATCTGATGAAACTGTCGCTGACGCCCCGCCTGGGGACGCTCGTACCGGAACATCGGGCCGCCGTACCAGAGCCTCGGGGCCGACTGGGCCAGCAAACCGTGTTGAATCGCAGCCCGGACCACCGAAGCGGTTCCCTCAGGCCGCAAGGTGCAACTGCGGCCACTGCGATCCTCGAAGGTATACATCTCCTTGCCCACCACATCGGTGGACTCACCAATGCTGCGGGCGAACAGATCGGTGAACTCCAGGAGCGGGGTCCGAATCTCCGCCACAGCGGCCTGGGTGAAATGACGCCGTGCGACTTGCTCAACCCATTGCCAGAGCTCCAGCTGCTCGGGCAGCAGATCCACCATTCCACGCAGGCTTTGCCGCTTCTCCAAAACGCGCTCGTGACTCAGGGCAGTGTGTGAAACGGTCAGTGCCGGCCCTACCGTCTCACCAGCATTGCACTCCCGCCTTGGCCCAGCTGCTGATTACCGGTGGGGCAGGTTTCATCGGCAGCCACACCTGCCTCGTGCTGCTGGAATCCGGCCACAGCGTGGTGGTTCTGGATGATTTCCGAAACAGCAGCCCAAAAGCCCTGGAACGGGTCATTGGCCTCGCTGGGCCGAAGGCTGCGGAACGGCTCACGGTGGTGCGCGGTGATGTGCGCAGGGAGCAGGATGTGGCACGGGCATTTCAAGCGGCACCGGGCGGACAGGCGATCACAGCCGTGATCCACTTCGCGGGCTTGAAGGCCGTTGGAGAGTCCGTGCGCCAACCGCTGACGTACTGGGACGTGAACGTGGGGGGCAGCCTGGCCCTACTCACCACGATGCAGATCCATGGCTGCCGCACAATCGCCTTCAGCAGCAGCGCAACGCTGTATGGATGCCCTCAGCAGGAGCCGATCCCCGAACACGCCACGGTGAAGCCCATCAATCCCTACGGGCAGACCAAGGCCGCCGTGGAGCAAATGCTCGCCAACCTTGCCACCAGTGAAGCCGGCTGGCGGATTGCCCGATTGCGTTATTTCAACCCCGTAGGAGCCCATCCCAGCGGCCAGATCGGCGAAGACCCAGCGGGCGTACCCAACAACCTCTTCCCTTTCATCAGCCAAGTAGCTGTGGGGAGACGCGCGGAACTGCTAATTTATGGCGCCGATTGGCCCACACCCGACGGGACCGGCATCCGGGATTACATCCATGTGATGGACTTGGCAGACGGCCATCGCATGGCCGTGGAGCACCTCTTAGCGCTCGAGAACGACGCGCTGATCACCCTGAATCTGGGCAGTGGTCGCGGCCATTCCGTTCTAGAACTCCTCCACTGCTTCGAGCAGTGCAGTGGCCGCAGCATCCCTCACCGATTTGTGGATCGCAGGCCTGGTGATGCCGGCATCACCGTGGCAGATCCGACACTGGCTTTCCAGTGTCTTGGCTGGAAAACCCAACGGGGGCTCAAGGACATCTGCCGGGATGGCTGGGCGTGGCAGCACCTCAACCCCGAGGGTTATCAGAACTGAATTCGGAGAGCATTGCACCAGCAAGCAGAAAACCCAAGGACGCCATGAGTTGATCGGCATAGAGGAAGGGCTGCAACAACCATTCCACCAACAGCACGGACACAAAACTCCAGCGCAGGGCCAACGGTGCATTCCAGCCATCGGTGCTGAATGCCCGCCAAAAAGATTTGAGTAAGACCCAAGCCACGGGGAGGATTGCCAGCAACAAGCAGACGGTAGGCAGCCAACCTGCATCGTTGTAAATATCGAGAATGAGGTTGTGCGGTGACGATGTATTCGCGGTGGCTCCAACCCCAAAATGGTTGATACGACCCGGAAGACAATCCCGATAGGTGTAGTCCAGCAGTCGCCCACCCCAAGGGGCTTCACCAAGACGTTGCAAAAACCCTATCTGCAGCCACCAGCGTTCATCACAAGCGCGGCCACTCGCCAACAGCATGCTGACAAACAGCGTTGCCCCCGAAACAATCCACAAGCGCCAGGTGGCTGAAGGCAACAACCACAACATCGGCAACGCAGCAACCGCTAAAATAGCCACTCCAATCCGACCCTGAAAGGCCCAGGCAGCATGGGCCGCCAAAGCCGACATCAGTAACATCACAATGGGCCATAGCAGGCCGCGTCTGCTACGCAACCAAAGCCACAACAACGGACAAGCGACGGGGAAAAGCGCCAAAGCCGGGAATACCCGTTGTTCCACAGATCGCATGTTCATCATGCTTTGAGAACCCCAGGGAACACGCACATTGAGCTCAAAGTCTTGCCCGATGTTCCACCACGGCGTACGCGAGAGGGCTAAAGCAAGCAACCCATAAACCAGCCCACCAAGGGCATAAACCACAAGCCATCGACTGAGTTGACGCGAATCCAGTCGGGGCAGATACCACCCCGCCAACAGCCCACCGCTGGGCAGAACCACCACAGCCATGATTGCGCCGAGGTGGGCTTGAGCAGGGGCCCAAACACCCCACCCCACTTGCATCACGCAGTAGGTCACACCAAAGAGCAGCAGCCCGAGGCTGCTCCAGCGCAGCAGGCGACTCGGCCCTGGCCCCTGGGAGCGTCGACCCAGCCATGCAAGACCCAGGAGGAGCGCATACAGCAAGGGAAAGCTCCGTGGTACGCCAAGCCCCAAGAGCAAGGCGAGCAGAGCTCCCATCGCAGGGATCCGTGGCATCCAGCAACGTGCAGATGTGTCTTCGACCCTATGGCGCCTTGGAACGATCCAGGCGCTGGGCCCTCAAGCGCCGCAGCTCATCCCCCAACCCTGGCCCGGCCGGCCAACCCTGGGCCAGCAACGCGGCGCCATCCAGAGGAGCTGAGACATGGCGCCAACGGTGGTACCAACGCAGCAGGGGCCTACGTGGACCAAGACCGATGGCTAAGGCAACAGCTACAACCTGAGCACCGAAACCAGGACCCTCTAGCAGGGCACACCACTCAGATGGTGCGGCGGGCAGCGCAGAGTGCTGAAGGCAATCGCCCAGTTGCAAGGCCCTTTGCAACAGCCGCACCTGGCCATGGGGCAGTTGCAGACGACGAGCCAGGGCAACGGGATCCCTTGCGCCACCCACCAGCAGCGGAAGCAGAGGCAGTTGCCAACGTTCCCCCCAGGCCAAATGCTGCCGCCAACGGGTCTGGGCCTGCAGCTGGGCATCGAGCAAAACCAGTCCTCCCCAACCCTGCAACGCCGCAAGGGCGCTGCGCCAATCTTCACGCTCCAACAACAGTTGGAACTCCATCCGCAGACGGGTACCTAAGGCAGGGGGAACCAGATCCAAGGCTGCGCCGGGCCGCCAAGGCCAGGGCCAACTGCTCAACGTGGCGTGCACCTGCTGTCGACTGTCGGCTGCGAGCTCAAAGCCGAGACGTGCCGCGTAGCGCGCAGCCCGCACGAGCCGCGTGGGATCGTCGCGAACACTCTGTGCATGGAGCAGACGCAGTCGGCGATGGGCGAGATCCGCTTGGCCACCATGGGGATCCAAGAGTGTGGCGTCGCCTTCAAACGGCACGACCAATGCCATGGCATTCACGCTGAAGTCGCGCCGCGCCAAATCGTCTTCCAAACTGCCGGGGCTGACTTGGGGCTGACCTCCGGGTACGACATACACCTCCCGACGAGCCATGGCCACATCCAACAGCCAGGTGCCTCCAAGGGCACGGGGCAGCTGCAGCTCCAACGCCACGGTGCCATAGGCGCCATGGACATTGGCTCGCCAAGGAACCTCGGTGCCAACCATGCGCTCGAGGCACGGATGCAACCGTGACACCCAATCCATAGCCGGGCCCTCCACCACCAGATCCAAATCAGGGAGGCCCCGCCAGGGATCTTGGTGCTGGCGATGCAGCAGCAAATCCCTCACCACACCCCCAACCAGCGCAATGCGCTGCCCGGCAGCCGCCTGCCGTAAAGCACGCAGCAATTCAGGTGGCACATCTGGAATCTGCACAGCTCGCAGCCCTAAAGCGGCTCGATCGGCGCCAACCGCGGGTCCAGGATCTTGGGCCCCATCCCCTCAAACTTCACGGCGATCGAGATCTTCTCGCCGCTACCGAAGAGGTGGGTCACGTGACCCTCGCCAAAGGAGCTGTGGCGCAGGCGGTCCCCCACCGCCCAGGTTTTACCGCCAGCCA
>Ga0194129_10006702_pt1 | contig 14002 bp, 15 predicted proteins | sample TA2KigCa35mmetaG_FD_150862 | JGI IMG/M metagenome (GOLD analysis project Ga0194129, IMG submission 150862) | Freshwater microbial communities from Lake Tanganyika, Tanzania - TA2015038 Kigoma Deep Cast 35m | ecosystem: Environmental > Aquatic > Freshwater > Lake | place: Tanzania: Lake... | reverse complement strand
GGGCAGCGATCAGCTCGTCAATCGTGCCGCGGTCGTAGGAGTTCATCCTCTCGGGGCGGTTGAGTCGGATCCACAGAACGTCCTCTCGACGGTCCAGAACAATGTCAGACATGTGACCTCCTAGCGCCGTCAGTGAAGAGAAACTGACGCGAGCGTCAGCACCACTATGCCCCAACGGCGTTGCCGAGAGTACCATGAAGGTTTGCCGAGTAGACATTGCAACGCCCGCCGTTGCTGTAAATCTGATCGGTGTTCGCAGTGACAGGAAGGATTGAATTGTGCCCTTTGCATTAGACGACCGCATTCAGCAAGTTCGGAAGGACGCACTCGCGCTCGCGGCTCGCTGCGAGCCCTTTGCTGCCGAAGCCGATGAGATGTCAACCATGCACGAAGCAATATTGAATGAGCTGCGCAAGAGTGGTCTGAGCGGCCTGATGGTGCCCAAGGAATTCGGTGGGCGGTTCGAGGAGATTGACCCTCTCGCGGTGTGTGTCGCTCGTGAAGCCATGATGCGTACCTCGGCACACCTCGATTCCGTGTTTGCGTTGCAGGGCATTGGAAGCTATGCGATTTCGCGTGCGGGCACCGATGCTCAGAAGCGAGAATGGCTGCCGAGAGTCGCGAGAGCAGAGGTGCTCGCCGGATTGGCCCTCACCGAACCAGTGGCGGGGTCGGATCTTAGGGGCATCGCAACGTCGGCGCGGATGGAGGGCGGCGATCTCGTCATTAGTGGCGCCAAGTCGTTCATCTCCAATGGTGGTTTCGCTGGGTTCTTCACAACATTGGTGAAGGAAATCGACCATGATGAGCCGAGGTATTCTCTGGTGCTCGTCCCGGCCAATTCACCGGGACTGACTGTCGTGCCATCTCCCGAGATCATCGCACCACATGTCCTCGGGGAGCTGACATACGACGACGTTCGTGTGCCAGCGACCGCCCGACTCGGAGGGTCGGGGGACGGCTTCAAGCATGTGCTGGCAACACTTTCCGTGTTTCGCATCTCTGTTGCGGGTGCCGCCTGCGGGCTGATGCAGGGAGCGATTGAAGAGGCAACTCGTCACGTTCGATCCCGCGAGCAGTTCGGGCGACCTCTACTGAAGCACGGTCCCGTATCTTCGCTGCTTGCCGACGCCTGGGCTGAGTACGAAGCCGCGCGATTGCTCACGTATGCGACTGCCGAAGCAGCCCGTGATGATGCGGCGGCAAATCTCGATCGCTCCTCCCTCGCCAAACTCTTTGCAACGGAAGCAGCGTCCCGCGTTGCGGATCGTTGTGTTCAAGTCATGGGCCGTTGGGGTTTGGTGCGTGGGTCGAAGATCGAGAAATACTTCCGCCAAGCTCGACCGATGCGCGTGTACGAAGGGGCATCGGAGGTGCTGCGTCTAGGAGTCGCTGCGCGGCTTAGTAGGGAAGTGGACTCTTGGACCTGAACCTGCGCAACAGAGTGGTCGTCGTGACCGGGGCGAGTCGAGGACTCGGTGAGGCTTGTGTGCGGGCACTTGTTGCCGAGGGTGGGAAGGTAGTTGCTGCAGCACGTTCAATGAATGACCTCTCCCGACTAGCTGAAGAACTTGGCCCAGCGGTATTCGCCTCGGCGTGCGACATGCGAGATCGGGTAGCCGTTGCCGGCTTGGTTGATGTTGCCCTGCACGAATTCGGTCAACTCGACGGAATCATCAACAATGCAGGAATCGCGCCAGCAGCAAGTTTTGAATCACACGATCTCTCGGTGTTTGATGATGTCCTTGAGGTCAATTTGCTCGCACCCGCGGCCCTCGCCCAACGCGCTGGTCAGCACTGGATCGCGAGCAAAAGTCCAGGATCGATTGTCAACGTGGCATCGACGTCGGGATTGAAAGGCAAATCCACGCTGGTGGCGTACTCCTCTTCAAAGGGTGCAATTATGCGTTTCACCGAGGCCTTGGCTGCCGAGTGGGCGCGCCACGGCATTCGTGTGAACACCATCGCACCCGGTGCATTTGAGACTGCCGCACAGGCGGCGGTGACGAGTAGTCCAAAGGTTCTTGATGCTCGACTAAAAAAGATTCCGCTGCGGAGAATGGGGGAGCCATCCGAGATCGGTCCGCTTGCGTGTTATCTCATCTCGTCCGTGTCGTCATTCATCACTGGTTCGTGCTTCGTTATTGATGGAGGCGAAGTTTCAAAACTTTGACTCGGTGCGACTCACCTGCTGATCTTCTGAAGCCGAGGTAGCAGCGAGAAAGTCGAGCTAGGTCCTCGAGTACACGTTCCAAAGATCAAAGAAGAGCCGCCCCGTCTCGACAGTGCAGTCAAAGACTTGTTTACGGCCAATCGGGTCGGTCACGTACTCCGACACAATCTCGATTCCCTCGTCACCATGTTCTGCGTCAGCAAGTATGTGCATCGTGTAAAAAATGAGATCGTCATCGGTCATAGCGTAATTTTTCTTTTGCGCCGCGACGATTCGCCGGAACGTATCTGGGACGAACGACTCCAGACCTATACCAATCGCAGCGAGCGGAACGAACCACGGTCTGCAGCGTCCCATGAACTCGAAATATTCAGTGAGACGACGACCTTCAGGCAGCTGCTCCTGGTTCACGACGTTCGACTCACGAGCTCCGAGCTTTTCGAGCCATTTGAGGAGCAACGTGGGATGTGCCGCGGTATTCGTGATTATGCCGAGCTCTTCCTCAGCGAGATTCTTCACCAGAGTTGCGCGAACATTCGGATAGGGACAGTTGACGTACATTAGGCCGATCCACGGCAACATCTTGGAGATATGCAGGTAGAACTGCGTTCCGAAGAGCGCCATCTGTTGTTTTGTTGCCTTGCCAGTCTCCATGTCGAGAACGAGGGGGTGATTATGCATGCCGCCACCTGGCTTTCGCAGTTCCGCGCGCAGCAGTTCAACAAAATCTGCGGGGCTGAGATCAGCGAGGCGGTCGGAGGAAGGTGCTTCCAATACGGCGGTCATTGCGGAACTCCCTTACTTGAACGTCATATCACATTCGGCAGACGCCGATTGAACTAATAATAGTCGCCCGAGATTCAAGAAGCAATACCAAGATGGTAACGCGTTTCGCTATGGTGCTGCTAGGGATGGTTCTGTGAGTTCCACCGACGAAGCTCCGCTACTAACGAGAGAAGAGGACCATCCGCAGGAAGTCGTCGCCACCCATGGTGGTGTGAAGGTCATTGCCATCGATTCGGCACGGTATTGCGACGCTCGCAACACTGGGGATGTCATGGTCGCAGCCTCATACTGCGGCGTACTGCCCGTGCGGTTGATGGCCCCGCACCGACCCCGCGCCGTCATCGGGCACGATGTGAACATCGCCAAGGACGGCTCGGGAATCCAGGGACTCTTCTACTTGGAGGCGCTCGGCATCCCGGCGGTGACCGTCGACGGTCGAACCGGTGAGTTGGGCAACGCTCGCGACATGTTCGACAACGGTGCCATCTCGCGAATGAACATTCTCGCTGAGCGCTGTGGTGTCAAGATCGGCATGGCGACGAAGAAAGCTGCCGAACTTCTCGCAACGAAGGATCCGGGTGACACCACCCCCACGACGAAGGTGCGACGAGAGGCGAAGGAAATGTCGCCGACGGGGCGCCACATCATCGTTACCGATTCGATCGTGTTCGCGCACCCGGACGACAATCGCAACGTGCTCGTGACTGCCGGCCACACCGGCCCGACTGGTGCGCGATTCATCACCGAAGTGTCGCCGCACGGATTCATCTGCGCCGATGGAGGTCGTTCGAAGAACGACTCCGGAATATCCGGACTGTCGATGTTGCAAGAGTCGGGTCTCGCCGGCGCGTGTTACGACGTGTCGACGGCGGCGATGGGTGACGCGTTCGATGCGTGGAACGTCGGTCGAATTGCTGCGTGCAACGAGCTTGCGCGGCAACGTGGTGTGTATGTCGGGCAGCGAGTCGACGAAGCGGCACGGTGCCTGCTCGCCGAGACGACGGGAGCGACGTCGTCACCACAAGCGCGTCACGAGGACACCGGCAGCATGCTGCTGCGCAGCGGTCAGCTGGCCGCGCTCAGCCCGAAGTTTGCCGAAGGTCTTGCGCGCGTGCGCGAGGTGTGCGATCTCGACGGCGCATTGCCGGCGGGTATCAAGGCGCTCTTCATGGCGACCGCCGCCGTGGTTCGCAACCACGAGGACACCGCGCGTCGTGAACTGCGTCGCGCGGTCGAACGCGGCGTCACCGTGAAGCAGTTGCAAGGTGCCGCGGTGTCGGTGCTCATCTCGCGCGGTGAATCGGTGTTCCAGAAATTCTGGGCTGCAGCGGAACAGGCCACGGGTGGTATGCCAGTTCTTGCGCCGCCGTCACCGCGTCCGACGTTCGAGGCATCAGCCGACAAAGCGAAGGCGTACTTCGTGTCGTATTTCGGCTTCGTGCCGAGCTACATCGAGCTGATGGCCGATGAGGCGCCGCGCGCCCTCGAGGGGTACTTCCTCATGCGCGAGTGGGCGCTCTCGGAGAATCTACTTGAACCGAAGTACGTGGAGTTGCTGTTGTGCACGGTGAACGCAGCCGAGTTCGCCACGCGGTTCGTCGGTATTCACGCCGTCGGCGCACGCAACGTTGGTGCCACCGAAGCCGAGATCGTCGAGGCGGTCGTATGTGCAATCCCCATTTCGGGTGTCGCATCGTGGCTACCCGGCGCCGACGGCGTGCGTCCGCCTAAGTCGTGATATAAATGCAAGACGAATCGGACTTACATAACGTTTCTCAAGGGAGATAGAAGGTGCCACGCGTACAACTGTTGGAAGAGCATGTTGGTTTACGAATGGCGGGTCGAGGTGGTCCGGAAGCGCGACGTGCTCTCATGCATAGACCTGCGATGGCCGACGTGATTGGAATCTTCAATGATGTCGTGGCCCAAAGCCAGCTTGACCCTCGGCTGCATGAGGTCGTGCGATACAGAATTGCAATTCTGAATGGCTGTGCCCGCTGCAAGGCGTATCGTTCACCGGAGGGTGTAGCAGGTGGAGTGACCGAGGAACTCTTGAGCGAGGTACGTCATTGGGGGCACTCGTCGATGTTTACCCGGCTTGAGCGCGCGGCACTGCTGTTTGCTGATGATTTCTGTAAAGATCCCAACTTGGTGACACACGAGACGACGGACTTTCTTCGCAATGAACTCGGCGATGGGGGTCTCGTTGACCTTACGGTCTGCATCGCAAAGTACTTGGCGATCGGTCGCCTGATCACCGTTTTGGATCTAGATCAGTCGTGTGCGCTCGAATCGTTGGATGCTTGAGTCACGCTCCGAGAATCATCGAATTGTGGTACTGGGCGCCCGAGCCTGCGCCCATGACGACCGCGATCTCGGCATCGGTCACCTGGCCGGGTCCGGCAGTGCCGCGCAACTGACGCACCGCTTCGACGAGTTTCAGCTGGGGCCCGCCCCAGCCGATGTGGGCGTAGGACATGAGTCCACCGTCGGTGTTCACCGGACAACCGTCGTTCGGCCCGATGCCGACCTCGTTGAGGAAGTCGACACCTTCGCCGCGCTTGCACAAGCCGGTCATTTCAATCTGGCGAACGACCTCGAACGTGTTGATGTCGTACACCTCGAACACGTCGACATCGCGTGCCGATACGTCGGCCTGGCGGAATGCGTCGGACAGGGCTGCGGCACCGACGTCGACAATCTCGTCGTAGATCGGCGGGTCGACGTACTGCTGTCGGTACCACTCGCACCCGCCACCGAGGATGCGCACGGGGGTCTGGGGCAGATCGCGGGCCCGATCCATGCTCGTGACGACGACGGCAGCGGCACCTTCGTTGGCGAGACACAGATCGAGGAGATGGAACGGCGACGCGATCATCGGCGAGTTGAGCACGTCCTGCGGGGTGAACGGTCCGCGACCGTGCATCACCGCATTCGGGTTCGCCGAACCGGCGTTGCGGATGGCGGCGGCGATCCGTGCCATGCCGATGCGATCGACGTCGTGCAGGTGCATGTACCGCTGCGCAACGAGGGCGAACTGTGCCGAGGTGAACGCACCCCAGCACTCGGTGAACTCGTTCTCGGGGCGCGTGTACGAGGCGACGTTCGGTCCGCCGAGCACGCCTGACTGTCCGCCCACGATGAGCACGGTCGTGCACTGACCGGCGAGGATCGCCGCCGCGGCGTCAAGAACCGCGGGCACGCCTTGCGGATAGGTGTCACCGACCCATCGTGCACCGTGACCGAACAACTTCAACCAGTCCTGTGAACCCGGGTGAAATACCGTGCCGCCGGGGCCCGGCCACCGCGCGCACACTCCGTCGACGTCGGCGATACCGAGCCCTGCATCGGCGAGTGCGATGCGCGCCGCCTCGAGACACGTCGACACCGTGGGTCGATCGATGCGCCGCGCCATCTCGGTGGCGCCGATACCGACGATGGCGATGTCGTGCAGTAGGGAAGGCATGCGCGGTTGCTTACACCTGGCGTGAGCCGGTCCAGAATTGGTTGCGCACCGATCCCTTGTCGATCTTGCCGACGGCATTCTTCGGGAGGCTGTCGACGAAACGCACCTCCTCGGGGCGCTTGATGCTCGCGAGTTCGCTCTGGCGGCAGAGATCGAGAATTTCCTGTTCGGTGACCGTGCCGTTGGTCGTGCGTGCAACGACGGCAACGATGCGCTCGCCCCATTCCTCGTCGGGTGCGCCGACTACGGCAACCTCGAGTACGCCGGGGTGGCGGTAGATGACATTCTCGATCTCGACCGGTGCGATGTTGAATCCGCCACGAATGATGAGATTCTTCAGTCGGTCGACGATGTACAGGTACCCCTCGTCGTCGAAGACACCGATGTCGCCCGAGTGCATCCACCCGTCGTACAGCGCATCCGAGGTGCGCTTTTCGTCCCGGTAGTAGCCGAGCATGACATGCGGACCGGCGAAGATGACCTCGCCACGCTCGCCGACAGAAACGTCGTTGCCCTTGTCGTCGACGACGCGAACGGCGACGCCGTAGGACGGTCGACCGCAGGAGTTGAGCAACGCCGGCTTGTCGCCGAGCGCCCGCTCGTGGTCAACCTTGCGCAAGATCGTGCCAATCGATGCGATCTCCACCATTCCGTACAGCTGCAGGAAGATGGCGCCGTAGCGGGCGACGAGGTCGCGCAGACGATCGGGCGAGATCGGCGATGAACCGTAGCCGAGCGTGGTGAGCGTCGCCATGCGGCGGTCGTCGTCGGTGAGCTGGTCGAGAACGCGCATGAGTTGAGTGGGCACGAGAAACGAGTGCGTCACCTTAAAATGCGCGACGACCGAGGCGAATGTGTCGGGGGAGAACGAGCGGCTGTCCTGGAAGCCGATCGCCGCACCCATCATGAGACACGGAGCGATGGTGATGTTCACGCTCGAGTTGTGCGGAATCTGGATGAGATAACGCGTGTTGGGCGCGATCTCATACTCGAGGCACGCAACGGTGGCGTGCTGCGACATGGCGGAGTGATCGAACAGCACGCCCTTTGGACGCCCGGTCGTGCCACTGGTGTACACGATGCAGGCATGGTCGGTTGATGAGGGAAAGAGCCCGAGCGGATCGGCCGATACCTTCGCAAGCGGCGACTTCGCACCGATGAGGTCCTCGATCATGACGAACGGGACACCGAATGCTTCCTGCAGCATCTCGGCAGCGGTACGGAACTCCTCCGACGTGATGAGTAATCGTGGCTCGGCGTTCTCGAACACCGATCGGAGGTCGCTGTCGTCCATGCGGAAATTCAGCCCGACGTACACGAGGGCCGCCTTGTGGGAAGCCACGAGGTACTCGACGACTTCGCATCGGTTGGGAAGCAGCACCGCGAGGCGGTCACCGGTGGACACCTTCTGGTCGGCGCGCAGCCAGCGAGCGATGCGGTTCGTGCGCTCGTCGAGCTCGGCGTACGTGGATCTGTAGTCGGTGGAAAACAGTGCAAGCGCGTCGGGGCGACGGCGCGCTTCGCGCGAAACGGCAACTCCAAGATTCATTGTTCCCTCCTCAAGGTGAACGTGGGAAGTAGTCGGGATGTGTCGCGGGGGTCCGCGCTGAAGGCGACCTCGACGCCCGATCCGATGAGCGTGTCGACGTCAGCGGGCACGGCGCCGTAGGTAACGAGACGTGTCATGAGGTGCCAGCCTTCGTCCATCTGAACGATTGCCAATACGTACGGTGTGGCGAAGTCCTCCGTCGGGGCACGGTGCACGACGGTGAAGGAGTACACGGTGCCCCGACCATTGCTCGGAACGTACGTCCAGGATTCGGAATGACACGACGGGCAGCACCATTGCGGGGTGAAGAAGTTCGTACCGCAGTCGTCGCAAACCGGACGAACGAGTACGCGGTTGCGGCATGAGGCCCAGAATTCGTCAGTGAGTGCGACGCTCGGCATGTTGTGCTTCGCCCCCTCGAGTCGGCCCGTGCTGTGTCTGCGACGATGGTACCCTTCATCGTCGCGACGGCCGCAGGCGGGGTGCGCGCGAGGACGGCCGGCGAAGAAACGTCGCTTACAATTCATTGGGTGGCCGAGCGTCCCGTTGCCCTCGTGACCGGATCGTCGCGGGGGATCGGTCGGGCGATCATCGAGCGTCTCGCGACCACGCACAACTGCGTCCTGCACTACCGCTCGTCGACGTCCGCTGCCGACGAGGTGGCCGACGCGTTGCGGTTACGGGGTGCGCAAGTTCTCGCCGTCGCCGCAGACATCGGATCGGAGTCGGACATCGATGCAATGTTCGACGCGGTGTGCGACGAGTTCGGGAGCCTCGACGTGCTCGTTGCGAACGCTGCCGCGACGAAGTTCGCGACACTGGTCGACACGCAGCGTCGACACCTCGAACGCACCCTGGCAGCCGTCGTGCTCAGCTACCACCAGATGGTGTCGCGAACAGTGCCGTTGTTGCGCGACGCGGGGCGCATCGTCGCAGTGAGCGGTCTCGACGCCCGCTTCGCGCAAGCCGGCCACGGTGCGTTAGGGGCGGCAAAGGCTGCGCTCGAGTCGCTCACCCGCTCGTGGTCGGTCGAACTCGCACCGCGGGGATGTACGGTCAACGCGGTGCTGCCCGGTGCGATTGACACCGATTCCCTCGACGCCTATTTCCATGGTGACGACGAGGCACGCTCAGCGATGACGAGTGGTACCCCGCTCGGTCGTCTGGGCACGCCCCGTGAGGTGGCCGATGTCGTCGCTTTCCTGTGCAGTCCGGCAGCCGCGTACGTAACCGGTCACGTACTCGTGATGGACGGCGGTGCGAGCGCCGAGGGTGGTGCGTGGTCGCAGTTCCGCGACCTCTGGAACTCCTGACGCGTCAGCGTCCTGGCTTCCACGCCACCTGTGTGAGTCCGCCGTCGATGGCGATCGACTGCCCCGTCAACCACGACGATTCGTCGCTGAGCAGGAACAACGTGAGCAGTGCCGGATCGTCGATCTTGCCGACGCGGTTGAGCGGGAATCGTTCGCTTGCTGCACGAAATGCTCCGTCGACGTCGTTGTCCTTGATGAAGCCGCGCTGCTCGTACGCACTGACGACGAGGGGAGTGGGAACGGTTCCCGGGCAAATCGCATTGGCGCGGATGTTGTACTGCGAAAAGTCGGCAGCCATTTGACGCACGAGCCCAGTGACGCCGGCCTTAGCGGCACTGTACGACGCCGTGCCCGGAACGCCGGCAATTCCCGCGACGCTGGCCGTTGCGACGATTGCACCGCCACGCTGCTTGATCATCGCCGGCAGTACAGCCTGACAGGTGAGGTAGACGCCAGTGAGGTTGACCGCAATCACCTTGTTCCAGTTGTCGAGTGGCGTGTTTTCGACGGTGCCTTCGCCGGTGACACCGGCGTTGGCAAAGACGGCATCGATTCGACCGAAGGCGTCGAGGGTCTTCTTCGCCATTGCCGCACTGTCGCTCGGTGACGTGACGTCGATTTTCACCGAAATGGCCTTGCCACCGGCTTTCGTGATGGCGTCGGCGGTTTCGGCGGCACCCTTGTCGTTGATGTCGGCGCATGAGAGCGATGCGCCCTGTTCTGCGCAGCGCATCGCGGTATGGCGACCGATGCCCGACCCTGCTCCCGTGATGACGACGACCTTGCCGTCCATGCGCTTGCTCATCGTTGTGCCTCCCGTGTCGTGTGATGTGCTGACCACCGCACGGGCCGTTGCCCCTGCGGTGTGACGATGGTAATGTCTCGGCACGCTCCGGTCGACAGGCCGGATCGCACAGCAAATAGACATAGCAAACGGAGACGGGGAGCGGGAAACGGTGTGAGGGGAAGGGCGTGAAAGTGTCGATCGACGAGGCTGCGTGTCAGGGCACCGGTTACTGCGTGCGCGTGGCACCCGACCTCTTCGAACTGACCGGTCCTGTCGTTGCTGTGAAGGCTTCTGTCGTGCCCGCGCATCTTGAAGGCGCAGCGCGCGAGGCCGAGGTCCTATGTCCAGCGCGCGCCATCCTGCTCTCGGACTGAAGCCGACGATCGGAACTTCAAACAAATAGGACAAGCAAGAGGGGCACGACATGGCACGACTAAAGTACGTGGCACCGAACGATGTGGCCGAGCCGCTACGGTCCGTCGTCGACGCACCGAACAAGACCCAACTCGAGCTCGGACCAGTGGGCGTGTACGCCCAGGTTCCCGAGATCGCCGCCGCGTATGCACGGTTCACGGGCACCTTGCGTGCGCAAGGTGCGCTGCCGCGGCGCCTTGTCGAGCTCGTGCGGTTGCGGATCGCATTCCATAATCAATGCCGATCGTGCATGGCGATCAGGTACCGCGATGCGGAGGGCAACGAAGTCGACGAGGGTGTCGTGTGCCAGTTGTCGAGTCCGCAAACGTCGCAGGACCTCACTGCAGCCGAGAAAGCAGCCCTCGACTATGCGGATCGTTTCGTAACGAACCATCTGTCGATCGATGACGACGTCATCGCTGGACTGAAGAAGTTCTACAGCGAGCCCGAGATTATCGAGCTCGGCATGAACGTCGCACTGTGCGTCGGCTTCGGTCGCCTCGCGGCATCGCTCGATCTCGTCGACTACCTGCCAGCCGAGTACGCTGTGCGCGACGAGGGACCGATCACGCCGTGGGTCGGCAAGCCGGTGGTCGTCTGATGACTGCGCACCAACTTCCCTCCTTCGACCTCAGCGGCAAGGTGTCGGTCATCACCGGTGGGGCACAGGGCATCGGCGAAGTTGCTGCCCACGTGTTCGCCGGACTCGGTGCGAAGGTGGCGATTCTCGACGTGCAACCCGAGGTCGGCGAGACCGTCGCCGCAGCCATTCGCGCTGACGGTGGCGAGGCGATCTACGTCAACTGCGACGTGGCGTCGGAGGATGCCGTCACCGCTGCGGCGGTGATCGTGGAAAGGAAACTTGGCGCCACCGACGTGCTCGTGAACAATGCTGGAGTTATCAGTTGGACACCCATCGAGGACCTCCCGCTCGAGGAGTGGGAGCGTGTATGTGCGATCAACCTGCGCGGCGTCTTTCTGTGCGCCAAACACTTCGGTCGCCAGATGCTCGCTAAGGGATCGGGCAGCGTCATTGGTGTGTCGTCGGTGGCTGGCACGGTTCCCGAACCGGCGGCGGGTGCGTATGCGGCGACGAAGGCGGGAGTGATCGTCTTCGCGCGGCAACTAGCAGTGGAATGGGGATCGCGCGGCGTGCGCTCGAACTGCGTGAGTCCCGGCATGGTCATGACACCGATGAGCGCACGCTTCATGACCGACACCGATGCACTCGAAAAGCGCCGGTCGATGACTGCGAGTCGCCGCATCGGTCAAGCCCACGAGGCGGCAGCACTTATGGCGTTCCTTGCGAGCGACGCATCGTCGTATGTCAACGGCCAGAACATCGAAGTCGACGGCGGACTCATGCAGATGATGATCCGCCTGCTGCCCCGCCCCGGGGTGACGCAGGCCGATTGAGTCGCTATTAGTTGGCGGAGGGCCGTCCGAGCACGATTGGATAAGTGACGTACGCGTCGTAAATACTCGTTGCAATTCGCTCCGGCTGCGACGCGGCGTCGGGGCGGGCGCCCCGCTCGTACAAACGCGAGAGGATGCTCACGATCGTGCCGTTTGTCGTCTCCTGCGGTTTGGGTGACGCAAGTCCCGTAACAAGACTTCGACCGATACACAAGTGCTCGCCGCCGCCGAATGATAGACCCCATCCCTTCACTCGCTCGGGGAGCGCACGGAACGGATTGAACTCGAGTGCGTCGGCACCGAATACCGACGTGTCCTTGTTGCCTGGCCCGAAGAGAAGTCCGACGAACTGACCCGCGGTGAACGACCGGCCCGACTGCAGAGTGACGTCTTGGATGGCCTGTCGCACGAGTGCCGGTGACGGCGGGTGAAGTCGAAGGGCCTCGCTTGACGCGGCGCGCAACAGATTCGTGTCGGCAAGCGATTCGGCGGAGCGCCCGTTGTCCTGCGCCCATTTGTTGAGGTGGTGGAACGTGTGCGGCACTGCGTGCAGCGTGGTGCGTGTCGAGGCGATGAGGTAGAGCGTCGCCTCGCGTACGAGCATGTCGGGGTCGAACGTACCGTTCGTCTTCGTGAGCAACGTCATAAGTACGTCGCGGGGTAAATCGGCTTTGCTGACCCTGCCGGCAGCGAGATCGGCAACTAGCGCACGCCGGCGCTCAATTGATGGTCCCAGAAAGCGATCGAAGAACTGTTTGCGAATCTCCAATCCTTCCGCAATGACAACATCCTTCGGGCGAGTCGACCACTGCACCGTCGCGGCTTCGCCGAGTAGGTTTACCCACTCAACGAAAGTTTGTGTCGACTCGAATTCGTCGATTCCGTCGATACCTGTTACGTTCGCCGAAATGCGGTAGAGCGCCGTACGCGTGATGTCGACGAGATCGGCGTGCGCTGTGCCGCGAACATCGGGGCGGATATCCGACATGAGCCGGTCGATGACGGGTCGCAGCGAGTGACTTTCGTAGTACTGCAAGGCAGAGCGGTCAAAGAGTTCCGACTCCATGCGGCGCCGTTCGAAGTGCGCATCACCGTCGATGAGAAGGATCGTGTCCCCGAGGAACATCAGCGACTGGCGGTGCTGGCCCTGCACAAAGTTTGGTGATCGAAGCACCTCGTCAATTTCATTGAATGTCGTTAGGTGCTCAAGCTCACGAAACCATTGAGGTAGGTCACGTCCGAGGGCTTCTGACTTCACGCGTCGACAGTAACTGACAAAGTCTTCAACGACAAACTTCCGTAGTCGTCGACTCAGCCTTCGGTTTTGTACTGACAAAATCGGCTATTGCTTTGCAAAGATGGTTCAGACATCCAATCCGACGACGCTTGATGGAAGCAGCCGATACGAGACTTGACCAACTAGGAGGTGGTTCGGGAAGTTGCGACCCGCGAGCCAATTCTCATTCACGAACGAGCCATCGCGCGACTTCGCCAATAGAGAGCGCAGGTTGCCCGAGGAGTTGTGCTGAACATGGCGAGCCTCGGGATACTTGTCGGTGAGGAGCCCGTGCAGGGCACGCACGCCGCGTGGCTCGACGTACAGCGCAAGGATCGTTCCAGTTTGTCCATTGTGTTATCGCACGTTACGTAGCAGTATTCGGTCGGGAGATAGTTGACCATTCGAATACGGCTCGCTACAGCCCTCTCGAAAGTCTCGCCATGAGACTCGTACACGTCAGCGGTGGTGATATCGAGGTATCGGCAAGTGCTCGACGAGCCCATTCATATCGATGAATATTGGGCGGTAGGAATTGGCAATCGACGACTGGATCTTCGGATGCGATTTCAGGTTCCGACGAATCGCGGGTCCGATAGCCATGTCGGTGAGGCTACTTAGGCCGGAAAGAGCGCGCCTAGCCTTTCGACGTGCCTGCGCGCAGTGGTGAACGATCAGCACATTTCCCGCGCATCGAGAAAAAGCACGGCAAGCCCGTTGCCTATTGGCTGGAACAACTTGCCACGGTGCGCAGCGGCAAGTACCAGGATCAGATCGATTTGTTGCGCGAACGCCACGGCTTCAGCCGTGAACATGCCAAAG
>Ga0194129_10006700_pt1 | contig 14003 bp, 8 predicted proteins | sample TA2KigCa35mmetaG_FD_150862 | JGI IMG/M metagenome (GOLD analysis project Ga0194129, IMG submission 150862) | Freshwater microbial communities from Lake Tanganyika, Tanzania - TA2015038 Kigoma Deep Cast 35m | ecosystem: Environmental > Aquatic > Freshwater > Lake | place: Tanzania: Lake... | reverse complement strand
AGCCGATCGAGTTGATTTTTGAACTGAAGCTTGAGGTCTTCGATGTTGGTGCATTCGGTGGGATAGTGGCCAAGCTTCTTGAGCTTTGCTTTGAAGTCCCACAGCGAGGTCAGGGCTTTGCGCATGGTTTCGTCAGGGATGACAAGGGGTTTCAGGAAGTAGGTGTAGATCAGTGGCCTTCCAGATGCCTTGAACTCCTGATAAGCGACATTGAATTCCTCTTCCGTGAAGGTACCAGTCTTGGTTTTGAATAAGCTCAAGAAGATGTCGCAGTTGCGGACGGCTTTGTTGTAATCATCTTGCAGGCGGTCCTCGGCCATGGCATCAAGGAAGTTTTCCCAGCGGATGACTTCCAGGTAAAGACCTGATCGGCGTAGCTGGTCGTTCTGCTGGCGCACATACAGATCAAAAGCATCACGTTCGGCGCGAAGCTCTGATGAAGAAGCCAGAAAGATCTGGATGGTTTTCTGCTCTGGACTGCTCTCTTCTGGCTGGTTGGGAGCTTTGCTGGCCTCGTTGGCCCAGGCCGGCATCGTGTCGAAGCGCAGGCCATCGAGCAACTCAAGAATGTTTACATCTTCGCAGCTTGCACGGCATTCAATCGTCAGCTTTTTGCGCTCTTCTTTTCGCTTCAGCAGAAGCTGTTCCTCATAGCGCTCCGGCGTGGTGGATTGGCGGCACTGGGGGCAGAGGCAGGGCACCAGCTTGCGCACCTTGCCTCGCAGCCCCTCAAACGTGGCATTGAGGGCATCGAGATCGCTGGCGATCACATCCCGGAGCGCTTTGCGTTCCGGGCCGCGGGCGCGCAGTTCGATCTCCTGGCCGGATGGTGAGGCGAGGGAAGCCAGGAGCTGGGTGTCGCCCCGCTCGAAGAGGGCTCCAGCGGTCCAACAGAGATCGGGCCGCAGCACGAAGCGGTGCATGCGCACCAGCAGGCGGCTGATCAGGCCCTTGGGCAGAAAGTCGTACTGATAGGTGAGCACCAGGTCGTCCGGCTGGGCCCAGCCTGCAAAAGCCTCTGGAGCGGAGGGGGAGAGCAGCTGGGGTGTCAGCCAGGTGTCTGTTTTTTGATCGGGGAGCTTGTAGCAGAGTTCAAATCTTTCCATCAAGGCGAGCAGTTCTGGATGCAGCTCCGCATAGGTGGAATCGGCCCAGATGCGTGCGCAATCCTGGCGCTTGAAATAGCCCCGGCGGGCCTTTGTGGGTTCATCATCCAATACCTTGAACACCGCCTCCGTCGCCCAAGTGTTCTGCAGAATCACATAGCGGCTGAGCAGTGGGTCCTCCTGAAAGTGCAGAAACACGCCGAGATCATGGAGATAGCGGCTGAGCTTCAGGGCTTTGTCGCGATCGGCGGGCAGATGCTTGGCGTAGAGCTGGAGATAGTGGGCCTGGGTGATGTGGGGATTGGCCTGTTTGAGCTCAACGATCTCCAAACGAATCTGCAGCCACTGGGCTGGCACCGCCTCACCCACATGGGGCAGCTTTTGCTCGTGATAGCAGATGGCCTCTGCCAAGGCGGCTGTTGAATGCCGATCCTCCAGGTTGCCGGCGTGCACGTCTTTCACATTGGTGAAGCGGCCCTTGATGCCGGCCTCGTCGATGCTTTTGCTGCGGCCTGCCTTTTCGTTCTGGAAGATCAGCACCGGGCTGGCTTCGCTCAGCGTTTCAATCATCTCCAGCCAATACTTGAAGCCTTCATCGTGAACGCTCTTGTTGTTGCTTCGGGTGTCGTCCACCAGGATGTAGAGGGAGCGTTTGGTGAGAAAGAACTGGTGGGTGGCGTGATAGATCTGCTGGCCGCCAAAATCCCAAATATTGAGCCGAAACGGTTGATTCGCTTGGCCGCTGAAGTCATGGCGATGGATGGCGATGCCCTTGGTGGTTGCTTCTTCCGCCGGTAAGGGCAGCTCGGGCTGATAGAGGCGGCGCAACAGGCTGGTCTTGCCGGCGCGGCCTTCACCGAGAATCAACACCTTGGCTTCGTAGAGATGATCCTCCCCCTGCGCTTCGATTTCGCGCAGATAGTTGAGCACGGCTTCCTGGCCCTGCTGCACGATTTCCGGTGATGGGTGCACCAGGGGGCAACCGTAAACGTTGAGTCTCCTCAAGTTTGTCAGTCCGGCAAAGGGATTGAGGTCAACGATCTTGTTGCCCGCCAGGTCGAGGGAGGTGAGCTGGGTGAGGGCCGCGAGCGAAGCCGCTCCCGCATCACCGATATAGTTGTGCTCCAGACTGAGGGAGGTGAGCTGGGTGAGGGCCGCGAGTCGCCGGGCCAGATCAGGAACTGCCTTCTGCAGCCGGTACACCACAGGAACTTTCTTTATCTCGTCGGGCCATTCATCAGGGTTGCCACTAAGCCAAGCAGTAGGCCCCAGAAGGGTTAGTTGTAAGATGTTCTGTTGCTTCAGCTCAGCAATCAAGCCGTCAAGATCTGCTGCTGAAAGGGTTTGCAGGCGAGGGTTGGCTGCCATCACGACATTCCGTATGCAGGCAAGAGAAGTAGGTAAACACTGTTGATAGGCCTCCGATCTAGCGCATAATATGCTTGATCAAACGTTAATGCCGTCAATCTATAAAAAGCTACTGTCTTTGTGCCCAGCGGCTTGAACAAAGCCATGGCCAGTGGCACCAGCCGGCTGCCCCTGCGGCAGCGGTTGTCAGTCTGTTCGGAACGCGACACCCACCCGCTCTCAGCTAGTCCATGCCAGCGGATCTGGGGCGTCATGCTGGGCTCCAAGCGCTGGCTTGACGGTAGCAATCCGGGGATGCTCAGCCCAGCCCACCCCTGACCCATGCCCCGCCTCCCCCCTATAACCGACCCCGAGCTCCAGGCCGACAAGGAATGGCTGGGCTACTTGCAGCCCCGCGGTCTGGTGGTGGCCCCGGCTGCGAGGTGGGAGGCGGGCTGGGTGCTGGAGCGGAGCGGCAAGGTGCTGATGGAGCGCCAGGAACAGTTCCGTGAGGCCCTGCAGCGCGATGAGTCCACCCTGCAGAGCTGGACCCGTGAGCTGCTCCCCCCGGGAGCGCTTCGAGCGGCTGCTGCTGGGGCCACGCGGCGGGGGCGGCCGGCGAAGGCCAGCCAGACTGAGGGGCAACTCAGCGAGCAGATGGTGTGGGGTGATGACCGCCACCCCCATCCGCCAGCGCCTGCAGTTCCTCCGGCCCGCTGTGCTGGACCTGCCATGCGTCCATGGGGCTACCAACCTGCGCATCGATGGGGTCGTCGTTCATGGGCAGGAGCACAACAGCAGCGACCATGACCTACTCGTTGACCTCGCCGCAGATCAGAGCTTGCATTGCTTCGTCTGCGCCAGGAGTTAGCAGATCTTCCCGGTTGCCCTGTGGATGTGACCGAAGCAGAAACATTACATCCATTACTTCGTGGCGAGATCCTTGGCCAGGCACGACCGCTATTAACAAGGATCAACTCTATCTCGAAAGTATCCGCTAATGCCTTGAGCGCATCGAGGAATATGCGGCTGGCGACGAAGACGCATTCATGAATCCTCGCTTAATTCAAGATGGAGTCATACGCAATCTGGAACTGATCGGCGAGGCCACGAGAAATCTAAGTGCGCACGTCGCCTCACCAATCCCGAGATTCCCTTCGGTCATGGACGCCCACGGAACGCGCCGGTTGAAGCGGAAGCAGTAGCCGCCAGGGCACCGCTTGGCGTACTTGCCAAACCTGCCTGGCCAGGTCAGTCGGATCGTGGAGCAAACTACAAGGAATGGACCAAAGCACACGCCTTCCTTGCGGTCCTCCCTTATGCCGGATGCTTTTTATCGTGCCATGAAGTCGGATCCTGATTCCAAGCCCAAAACTGGCGATACTTCATGTTCTTGGGCGTTAGGCCAGGGGATGATAGTCCTATCGATGAATCGGGACGAGTGCGGCCGGGCAAAGGTGGAATGTCAACGGTCTTAGATGATCCTTAGGAACTTTCCGCCCATCCAAGGCCAAAGTGGCTCAATGGCATCGGGGCTGATCCAATAAGGACATCTGTGGTCAACCAGATCAGACTGGGTTATGATTGAGCAATGAAAGCCGTGAAGATCTCCTTGTTGACGAACTCGATGCCATTATGGTCGAAGCTAGAAAAGCGTGAGGTTGCACTTGTGAACAACATTTCCAGGTTTATGGCTCGAGACGTTATCTCCTTGAGTAATCTCAAGGAATTGATCACAAAACCAGATCAGACGCCTCCCGGAACTCCTGTGACCATCAAGGTTTATCCCGGTCAGACACCTTCCAGAATTCTTGTTGCCGTCCGGTTTTATCGCGCACCAATGAATAAGCGCGTTTTCCAATGAAAATCTAGGCGTAGCTTATATCGCCTCCGGGCTTCTGCCGCTGTGGGGAGTGGATCTGCCACACAAGACAAGCTCAATCTTGCGAACACTCCCTAGGTTCAATCGTCCATTATCTCGACGTCGCTTGAAGCCAGGCTGGCCAGCAAGACGAGGATCACCAGCGGGACAGGCAGTGTCTTCACCGCTGCCTGTCCCGCCAGATCTCCTGCACAACTGCATCGGTCACGCCATACAAACCATGCCCCTGACGCATCAGCACCTTGGCCGCGAGCAGTTCATTCACCCCCGTCAGCTCCGCCGAAATCCGCCAGCAGCTCGTCGCCGCCAACCGGCTGGAGAAGAAGGAGCGACCACCAGGCAAGCGCTGGATGATGCGTTTAAGCTTGCATCAGAGTGCCAGGCTGCGCTCCAGATACTCCGCCTTGAGAGAGGAAGCATCTCACCTCATGAGTTTCGCGATAAGGAAAAGAACATTGTTGACCAAATATCATTATCAATCGAAGACGATCAGAGGCTTTCTGAGCAGTATTTCTTGGCGTCCGGACAGGTGTCACGTGGCCTTGGCCTTGGCTCCTGAGCGCCCTGCCTTGCACCAACGACTTGCCCGCGCAATGTCCAGCAAATAATCCGCCACCACCTCCTGCTCCACCCAGTCCGGCATGAGGTCCTGGAACTTGCTCAGCCGGTAGTTTGGGAGTGATTCAGCGACCTCCCTCCACAAGTTGGCATCGTCCCAGACCTCCGGAGTGGCCAGACGCTTGATGACGTCGTCAAAGCGCTCGGGAGTGATGCCCTCCCCTTTGACCTTGACAAGGATGTTGTCCGTGGTGATTTTCCAGTCGCCGCCGACGGCCTCCAGGCCATAGCGGAGGGTGGCGTTGATCTTGCCGCCGGCGAAGGTCCACCAGCGCATCTCTCCCTCTTTGGCTTCGATGCCAGCGCGGCCCGACTGGAAGAGCGGCTGGATCGCCTCCCGCTTCTCCGCGAGGACAGCGGCGGCCTGTGCATCGAGGTAGGGGAAGGTTGTGGAGGACAGCAGGATGTCGCGCATCTTTTGGCACACCTCCAGGCCCAGGAACTGGGGGATGAAGCCGCCCCAAGTGGGTTGCTTGCCGCGGGGAGCCGGATCCACGAACACCCGGCGGTCGTTGTGTTGGATCCGCTGCACCACCCAGCCCCGGCCGCCGAGCAGGAAGCTGCTCACCCCATCGACCAGGCGATCGACGAACTCCTGCTGCAACGAGCCGAGGGGCTGCCCTGCTGCGGTGACGACCGTGTAGCTGACGGGGCTGGTGAACACCGCGAACAGCTCCATGAAGTTCTTGCGGCCAAAGCGCTTCTCGGCTTTGGGGCCGATCACCAGCTGACCGGATGCATCCCGTAGCCCTCCATCGGCGAGCAGCCAGCGGATGATGCGGTCAAACTCCACCCGGCTGATCCCCGCGAAGTCCGGCACCTTGGACAGATGGGCCCAGGCCTCTTCTTGGCTGATCCCCCCACCGGCCAGGGCCATGGTCAGCAGCTGGTGGATCAGCACAGGCCAGCAGCGGTCCTGCACGGGCACAGCTTCCACCCAGCCCTGCTTGGCCAGCTCGATCAGCGCGATGGCCTGCAGCACGCTCTCGCTGGATTCGCAGAAGAAGGTGGTGTTGGCGGCCTGCCCGTCGCGCCGGCCGGTGCGGCCCATGCGCTGGAGGAAGGAACTCACTGTGTCGGGGGCATCGGCCTGGAGCACCCGGTCGAGATCGCCCACGTCGATGCCGAGCTCCAGGGTGGAGGTGCAGACGATGCAGGCACCGCTGCCAGCGGCGGTGCCTGCATCATTGATGCCCCGGAGGAACGTCTCCTCGGCACGGAGACGTTCCTCCTTGGAGACGGCGCTGTGGTGCACGAACACGGTGGTGCCGACTCGCCGCATCGTTTCGGCCACCTTTTCGGTGATGGCGCGGGATTGGCAGAAGAACAGGCTCTTCTGGCCCTCGGCCATGCGGGCGGCATCACGGGCGAGCAGCCGCAATTCCGGCCGGTGCACCACCAGCAGTTGACGGCGGCTGGCTGGTTTGGGTGGATCGACCACCTGGCCCGGGCGCTTCGAGGAACCCTTCAGCCAGTGGAGGATCGCGTCGGGATTGCCTACCGTGGCGCTCAGCCCAACCCGCTGCAGGTCATGGCGCGAGAGCCGGGCGATGCGCTCCAGCACGCTCATCAGGTGGGCGCCGCGATCAGATCCAGCGAGGGCGTGCACCTCGTCGATCACGACGATTCGCAGGTCGCCGAACAGCATGGCTTCATCCACCCGCTGGGACACGAGCATCACCTCCAGGGATTCGGGGGTGGTCATCAGCAGCTCGGCCGGCTCCTTGAGGAATGTGCGGCGGGCGGAGTCGTCGGTGTCGCCGTGCCACACGAAGCGACGCAGGCCCACCATTTCGGTGTAGAGGCCGAGGCGCTCGGCCTGATTGTTGAGCAGGGCCTTGATCGGCGCGATGTAGAGCGTGCCGACGCCATCGGGGGCCGACTCCACCATCTGGGAGAGGGTGGGGAACATCGAGGCCTCGGTCTTGCCGCCGGCCGTCGGCGCCAGGATCACCGCGTTGGCACCCACCAGCAGCGCCTCGCCGGCCTGCTCCTGCACCGGGCGCAGGCTGCTCCAGCCCAGGCGGGCCACGATCGCCTCCTGCAGCCGGGGCGCCAGGCGGGAGAAGACGCTCATTCCCAGCCTCCTGCCAGCGGGCGACGGCGTCTCACCACACGTCTTCTGTGGCGATCAGTTCAGGCCCCTCCTCCAGTGCATCGAGGGCGGCGGAGTCGGAGGAGCCACCCAGGCGCTGCTGCTCCTCCGGGCTGAGGGCAACAGTGCTGATCTGAGTTGGATCGAAGCCGTAGAGATCCATCGGCACGTAGTTGTCGTTCTCCTCCACCAGGTCGAGCTGGGTCACGAACTCGCGCAGGAACTGACGCGGCACCACGCCCACATCGCCGCGGAAGCCCTTGGTCACCTCCGCCACCAGGCGTTCAATGAAGGCGAGGCTCACCCGTTCCTCCAGCACAGAGCGGGTGCCTGAGGGGTAGAGCTCGCGCAGGCGCAGGGCCACCGAGCGCAGCCGCTCGGCATCAAAGGGTGTGAGCTCCAGCTGGGCCTGGCGCAAGCTGGCGAAGGCTCCCTGCTTGAGAAAGCGGATCCGCTCATGCAGGGGCGTCAACCCTGCCACGCCATGGCGGGTGTCGAAGAACTCCGGGGTGCCGGTGAACAGCCAGAGCATCCCCGGGTAGGAGCCGGCCGCATCGGCAATTTGACGGATGCCGTTGAGCGATTTGTGGCGGGAGTCCGAGCGCATGCGCAGGATCGTCTCCGCCTCATCGATCACGATCAGCAGGCCGTTGTAGCCAGCGGCTTTGACGATCTCCAGCACGCCGCGGAGGTAGTCGAGGGCATCGCGGCTGCCGATGTCTCCCTTGATGCCCGCCACCTTCTTGGAGGCGGCTGCCACGTTGCCGCTGCCGCAGAGCCAGGAGATCAGGGCCCCGGCCTCAGACACCTCGCCCGCTTGCTTGAGCCGGAAGATCGTCTGGATCACGCGGATGAAGTCCTGCGGCGCCTGGCCGCCGGTGAGGGAAGCAAGGTCGGCCTCCAGCCGCTGCTGCACCTTCTCGTCGAAGGCAGCCTCGTCGAAGTCAGAGGCGTCTTCGTCTTCTCCGGCGGCGATCAGGGCGTCTTCCACCCGAGCGATCCAGCGATCGAGGATGTCGCTGAGGGCACCGCGGGGGCAGCTGGAGGTGCCCAGCTCGGTCATCACCTTGCGGTAGACGTCGTCGAAGCGGTGGAACTTGAGGTCGTTGTCGGAGACGACCACGAAGCTGGTGGCAAAGCCGCGCTCCTGGGCATCGAGCAGGGCCAGGCGGGCCATGAAGGTTTTGCCGCAGCCGTAGCCGCCGCGCAGGAACTTGATCGTGCCCTCGCCGCCACCGGCCAGCTCCAGCTGGCGATGCAGCTCACCGCGCTGCTTCTCGATGCCCACGGCGAAGGTGTCGATGCCGCGCTCGGGCACCAGCCCCTTGCGCAGCGACTCGAAGACGTGCTCCACGTCCTTGGCGGTCAGGGTGCTCATCAGCTCTGCTCCTTCACATAGCGCTTGACCTCACCCACCATGGCGATGCGGACGGAGAACGGCGCCCGGCTGGCCAGCGCATCGACCTGGAGGGCGAAGCGCCGGGCGGCCCGGGGGGAGCCCAGCATGGCAGCCACCTCCGGCTCGGTGATCGCGCCGTGGGCCGCCAGGTGGGCAAACAGCTGGCGGATCTTGCCGTCCTCGGAGAGGTCCTCCAGCCACTGGGGCATTGGGCTGTCGGGGCTGGTGGCTGGCGCAGGCTGTGGAGCCGGCGTCGCCACCTCGGCTGGGCGCTGCGGTGCTGTGGACAGCGCAGTCACCAGGAAGCGGGACTCCGGGATGCAGGCAGCCACCTGGTCGGTGGCGCTGGGGTGGAACACCTCTACCCGCACCTTCTCCTGACTGCTGCCACTGAGGCGGAAGAACAGCTCGAAGGATTCACCCACCGGGGCCTGGATCACGCTGCCGTTCAGCTGGGCGGCGCCGCGAGCCTGGGCGAGCTCCACCTGCAGATCGGGGTCGTCGGGGCATTTCAGAGACAGCTCGATGCGATTGCGGCTGCCGAAGGCGAGGGCGAGCTGCTCCACCGTCTTCACCTGGATCTCCAGGCAGTGGAGGCCGGCCACCCCTTGGCGCTGCTGCGCCTCAATCTGAAACTGCTGGGAGGATCCCCCGGTCGCCACCCGGTGCTGGAGGGTGAGCACCGGAATCAGCCGCTCCTGCAGGCTGTTGCCGCCATGCACGAAGCGCATGTCGTGCTTGCCGGTGTCGAACACGGCGGTGTCCTCCGGCATCATCAGCTGCCCCTCCACGCCCTGGTAGCCGAGATCGGTCAGAGCCACGCGCACCTCGCCGTCGTGGTTGGCCGCATGGGGGCGGAACACATGGCGCCGGGAAGGGGTGTTCTTGTTCCCATGGCGCCGCACAGCTGGGGGCGCACCTTCATTGAGCAGGAAGCCGTGATCGGAGGTGATCACGAAGTTGCGAACGCCCGCGGTACGCAGCCGTTGCCACGCAGCCCTGAGGCTCTGCAGCACCCGATCAAAGACATCAAGGCCCACTCCCTTCTCGCCGGCATCATCGATTTCGCGGCTGTGCACCATCAGCAGCCGGGCCTGGTCCACCTTTTTCTTGAGGGTGTCGGCCTTGAGGCTGGTGACTTCCTCCAGGCTGAGCTTGAGGCAGGGGCCACCGGCAGTGCGGGCCTGCATGGCGCGCAGCCGGGTATCGGGGGTGTTGACCAGAAACTCACCAGCACGGAATCCCTGGATGGAGCCGTCGTCGATCGAGGAGATGCTGGGGCTGAGGCGACCCTGGGAGACGACCGGCGCCAGCACATTCATGCCCACCTCGGTGACGGTGGGCAGCTCCGCCAGCCGAGCCTTGAGCTGCACGGTCGAGGCGGGCGTGTCCTGCAGCTGTTGGAACAGCTCGATCGCCATCTCGTAGCGGAGCGCATCCACCAGAAACACGGCGCAGCGCTGGCTCTCGCGGTTCTGGGCCTGGCGCAACAACGGCTCCACCTCCTCGTGAAAGAGCTGCCGCTGCTGCAGGCCGGGTTCGGGGAGGAAGCCGTGCTGCTTGCAAAGCGCGTTGAAGGCGATCGCCCAGCGATCGGCCCACTGACGCCAGAGCTGGCGCAGACCATCGAGTTCCACCAGCAGCCGCTCGAACGCAGGGATCTGAGGAACAAGAGCGGTGAGGCGGCGCTGCTCCAGCAGCCGGTGGGCCTGATCCACGGCGGCGCCGCGCTCCACGTACCGATCGACTGCCTGCTGCAACGACGGCAGGTTGCTGGGCAGATCGCCGGCATGGTGGATGGCCTCGCCGAGGCGGGCGGCGGCGGCGATCAGCTGCCAGGTTTCATGGCGGGCAGGATCCTGCTGCAGCCAGAAGGAATCGCACCGCTGCGAAGCGGCCTGTGGGCCAGCCTGCTTGCCATCGCTGCTCAGGCGCTGGGCGGACCACTGGGCGGCGCTGCGGAACTGGCGCTGCTGCAGGGCATCGAGGGCAGCGTCGAGAACCGTGCTCTCCTCGAAGCGGAAGGTGTCGATCCGGCCCAGGTCTTCCGCCTTGGCCAGCTGCCGTTCCTCGCTGAGCAGCAGCTCGGCTTCATCGGCGGTGCGCTGATAGAAGGCGGTGTGGCGCGCGCGCAGCTGGCTGGCCAGCTCGCGGCAGGTGCTCACCAAGCGAGCCGGGACAGCCTTGGCGGCTTCTGCGGCGGCTCCCTGCGGGGCACGCCTGAGGTCGTGGACGTATTCGACCACCAACGCCCAGCTGGTGAGGATGAAGGCCAGGTCATCCCGTTGCTGCCGGGTGGCGGGGCGGCCCGATTCCCACATCGCCAGGCTGACGTTGGCCTGAGCCAGGGCCGACATCACGGCGTTGCTGATCGCATCGCCGAGATCACCGCTGTCGCTGGATGCCGCTGGTTCCTGCGGTGCAGGCCGATGCCAGTGTCGCGGCAGCCCGAGGGTTGCCTCCATGGCCCGCAGGAACTGATCGCGGGCCTCGGCTGAGGTGAGCTGGCGGCAGAGTGGCCCATCGCTGAGCAGCTGGTCCACCACCTCCACCACGGGGGTGGAGCGGACCTGTTCGTAGAGACCGCCGCCATCGGCCTGGAGCTGGGCCTGCAGCCAGGCATCGGCCATGGCCAGCGTTTCGGGCTCAGTGGCCACGAAGGCCTCGATCGCTTCCCCAGGCACCTGGCCGGCGGCCGCCTCGCGAATCAGGGTGCCCAGCGCCTTCCGGAAGCGGGTACCGCTGCGGTAGTGCCCAAGCACGGGGGTCTGGGTCACGGTGTCCTCCGTGAAGCCAGGCAGGTGAATCAGCAGCCGTGGCGGATCGGAGCCGGCGGCCACGGCATCGAGGTCGAGCATCAGCGCCAGATGACTGCCCCGAAAGCCATGCACGGCATAGGGAAGAGCACCTTCGGCGCGCAGGGCCTGGAGCTGATCCACCAGCGGGCTGTAGTGGCCATCGCGATCCAGCCAGATCACGATGCCGTTCTGCTGAACCCGCTGGCGCAGCTCGGCCTCCAGAGCTGCAGAGATGGGGCCGAGGTTGCTCACTGATACCTCGCGAGCCATTCCCAGCCATTGATAAAACCTTCATCATCAGCCTTACTCGCGATAGAAAGAACCAACTTGTACATGCTGGTTGATGGGTTGCCGAAAGGTGGTTCACCATCCTCGATCGCTTGCTTGTCGAGGCGGAAGGCAGCGGCCACGGCGGCCATTAGCTTGGAGAAATAAAAGTCTTCTCGAATATGTTTGTCGTATTCGGTATCCAGTTGGTCTTTCAGCAAATCTTGCATGTGAGTATGTGTCTGGGCACCTGGAGATGGTCGATGATGAAGCCACAGCCAAAGCTCGATGCAGGGATTTGAAACCGCTAGGCGATAGCCTCTGGCCAGTGCAATCTGAATAGATTCTTCAAAGCGAGGATGCTTGTCTCTATCGAAGAGACACCACACCTCATCATACGCTTCGCGGTGGACGGCACGCAGCTCTAGGCACTCTTCCTTGGCCGCCTCGACAATTGTACGGGGGACTCCATGCTTGCCTGAAAAAACAACCCTGACGCCAGTGTTGCCGATGAGCCGTCCGAGTCCTTCAACGTATTGTCGCTCAGTAACAGGTCCCTCTGAGACAATTAGAATCGTCTTATTTGGCTTGATGCTGGCTTTTGCTGGCGGATTATGACGATGTCGTCTTCGCCGACTACTGGGCATAGCCACTCTCCTCGGGCTCACGTGTCAGTCCTGACTTGCCAAGCAGCGCGGCTCCACGCATTGAGGTGGTAATTGGGATTCCGCCATATCTCCCCATCAGATAGCCCCTCTCCAGATTTTCAGCTTTACGAGGCTTGTAACTTGAGAGTGGGAGAAGGCAAGTGGCATCATCCCTACTTTTTTCTGTAAGCCACACCTGATCTCGCCTGAGGGATGGAGCACCTGCCATGCCCGCAAGCAGATTCGTATCGTGTGTTGTGAAGATGATTTGCGAATTGTTGGGATTTGATTCCTGGCTTTGAAAGAGATCAACAATTCGCTGGGCAAGCAAGGGATGCAGGCTCCGCTCAAGCTCATCAACGATGACAAGGCCTCCACTCCAGAGAGCGTCGAGCAGCGGCTGGCTACGCCAGATCAGATTTTTAGTTCCATCAGACTCCTCGTCGAACGTCAGCCATCGCTCAGAAGCGGGATGCCTATGTCGGAAGAGGTAGCTTCCGGGAGTGACAGGATCTTTCTTGATGTCTGTAATTCCAACATCGGCAGCCCTGATCAGGTCAAGAAAGGTCTGGAGCCGCTTGGCATGCTCTTCATCTTGGTCATTTGAGGCGGCATCCGTTCGCGCCAGCGCGGCAGATAGCCATGTGTCTGCAGTGTGGTGATGAAAGGCGTGGCGCTGCCGCTGAAGATTGATAGTCCGCAAGTCCCAAAACCATTCATAGATGGGCGTGATTTGCTGAATCCCGTGTTGAGCAGCAGCAGAAAGAAAGAGCGCATTGGGACGCGTGACCTCTTCTACGATCTTTCGTTCACCCTTGAAGTGATCTCCATAATGGTAGCGATATTGGCCATCGTCCCATTCACGTTCATACCAGATCTGCTTTCTACCCTTCGGCCACGCATAGAGCCACTCCTCAAGAATCTGTGCATCATCAATAACGAAGCCAAACTGAGATCGGATTCCATTTGAGATGACCGTCAGCTCAAAGAGAGATGGCTGCTCAGGCCAGCCGTCCCAGGCGAAAGGGTTGCGGGGCACACCGCCTGCAGGATCCCAGTTGCGATGCGAGTGGAGCACCGCAAGGCGAACAAAGTGGATCGCATCGAGGATGTTGCTTTTGCCACTGGCGTTTGCCCCATAAAAAGCAGCAAGTGGTAGCAACGGTGTCGCTGACCCGGTCACATCCCGGGGCCTGTCGTCTTCAGCTCTGTCGACCCGGCCAGCCTCCATGGAGAAGACCTGCTCCTCGCGGATGGAGCGGTGATTCTCAACGCGGAATTCAACAAGCATCTATTCGACCCTCCAATGGGGGCAGTCTGCCAGCCCAAGGCCGCTCTGCGCCGAAAACCTGCGCAAGAGCCCTCTTAAGCGGCTATGGAGGGGCTTTGGGTTCATGCATCCGCTCCCACTGTGCCAGCGAGGGCCAGGGTACGCCCCCCGCTGCACGGCCTGCTCGCCCTGCCAGAGAGAGCCATCGCGATCCAGCCAGATCACGATGCCGTGCCTTTGCACCTGCTGGCGCAGCTCGGCTTCAAGGGCTGTGGAGATGGGGCCGAGATTCATAGTCGGTATCCCTAATTCTGCGGCTCAGGAGCCGGAGGAAGCAGCTGTCTGACCGTATTCAGCAGCAGCCGGAAGCTGCAGGATCCGTTGTTTTCTAGTGTCCTGCCCCGGAAATCCGGACGCATAGTCTTTGGATCTTTTCAAAAATGGAATCGGCAGTTGCCGTCCACATAAATGGAGTTGAACCCTTGTTGTAGTTGGCAACAAATGTTTCTATTCTTGCTATCAGTTCTTTAACGCTTCTAAAGCTTCCACGGCGTATCATGCGTTCAGTGATAAT
>Ga0194129_10006695_pt1 | contig 14007 bp, 9 predicted proteins | sample TA2KigCa35mmetaG_FD_150862 | JGI IMG/M metagenome (GOLD analysis project Ga0194129, IMG submission 150862) | Freshwater microbial communities from Lake Tanganyika, Tanzania - TA2015038 Kigoma Deep Cast 35m | ecosystem: Environmental > Aquatic > Freshwater > Lake | place: Tanzania: Lake... | reverse complement strand
TGCTCTTGTTTAAGATCCCATCGCCCGTGTGCGGCATGGGCACAAATGCTCAGCCTTCGAACGGCAGCGACGAGTGGTGCAACACGATCCGGATCGTGCCATCGGGCTCCTTCATGAACGCCCAGGTCTTATCCACAGTGGTGGTTTTGCCGGCAGCATCCTTAAAGCTCACGTTGCCCATGGTGTTGGCGTAGCTGCCGTTGAGCTGAATCACCTGGTTGGTGACCTCGCAGGAACGCCAGGGCTTGATGGCAAAGCCTTTGTCGTTCGGGAAGGCAGGATCACCACCCACGAAATAGGCCAGGGCCCCAGCACGGGTAGCCCGGAAAGTTTGCGATCCAGACGCCAGGGTGGGCTTGAACGCCACAGGCCCGAATTGATAGGCATAGCCCTGATCGATCACGGCCTCCGCGGTGGCCTTGGCCTTGCTGAAGCCTCCACTGGCATAGGCGGCACTGATCTTCAACAGACCCTGGCACCAGCCCTTCTGGGCCGCGATCACTTCAGCCTGCGTGATGTTGCCGTTGAGCACCTGCACCGTGGGGGCGGCCTGAGCCTGGAGGCCGAGGCCCAGGGCAAGAACAGGAGCAACCTGAAGAAAACGGGAGCAGACCACGACGGCGCCAGAGCATTCCCCACACCCTGGACATCCCAAGACACAAGAACAACCCGAACGCAAAACACCGTTGCATCAGTACATTTGCACTGCTGCAACCAGTGAATGGACGAGCCTCGTTTTCTGGCCGTGCGCGTGGGCGACCTCGTGGCCGTGCGCCGCACCCCGGATTGGTGGGTGGGGCAGGTGATCCACGCCGAGGGCGGAGCACGCTGCAACGCCAACTCGCTGTTTCAGATCGCCTGTATCGACACGGGCGTGATCCGCACCGTGAATGCCGATGCCGTGATCGACATCCTCTGCCCGCGCGATCAGCAGAGCTCAGGAACGCTCGAGCCGGCGCACAATCACAGCCATCAAGCCGAGCGAACCGGCCAGTGCGATCAGGAGGGCAATCGTCATGATGCGAGACAACAACAACAGTGATTCTGATGCCTTGGGGCTCCGAACTGGGCCCGGCAAGACCTCAGCTCTTGAAAGAAATAAGCTTCAACGAATGCGCGATGGATCAGAGATCCGGAGGAGAGGCAATCGCCAAAAAACCAGAAAAGGATGGATTTCTCTAGAAAGCAGCCTTAATTGCAAACAATCAGAAGCATAACTCATCGCGCCGGAAACGCAGGAGAGAATGATCGGAATAAACACAATTGCAATCTAAGGATACCGCGACCGTAGATATATCAGAGCAAATAGCGGGAAGAGCAACGAAACTAGTGGTGATGGTGATGGGCAGTCGAGGCGTCAGCGATTAGCACGGAAGAAGAATCGAGAAGGTTTGGGTGGAGCTGAGTAAACGACGAGCTGTAGCTAGAACCGTCAACATTGAGACCGTTAGCAAGCGGAGAACTCTCGCCCAGGGGATAAGAATAGTTGCCAGACAATACCTGGTCAAGAGAGCGCTTCGCTTCAGATAGAGACTGAGGCGATGCATCAATGGAGCGGAACGAATCAAAGATCAAGCGCCGGAGACGAGGCGACTCACCCAGATACATAAAGATATCACCATCAAGATTCATATTGTTAACCAGTTGAGCATCAAGATAAAGACCATAGTTTTTGATGTTATTGAGGGTAGCGCTTTCATACGAAAGGCCTGAACCAGAACTATTATCAGATATAAGGCGATAACTGGACCTCGCGCGAAGATCAGAAACGCCTTGATAAGCGTAACGAAAATCACCAAGGTCATGATCGTAGTACTGATCGGAGATGGCATCCATGCTGACCTGATTAGATGCGTTAGCCGAACCATTGTAAGTGATAACATCCTCCACGTAAGAAAGTGACTTACCATCAACCACGACGCGATTAGCAAGACGATGGAGCTCAAACGGGGAAGGAAGCCGACCAAGATTGGAAACAAATAGCCCAATAACATCTTTTGCCGCAGAGGCGTACTCACTATTAGTACTAAAGAAAGGAAGCCTGGCCCGGGTTGTCTGAGTGGTATAGTTGAGAATATCGGTGGCTGAACCTGAAGAAGCAATGAGAACCGGGTTAGCGAGATAACCAAGGAAGCCAGCCTCTAACGAGTATGAAGCACCGGTTATCGGGTCGACCTGTGGCAACGACTCAGCCAGAGAAAATTGATCAGCAAGAAGCCAGTTAAAGCCAAGATCAGCGCGAATCTTGCCAACAGGCTTTGTAAGAAGAGTCTGCTCGTCAGCATCTTCATATCCATAATATTTTGCTGCATCGTAGTAAGGATTATCAGCAAGTCTCGAATGAGCAACATATTCTGCAGCGCGCATCGTTGCAGCCTTTACGAGGCCATCAGGGTGATCCACCTGATACATGTAGAGAGTTTCCAGTCCAAGGTTGTGATAGCTTGAGTATCCAGCAGACAATCCAATACGACCTTTAAGACCAGGCTTAAACAAAGAGAGCACGGTGCCAGAGCGAGTCGAGCGAACCTCGATCGGGCTACCATCCTGGTGATTGCCAATAAAGGCTATATCAGAGAAGTTATCAGCATCAAAATCACCTATTTTAAAGCGTGTCTCCGAGATGTTGGCATACTCCGGGGAGCTTGAGAAAGCCTGTGATTCCCCGCTGAATTGGATACCATCGGGAACTCTGGTGAATACACGAAGACGATTACCACCCCCAGTGCCAGCACCTAGGACAATGTCACTGAGACCATCGCCAGTCACGTCGTTCACATCCACGTAGAGCCCATGCTTCCAAGATGTCTGAGAAGGCAGATCAGGAAGAGTCTGACCAAGCTCATAATCGGAGAAAGCACTAAAAGTGTATTTAGGCTCTAACGTTCGGCCATCAACAATCGTAACAAGATCAGAACCGCCGTCACCATTTACAACAATGATATCACTATAGCCATCCTTATCAACGTCGCCAAAAGCGATCCTTCGAGAAGAAAAGAGATCTGAATTAATTAGGCGAGACTCAAGGCTCGAAGATCGGTAAACCTCAATAGCCTGACCAGGCGCAAATTCTTTTTGAGTGGAAAACCAACTGCGCTGCATATTGTCGATGATCTTTACGATCATGCCCTGCCCAGAGTCTTCATGGGGAAGGATATGGCAGTGCTGAAGAAAACCGCCGGTATAATTATCAAATGTTGTAGCAGTAGTAATACGACCTGGGTCAAGCTTGTTGTAAATTGCAGGCGTAGGATAGCGGTTGGAACTGGGAGAGGAAAAGGATTGCTCTTGAATTAATCCAGCCGGTAATGCGACATTATCCATTCGAACCGGCGAGCCGCCATAAGCCTCACCATTGGTAACATTCGCCGGATCATGATAGACAAGTTGATCGATTAGAGGGAGAATGCGATCAACAGATAAATAATTATCAGTAATCTGTTGATTAAGCACCCTAAGCAATGCAGTGGCAACATTGGTAAAGGGCTGAGTCTGTGAAACCTTGTTAACGGCATAAAGGGCGGCGGTTGCTAGATTATCCAAACGTTGGCGTGCAACTTCGCCAGAAGCACCCGCAGATAAACGATTAAGAAGAGCGAGAGGAAACTTTTTAACTCCGACTTTCTTGAGAAGACGAGCGTACTGCTGCGACTTGGCGACGTCGTAAATATTTTCTCTCGTTATCGTGTAAAAAGCACCATCAGCAATTTGCTGGTAACGGTCTTTAGTGAGATCACGTTCAGTGACATAGAAACGGTTAAATTCAGCTTGATATTTATCTGATGATGAAAGGATCTTGGCAAGCCCCTGTCTTGTCAAAGAACCTGACAATTGAGCGGAGTACTGAGAAAGCTCATCAGGCGTTGGTATTCTGCCTAGGTAAGTAACAAAGAGGATGATCGTATCTCGAGTTGCAGGCGAATCACCGATGGGTGCAGTAAGTGGCATCCGTTCCTGCGGTGCATCTGTTGTAGGAACAATCTGAAAATGGTTTTGATGTGGATGGAATGGATGCTGCTCTGTTGCCCAGTTCTCGTGGTGCCAATATTCTAGTGAATCAAGCTGGGTAATAAGGGCTGGATTATATGGAAGCACATTATCATTGATAAGAAAAGGTGGATTGTAGCCTGCGTAGCGATTAGGTTCTCCATTTTTTAGGATGGTATTAGTGTTATAGATTCCACCATTAATCTTTCGGAAGCGGTTGGGACCCTCTACAAAAGAGTCACCGGACCAAGTAATTCTTCTATCACGCAAAGGCTGGTAACTAGCAAGGTCAAGATTAATCGACTCATAGGGTCGCTCAGGCGTCACGTCTGATGGAAGAACAGATGGAGCAGCAACTGATGATCCAGTAACTGAGATAGTGCCAAGCTCGATATCAGGCCAAATCCAGCCTCCTGCTCGAAGGCCAGCTCCAGTCCAAGCTTCAGAAATAATCTTATAGTCCCCAGGCTCAGTGAAATAAGCCAGAGTCTCATATCGACGTGCAGGACTTAGGTATAGATTATTCTCGAGATTTGGAGAAGGCAAATCAGTAACAGTAGTTCCTACTGGGTCTTCAAGCTGCAAGCCATTAAGAATACTATTGTTAATGCCGGTGTAGGCCTTGTCAACCGTGGGGGTTTGATAGCCATCTTTTCCATAGATGTATAGATCAACAACATCGCCCCAGGTCGATTTGTCCTTAATGTCAAAAGCAACGCCGTTAATCGTCTTGACAATCTTAGCATTTAAGAAGCTATTACTGGTGTAGTTAATGAACGAAAAGGAGTTCCACTCGCCAGTGGTGAATCCTGATTTAACCGGAAGATACTCCCCATTAATCAGATAGATATTTCGAGCAGTCTCTTCTGGGGTAAATCCACTGGTGATCACCTCAAAACGGGCGGTTTGCTGGTTATAGGTAACGTTAAAGTTCTTAATCCCTATAAAGTTTCGCTTCGCTGACTCAAATCCTGGTAACTGGTAAAGGGAATCTCCAATCTGGAGGTTACCGAAAGCGCCTCCGTACACCTGGCCGTTCGCTGATCCGTGGAAGTGGGGATGCCACCAAGACAAACCTTCATGGTGAGACTTAGGGACCTTAATTGAGTTGATGTAGTCTTCACGATTTTCAATATCAACATTATCACCAAATCCTTTCGGAGATGTATTTAGGCCATGGTAGTGGGTATTTGTCGAACCACCACCCCCACTTTCCATAAAAGCGACACCAGAAGTAGCTGTCGCTGGATGCTTACCTATGGACTTGACATCAGAAGAGAATCTCGTGGTCAGCTTTAGAGTCTGGCCAGGATCCAGGGCCAGATGGGCTCCAGGACTATCAAAGTGAATTGAGCCTGAAGAATCCTTATGACCGTAAGAATAGAGATAAACAGGCGAGTAGAAGTCATTACCCTGATTATTGATATCCTCAAAGGAATAAAGAAGATCGCTTCTTGTATTAGAATTGTCTGGGAATTGCAGACCTAGAACGTTTCTGATATAAGACGAAATCCCATCGATATGAAAAGGACCATTGCCGAAATATGTGGTATAGGATAGAATACCATTAGCAGTGCTATCCTCATCATCGGGGCCGCCATCGTAAACGTAATATTTGGGGAAAAATCCTCCACGCAAGGACTGCGGAACGAATGAGGAACCTGACATGGTGCTGTACCATTTGATTCAATGCTAACCGGCAAGCAAGCCAACCGCATGAGGACTAGCTGAGAATGAGATTAGAGATGAACACGCATTCTATTAAGAAAGGAGAAAAGAGGTCTTAGCTTTCTTGACAAGTATTCTCCAGTGGTATAGAGTAGGTGTAGTTGTATTGAGATAGTGTTGAATCGTTTCTGCGGTTTACTAATTGCATCTGGAGTGTTGTCAACTTTCACTCCAATCATAGCCTCAGAATCCGAGATTGGCCAAGAGATTTATAGAGCAAGAAAAAGTATTGTTGTTAATACAAGCTGCACAAAGACATGGAGCGTTGTTTCAGACTTCAGCGGTATTGCCAAGTGGTACAGTGGCTTTACTCAATCGAAACGCGTGAGTGGAAATCAAGGACAGGTTGGGGAGGTTAGAGAACTTTTAAGGAGTTCTAACGGACAAGTAGTTCAAGAAAGACTTATTTATATCAATCAAAGCGAAATGGAATTGGCTTACACTCATACTTTGAATGGACCTGTGAGGGAAAGTATTGCCATCGTAAATATGACTGACCTGGGGGGAGGGCAATGCTTAGTGAACTGGTCGAATACAATGAAACTAAGGGAAGGGCAAGAACCATCAAATACTGTCGAGAAATTCAACTCGGCGTACAAGAGGGTGCTTGAAGATCTCAGAGACTATCTCACAAAGATGGGATTATAAGCCAGAATACTTATATCCAACTCTTTGGACAATCACCAAGTCTCACCGAAGCATTTAAGAATGCTGACGCAATCCAATACCAGGTGCACATCTGTCACACAGTGAACCACGATACAGATATCTACAACCAAGAATGTACCGAGTTGCATCAGAGCGATGAAGGGCATCCGAGCTGTAGCTGCAGGTGCTGCATTCTTTGTATCGCAACCGTTAGCGGCCTTGGCAGTCCAGCCAGAGTTGGATGGACTCCTACGGAAGGCTCAAGCCAATGGCTGCTTGATCAAAGACTCTGTGAATCTAAACGTAATACTCGACCAAGTTGATAGTTGCATCGCCTCTAGGAATTTATCTACTAGTCAATTGGAGAGCCTAAGGAGCATCAGAAACAGTTTCGAGACACTTAATATTAACACGCAGAATTCTAAGTCGCTAGATATCGAAAAAGTTTTAGCACAATTTCAATCACAGATAGATCAGCTTAAGTCTGATATCGCTCAACTCTCTGCGGCTAAGAACCAGTCGGATAAGGCTTTCGAAGCTAAAGAGTCCCAACTCAACCAAACCATTGCTGAACTAAAAGGTCAGATTGTTGAACTGAATGCATCTAAGGCTTCTCAGAGTACTGTCAAAGTTGTATCAGATGAGGACGCCGTACCTCCACAAGAAGCTCCAAAGTTTAAGCCGACTCTCACAATATCTGGCTCTGCTAATCTTGTTGTAGGCGGTGTTACCGGGCCAAACGATAGTTTGTCCACAAACTTCTGGAATTCTCGAATAGTTAATGTTAATAGAGCGTTTGCTAATGACGCCGTTGAGTTAATGCCCAAGTCGGTCTCCGGCGCCACCAATAGCGCCGGTGGCAATGCATTCGCTTATTATAAGTCTGGTCAAAGTAGTGATTTTTATCCGCCCAGTGGCTTGAGCGCTGTTGATAGCTCTGTAGCTTCCAACTATGCAATTGCATCAAGCTGGACTGGCGGAAAAGTCAAATTCACCTCTCTAAGTCGTGGTGGTAATCTCATCATTACTAAGAAGTCCGATCCCAACTACAGTGCTAGTGATCCGAAGACTCTTGATAAGTCAGGATATGAGTTGTCAGTGAATCTAAAAGGCCAGCCAATCCTACCCAACTCTGGACTTGGAGGTCTGAAGAATCCTAAGGCAAACTATGAAGTCGTTAATGCATCTAGTTTTAATCAGAAGAATCTCGGGTCTGACATTACCTTCGCCGGAATACCATTGGCAGAGAAAGATATGGAGAATCTAATTGACTTAGGTAATGCGTCTAGGTTTGAAAAGGTTGGTCGTAAAGCCAAAGACTCCTTTACATACGTTGCTCGTGCTGGTGACACGATTAGTACAGTCGCCAATCAGAATGCAACTTCTGCTAGCCGATTGCTAGAGTTCAATCCGAATCTACCTCAGTCTGTCAATAAGAATACGGTCCTTAAGCAGGGAACAAAACTCAATGTACCCACAGTTGGTTGCGTAAAGCTATGCCAGGGAATCAATACGGTCGCTAACGGAGGGCTGGTATCAAACACTACGCAATATGATGATCTCTTGAATATAGCCGTGGCTGAATACGGCTCGCTAACAACTCGACAGCAGAATGCAATGTCCGTAAAACTAGCTGCACAAAGCTTTATACGGTCTCTTTCAGGCAGTGATGGTTCGGATGATATTGAATCAGAAGACTTTAATTTTCAACGCAGCTACACGTTTAATAACGATGTGAAAGTTCATTTCCGAACCAGCTTTACAGGAACTGACTTGTTAAATATCTCTCTGAGATATCGCAACATCCTTCCTTATGGCGAACGCGGTAGATTTCCAGCATTGAACCTAGCCTACGGGTTTGGCAGTATTGATAGCACAGCTGTAACTTTTGATCGTTTATGGTGGAAGATTCCACTTGGTACCGATACTAATTTTTGGATAGGAACCAGATATAAAGATTACGACATGCTACCGGTTCAGTATGGTACATTTTATCCTGTAGAACAACAAAATTATTTCTTTGCAAGTGGTGCTGGATTAGCAGATTACGTCGGATCTGGCGCTGGGCTTACAATTAAGAATATTGCCAAGAACTTCCTTGGTGGTAATCTACATATCGGTGGAGGTTACATCGCCAATCAACCTGATGCATTAAACCCTGTTTCTAATAGCTATCAACAGAAAGGTATCGTCGGGAGAGACACACGCTTTAGGGCACCTGTGCAGCTCGGATATGTCTCCAATGATGGCAGTGTTATTGCCTCTTTGAATTATGTCTACAGCAGGGGAGACACTCTTAACTCATTTGTGGGAACAAACCTGTCTGCCAACCCATTCTTCTATGATGTTGATTCTTTTAGTCAAGTTGGTGTAACTCTTGGCTGGCAGTTTACGGAGGATGTCTCTTTAAATCTCGTCTACAATAATTTCCTTTACACATCGAGATACGATGTGAATGTCTTGGGAGTACCCATGGCCCAAGCTGGAGATACAGCAAGGGCACAGAGTTGGATGGCTGCTTTAGTATTTACAGATTTCCTTGTAGACAACAGTACATCAGCTCTCGCCATCGGTCAGGTGCCTTATGTCTACAGTAACGAATCTGCATGGGGAACCAATGCTGCACCACTAGCTTTTGAGGCCTGGTACAACTATCCACTTTCGGATCGTGTCTTTGTTCAGCCTGCCGTCTTCTTCGTAACCAACCATGATGGATTCTCATCTGGCGGGACTGATTGGGGAAGTACATTTAGGGTCTACCTTAACTTCTAGACTATTGTCACCACAGACGAAAGCCCCTTTACGAGAATACGTAGAGGGGCTTTTTCATTTTTCAGATTCTATATAATGTCATCTTTAATAATCTTATCCATACACCGTTCCGCTAGTGCTGCGATAGTTAGTGCGGGATTAGCGGCAGCTGTGCCTCGTGGAACTAATGCTCCATCAACAACATACAGGCCTTTATAACCCTTTACTCTACCATAGGTATCGCATGCTTTATCCATGACGACGCCGCCACAAGGGTGAGCTGTTGCACCACCGGATACCTTTACAGATTCAATAGCAGCTACCCGAGCGGATTCAGGACTGACCTGGCTAGCAAGTTTATTAAGTGTGTAGTGCATGCGTTTATCCATCAACTTAAGAGACTCTGACTCCCCAGGACTTGGCCAATGTAAGACCGCCCGATTCAGTTGATCACTATACTGCCAGTATCCTGTTTCATCAGGTAAAGCCATGCCTAGGAATATGAGTGAGTCATGAGTATTGTCAGCTTGAGGGAATGCGATTACTGTTTGTGGTCCATATGGATTATCTTGATAATCTAGTCCAACTATATGTGCAGGTCCGCCATGACTGCTTCCAGCAGGTGATCCGATGCGGATGGAACCAAATGTGTCTCCATTGTTGCCCCAATACTTACCGATCTCATTATTGAGCTTCGGCAGAGTGCCTTTGTGCTTAGCCTTCACTAAAAGCGACGTAGTGCCCATGGACCCAGCACCCATGAACAGATAGTCACAGGTAATCGTATGACGGCTAATCACAGAACCAGACTCATCAAGACGATCGACAGAGAGCTGGAATCCTTGGCCTAATTCCCTGATCTCAGTGACATTAGAGAGAGGACTAATCTGTACATGTCCGGACTTTTGAGCATGATGTAGATAGTTCTTATCAAGACTGTTCTTGTAGCCGCTATTGCCACCATACCAAATCTCTCCTGCGATTGCAGAAGCTTCTAATTGTCCTTGCAATTCCTTGCGTACAATATGCCAGTTTGTCGCTGTATTAATTCGTTGCGTGGGTAAACCAGCACGTGCTGCAAAGTCTAGGAAGATCCTCGCACCAAGGTAATTAGGGCTAGAAAGTATGTCATCGGGGATGGGACCCGCATCCATCATCTCAACCACACGTGGATAATATTCCCTACTCATTTCATCGTAGTTGATTGATGAGGGAAAAACCTTGTTGAAATTTGCTTTTGATGGTTGCAGAAGTACTGTATTATAAACAAGCGATCCGCCGCCTACGCCAGAAGATGCCCATACAATAATTCCATCCTCGTTGTATCTTTCAACGAGCCCTGTATACCGATTGATAGGATCCTGAGGTCCGTCGGTGACCAACAAGTCTGTCTCGGATAACCAGAGCGCGCGTCCATCTGGGAGTTTGGATGTCGTAAACGGGCCTGGCTGCCCTTCCTTCACATCCCATCGTCGGCCTCGCTCTAGAACTAGAGTCTCAACCTTGTTCTGACCTAAGTGATACGCAGCAACGGAGCCTCCAAAACCGCTGCCAATGATAACGGCCTTGACTTTTAGAGATGGAGGAAGCTTGGAGTCAGCCGATGTTTGTGATCTAGTTGACTCAGGTTTCGCTACTTTTGCATGACTGGAATTAATCCCAGCAGCAACCAAGGATGCCAAACTACCGAGAATTAGCTTTCGACGAGTTGTTCTGACCATTGGGTAAACCTATCTATAAATGTGAATGATAAATGTTCAGAATGAATTCTTGAGATTAATCAAGATAACTTTATCTGCAGATGTTACTAAGATCTGCTTGTTCATACGACCACCTGGAGCTAAATTGGCAACGTGGTCATGAAACGGAATCGCGCAGAGTTCTTTCCCACTCGAAGTGAAAACGGCAATGCCGCCAGGCCCTGTTGCCCAGATATTGCCCTTGCTATCAACACGCAGCCCATCACTCGCGTTTGCAGAGATGTGGCCTCCTTTAATCTGGCTAAAGGTAAACAGTCTAGAGGCAGCAACTGGTTTACCAGCGAAAGACGCTACATCAATGGTATAGATAGCATTATCAGAGGTGTCACTAACATAAAGAGTCTTGTCGTCGGGGCTCAGGCCAACGCCGTTAGGTATGGAAAGTTGATCATTTACCAGTTCAAGCTTGCCGTCGCGAACACGATAAACACCTTTAAATGAGAGATCGGGTTTAGCCTTGACGGGTCCATAGCCTTCTAATCCAAAGGTTGGGTCAGTAAAAAAGATATCGCCTGTCTTAGAAACAACAACATCATTTGGGCTATTCAGTTTCTTACCTTGAAAGGTACTAGCAATTACTTGATAGCCTGAGCCGTCACCATTGACTGTGCCAAGGGTCCGATCATGTTGTGCCACCACGAAGTTGCCGCTGGGCAAGAGCGCGTGGCCGTTAGGATAGCCAGCTGGCGCTCTAAGAGTCGTGAGAGTACCAGTTGGTGTAATTCCATACTCAGTCTCTCCCATGAGATCACTGAAGATCCATCGATTCGCCTTTGGGTCCCAGGCAGGACCTTCAGTCCACTTGAAACCTATTTTAAGGGGTTGAATCGCACTTACAAACTGAGGACATGGAACGTTCTGCATCGGCGAGGATGCAACCGATGGAGGCATCGTTAGCTGACCCGCAATCGCACTCAGGCCAAGAAGACCAATGAAAGATTTGTTGATTTTCATCGTATCAAGGATTGGCTGCTGACCTGAGGAACCAGAGGTGATCTGGACTCCAAGAAGCTGGGCAGCAGGTTGCATACCTATGCTAGGCGGGATTCAGACAGCGCCATAAACCATTACAATTTTTAAAACACTCAAGGAATTGGCGTAATGAAGAAGATGCCACGAATCTCCATCAACTGCTCTCGGGTCGGTGGCATCCTGCGTTTATAGACTTCTCGAAGCAAGAAGGACTCTTCGGAAAATCTAGACGGGAGCGAACTCACCCAACGCGCATGAGCGATTCAATGGTTGAGGATAATCTCAGAGAGCCTATGATATCATCGCTTAAAGATCACGCTTATCGAAGCTGATGCATGGGCTTAATGGACGCATGAGCACGAGAAGAAGTGGCCATGAAAGAATAGAAACCCAGAAGGGTGATATCGAAGATGAAGTAGATTGTGACGACCTTGTGTTCGTCTATGGCAGTCTCAAGAGGGGCATGAATCACCATGAGCAAATCCGAAAAGCGGTATGGATTGGAGAGGCCTCCATCACAGCACTGGCTCTCTACGATCTTGGTCCTTTTCCAATGGCCGTCGATGACATCAGTGCCATCTCACCACTTCAAGGAGAGCTTTACTGGGTGAATGCTGTGATCCTTCAGCAGCTGGATCGATTTGAAGGAGTACCACGGCTCTATGAGCGGCATCGACGAATCCTCAGCGATGGCCGAAGCGCTTGGGTGTACTTGGGGCGTACGCAGCAGGTGAGACATGCGGACGTGATCGTTTCCGGATGCTGGCAGGGTCCACAGCATCACTTCAGACGAAGATGCCACCAACCAACCAGCGCCCTCCCCAAGCAATCAGCAACGCTAGGCACGATGCACTGAGCCACAACGAAACAGAATTACCTAACTGACGGCGTAGCAGAATGAACGCCGCGACTAAACCTCCAAGCACTACACCGGTCTGACAAAAACCAATCACATGCGGATCAGCGCTCCAGAACGGAGCCATCGCCAGACCCGTGACCGGCAGCACCATCCCCGCCTCAGCCATACCGATCGGTAGGTGACGCGCCAGCAGCAAAGCCCAAACCAACGGCAGCAGGCCATAGAGCGTGCGCTGCACCCGTGCCGGGGGAAACCACAGCCGAGACAACAAAAACAGGGCCGAAGGCACCGCCAGAGCCAGGGTTGCTGCTGCCAGTCGCGGCAGCCAAGGCCCCCCCACCAAGCTAGTGGGAGCCCAAGAACTCCAGCCCAGCAAACGCTGCCAATGGTGCAGGCATACATCACCGGCTAGGACCAACAGCAGGCCCGGTTCAGCGGGCGGAATAGTCATCTCCCGCTGGATATCGGCCGCCGGAGGTCGCAAGGCGAGCTGCACCGAGCGATGCGGACAGGCCTGGGCGCAGGTGAGGCAGAGCACGCAGTTGCGGTTGTCGACCAGGTGGGCCGGATGGGTGCCGAGCGGGCAACCGGCGGTGGCCAGGCCTTCGCCATCGGCGGGGGCACCCTTGAAGCAGGCGTAGGTGCTGCAGCTGCCGCTGCAGGTGCCCACCTGGGCCCGCAGTTCGGTGATGGCGAGCTTGGCAAACAAGCCGTTCATGCCGCCCACCGGGCAGAGGTAGCGGCACCAGAAGCGCTTCTCGAAGCGCAGCGAACCGATCACGGCGCCGGCGGTGATCAGCAGCAACAGGCAACTGCTCAGCCAGGCGGTGTTCTGCAGGTTGCAAAGCTCCTCCCACAGCAGGATCAGCGCAAAGCCGCCCGCCAGCAGTGGTGAGGCCCAGCGATCGCTGTCGCCCCGGGGCCAGCGCTGCGGCTGAAAGCCCAGACGCCGCGCCAGCCGCTGGCTGATTTCACCCCACACCATGAACGGGCAGAAGGAACACCAGAGGCGCCCCACCAGCGGGAACCCCAGCAGAATCAGCGGCCACCACCAGGCCCAGAACAGATTGAGGGCTCCGTTGTGCTGGCGGTCCTGGGGACCGAGCCACAGCCACAGATTCACCAGCACAAACAGCCAGCTCACCAGGCCGAACAGCAACCCGTTCCAGAGCCATGGCGCCCGCATCCACTCCCTGAGCTGAGGCTTCCAGCGCCAGATGTCGAAGCGCAGGCGCTGTTGGCGTGGAGCGGTCCAGAACACGTCGTCGGGCAGCACGGCAGGCCAGTCCTGCCCCTGGCGGC
>Ga0194129_10006681_pt1 | contig 14032 bp, 14 predicted proteins | sample TA2KigCa35mmetaG_FD_150862 | JGI IMG/M metagenome (GOLD analysis project Ga0194129, IMG submission 150862) | Freshwater microbial communities from Lake Tanganyika, Tanzania - TA2015038 Kigoma Deep Cast 35m | ecosystem: Environmental > Aquatic > Freshwater > Lake | place: Tanzania: Lake... | reverse complement strand
TCACGGCAACCCTGAACACGCATTTGCTTTTAAGATGGTATTATCTGACCAAAAGGCTGAAGCCAAAGTTGTTGATGTTATTTGGACACCAAGTAAAGACGGATTATTAAAGCCTCGTGTTCAAATAGAGCCAATTCAGCTTGGCGGTGTTAAAATAGAATATGCCACTGGCTTTAATGGAGCATTTATTTTAAATAATAATATTGGAATTGGAGCAACAATTGAGCTTATTCGCAGTGGTGACGTAATTCCTTATATTAAGTCAGTAATAGTGCCTGCTCCAGAGCCTAAAATGCCAAATGTGCCTTATACATGGAACTCAACGCATATTGATGTTATGCTTGAAAATGCCAGTGAAGATGCCACCGTAAAGGAAAAGAATATTACTGGTTTCTTTAAGGGTATTGAAGTAGATGGTCTTGGAACTGGTAATGTTGTAAAATTAATTAATGCTGGATTTGATAGTGTAAGTAAAATTCTTAAAATGTCGGAATCTGACTTCTTAAAAGTAGATGGATTTCAAAAGAAATTATCAGCAAAAATATACAATGGTATCAAGGATAAGATTGAAAAAGCATCGCTTGTAACTATTATGTCGGCATCAAATATGTTTGGACACGGATTTAGTGAAGCAAGACTTACTCTTATTATGGATGCTGAGCCAGATATTTTAGTATCTAAGGTATCTAATGAAGCAAAAATAATGAAACTAATAGATATCAAGGGAATGGCTGCTAAAACAGCATCAGCATTTGTAGATAAGATACCAGATTTCATTGCGTTCTTAAAGGATACTGGATTAGAAAATAAACTAAAAATGTCAAAAGAAGCTATTACAGTTCCAGTCATAACAAAACCTGATCATCCTTTTGCTAATAAAACAATTGTTGTTACTGGATTTGTAGAGAAGGTTATTGAAGATAGAGTAAAAGCAATTGGTGCCAAATTTGGTTCATCTGTATCTAAAAATACGGATATATTAGTAGCTAAATCTGTAACAGAAAACTCCGGTAAATTGGATAAAGCACGAGAAATAAATAAGACACAAACAAAACAAATACAAATTATATCATTGGATGACTTTCTTGTATCAACAAACTAACAAATATAAATACATATAAATATATTTAAAATTTTAATTAATTAAAATAAAAAAATTGATTTTTTTTTATTTTATTTTATTTAAAATAATTAAAAACTAATAACTAAAATATTAAAATGAAGTGGCAAGTTTCTTGGAGCAAGAATTCATACGATTACAAACAATTAATTCGTGATTATTTAGAGGGACATCATACTGGATTTGTAACGCAGTCAAAAGGGATGGCTAAAATGGTAGTAGTTCCACAAATAGGTAATGAAGTTATTATTTCATGTGACAAGAAAAAAATATTAAAATGTAAGGTTGTCTCGGATTTTGTTATACATGAAAATGGTGCTAATGATGAATATTGTATTGGAATGCCTGAAACCCGCATACATACGCGTAATAATACATTTCTGATGCTTCAGATTATTGAAGTATATGAGAATCCTGAACCTCTTAAAGGTTTTCAGCGAACTTGGGTTAAACTTGAATAAAAAATGTTGTTATATTTTAATTTTAAATATTGTTATTTTTTATTTTTTATTCGGGTTTTGTCTCGGATACAGGAAATAATTTTGAAGCAATAGACTCATGAATATATAATTTTTCTGTATTATGTGTTTTTGATTCTGTTTCTGATTTTTCACAGAAACGCGTCTTCTTGCTTTGCGCAGCACTTCTATATCTCTCCTGTTCCCACACATTAACAAAATCTGGCGGCGCTGTTACTTCCGACACAACAACCAAATTAGTCTTACTCCATTCTCGCATTAGCTCCCAAAATTTCGTATTGTCAAATACATCATATTTTTTAGTAGCTCTTCTGTATTTAATTGGATACTTACTGAACGCATAAGGTGGGTCACAATATACAAACATATTTTTTGGTGTTAGTTCCTGGTATTCTTTATTGGTAAAAGTGACATTTTGTATTACAGGTTTAATACGTTTCAAACTATTTGTCATTTCCTTACAGAAATCCTCTGGTTTATCATTCAAATATTTTTGAGAATAAGCACCAAAAAATCTGCCACCAAAACTCATACCAAAGCCAATAAACGATTTTAACGCACTTGGGCTTGGTAACAATTTCGCGGCATTATATTCTTCCTCAGAGACACTTTCTGGACACACAAATATGCCTGCTTTTACTTCATTCCACATCTGAATTAAATCAGGGTGATAGTCATTTGCTAAAATTTGTACACCCGATTTATTAATATCTGTCATATTCTTTAAAACTCCTAGAGAACCGCAAAATGGCTCTAAATATGCTTCTAAAGATGTTGAAAAAAAGCTTTCGTATGTAGCCCAAACGTCTTTCAAAATGGGCGCAATGTGCTTACCTAATCTTTGTTTTCCACCAAGATATTTCATAACTTCAATATATTATGAAATATATTTGATTTTCTCAATTATAACCCGATTAAAATTTAAATTTAAAAAAAGAAAAAACAGATTTATAATTAAGAATTTTAAAAGTTTTATACAATATACAATACACAATATACAATACAATATTCATATACAAGTTTTACAAAATGGTGATGATGGGTTACACGTTGCTAAATGATAAATAATTCCAGTTGGCTTTACAGAGTTACAAGTGTTACACACATTACCATTACACATTGTTTCATAATTCATATGCTTTCGCACATAGTGTGTGTACAAGGTCTGCTTATTTTTAGCATCAGAATAGTTACAGTTAGGAAAAGGGCAATCCAAATTTTCTATTTTATGATGGTTATTAATATGATGTTGTAATCTAGTTTTAATTGGGAAACTTTTATTACATCCAGGGTGTTCACATTTGTAGCGATTAGGTTCTCTGCCCATTTCAGATGCGTGATTTGTGGTAACGTGCATTGAAATTGTGCTCAAATTTCTCTTCTTACAATCGCAATAAGGGCATTGAATAAGTCCGTCCTGGTCTCTTTCATATTTGTGACTAATATATTTTTTTTTTATTTCTTTTTCTAGTTCTAACTCTTTTTCTGACTCTGTTTCACTGTCAGTAATTTCTTTTAACTCTAGTTCTGATTCTAATTCGGGTTCTAACTCAGGAATAGTTTCTTCTTCTATAATAAGCAATTTAGGTCTCTTTTTAATTATATTTTTCTTTATTGGCTTACGAATTGTGACATTTTTAACATCATCTACAATTTGTGCTTCAGCTACTGGAATTTGTGCTTGTTCTGCGTTTAATAAATTATTCAAATTAATATTAATATTACCTTTATTTACTAAATCAGCAATATTAATGCTAATATTCAGGGTATTATTTGAAATGGTTAATTGAATTGGGGTCATTTTTACAGTTTTTAAATTGAAAATTTAATTGATTTTAATTGATTTCAAGATTTAATTGAAATTGAATTTAATTGATGGATTCTGAAATTGATTATATCACAATTTTTTTTCAGAAAAATAATTTCAATTTTATTTTTAAATTGAAAAAACAGAAAAAAACTAAAAACAAAAAAAAATTTTTCTACTTTTTGTGTAAAAACTGTTCAGTCATTGTTTGCGGAGTTAGCGGTTTATTATTTCTACTAAAATAATTGTGTGTTTTTATAATTAAACAAATTAATAAACTAACAAAAAACAGTCCAATCAAATAATGCAACAATTCTAAAAACATAATTATAAAAATAATATATATAATTTTTCTTTCTAATTTTAAATTTGTTAGTTTGTTTTATTTTTGAAAGTAAAAAATTGAACTAAAAATAAATTTTAAACTTGTTTTATAGAATTATAATATTAATAAACTAACAAACTAACAAATCTTACTTTTGAAATGGAAATAGGACCTATTGAATATGACAGCAACGCAGAATATATTAATAAAATTATAATGATTCAAGATTTTGGAAGCCCATTTAATAGCTTTTATAAAATAATTCGGGCTACAAATAAAATGTTTCACTTGAAAAAATTAAAAGCTGAAACTACACTTAAGAAAACATATTTTGACAAAGAAGATAATACAGATACTAATATTTATGAAGCTAAACTAACAAATGAATTTCATAGTGCTGAAAATATTATTGATAAACGTATATCAAAAAATAATATACAAAAATATCCAGTTATAATTACTTCATTTGTTCAATATGAAGTATAAAATTTATAAGTTATTTAATTATAAAAAATAAATTAAAACAAGTTTAAAGATTTTTTTGTTAGTGTATATAAAATGATGCAATATATTATTTTATTGTCGTTCTTGGCTTCTGTTTTGTCTCAATCTAACCTCAGAGGTGTTGTTGATTCATCTACTACTACTGCCGTTGATGATCTTTTTGAGTGGAAGGAGTTTACTAACTTCCAAGAAAGATTTAGCAAGAAATATTCCACCCTTCAAGAAATGGAGGAGCGTTTTTCTGTTTTTAGAGAGAATTTCAGAGCTATCAGACAACACAACAATGATGTTTCACAGAATTTCACTATGGCAGTCAATCATTTTACTGATTTGAGACCCCAGGAATTTAAGGCTATGTATGTTTCTGGCTTGAAATCAGACGTTCAAGCTACTGGTTGTAAATCATTTAGCAGCAGTGCTTCTGGTGCCCCTGATTCATACGATTGGCGCCAACATAACGCCGTCACTTCTGTCAAGGATCAAGGCCAATGTGGCTCTTGCTGGACATTTTCTGCTTCTGGTGCTATGGAGGGTGCTTGGGCTATTGCTAAGGGCTCTTTGGTGAGCTTGTCTGAGCAGGAGTTGGTTGACTGTGCTGGCCTCAAATATGGCAGCATGGGATGTAATGGTGGCCAAATGGATGGCGCATTTAAATATGCGATTGACAACGGTATGTGTTCTGATGCGTCTTATCCTTACACTTCTGGTGTGACCAAGACTGCCGGTTCTTGCCACTCTTGCTCTGCTATTGAACATTTCTCCAGTTGCTCTGATGTGAAGCCCAACGACCAGATTTCATTGAAGGCTGCTGTTTTACAACAACCTGTTGCTATTGCGATTGAGGCTGACACCCGTTATTTCCAATCGTATTCATCTGGCGTCTTAACTAGCTCTAGCTGTGGAACAAATTTGGATCATGGTGTCCTCATTGTCGGTTATGGTGTTGAAAATGGAATTAAATATTGGTTAGTTAAAAACTCTTGGTCTACTTCTTGGGGAGATCAAGGTTATGTAAAGATTGCTCGTAGTGACAGTACAAATGACCCAGGTGTCTGTGGCGTGGCCATGAGTGCAAGTTTTCCTTCTGTTTAAATAATAAAATTCATATAAATAAGTAAAAATATGATATAAATAATACAAATTTATATTATACAACAATGACAGTCATAAATAATATTGAAATTGATGACATTAAATACTGCGAAAATGAAATTAAGGCCGCAATTAATAATAATGAACCAATTGAAGACAAATTAAATGTTATTATTGTGATTTCTAATCCGTGCCAATATGGCACCCGTTATCTTTTAGCAAGAGAATTTGTTAGAAGAATAGAACTAGAAGAGCCAAATGTGGCATTACATATTGTTGAATTAGCTTACGACGATCAGCAGTTTTATGTTACTGAAAAAGGAAACAAAAAACATTTACAAATTAGAACAAAAACAGCACCATTATGGCATAAAGAAAATATGATTAATTTAGGAGTCAAGTATTTGCTTCCAAAAAAATGGAAAGCCTTTGCGTGGATTGATGCTGATATTGAATTTGAAAATGTTAGTTGGGCACTAGATACATTGAAAGTATTAAATGGGTGTAAAGATGTTGTCCAATTATTTAGTCATTGTGTAGACATGGATAAAGAGAAGCTGACAATGAAAGTATTTAATAGTTTTGGCTACCAATATACAAAGAAAAACAGATATTTGGGACAAGGAGAAAATTATTGGCACCCGGGTTATGCTTATGCGTGTACTAGGAAGGCATATGAAAAAATGAATGGATTATTTGAAGTCGCAGTGCTTGGTTCTGGCGATAATATAATGGCACTGTCTTTTATTAATAAGGGACTTAAAGCAGTAAATGAATTGTCAACAGAAGGATATAAACAAACTATTTCAGAGTTTCAGGCTAGGTGCGCCAATTTGCGTATTGGATATGTTCCAGGCGTAATTCGCCACTACTTTCACGGATCCAAAAAAAATAGGAAATACACTGAAAGATGGGAAATATTAATAAAACATAATTTTAATCCATTAGAACACGTTACGTTTGATAAAATGGGGTTAATGATACCATCGCCTACATGTCCAAATGAGTTACTTGATGATATTATGAACTACTTTAAGGAGCGTAATGAAGATGAATAAATTATATAATATATAATCTATATTATATATATCAAATACTATGAAAAATACTATGAGAAATAAACCAAAAGTAACTAGAAAACATAAATTAAGCGGAGGAAATATTAATAATCAAGCAGGTTTAGATAAAATATTAAGTATAGGATATGAAGTAGAAAGCACAAATTTAGTCAAACTAACAGAAACACAAGAATTTAGGCCAACTTATGTTTTATATAACTCAGATTCAGCAAGAAAAGATATGGAAGAGTTTAAGAAATTGGATGAATATGAAATGTATGATGACGATGACAATGAAGATTCGGAAGGAGAAGTTGAAGAAATAGAAGGAGAAGAAATGGAAGGAGTTGAAGAAGGAGAAGAAATGGAAGAAGGCGATGAATTAGAAGAAATGGAAGAAGAAAACGCATCAAGCAAATCATCATCTAAATCTAAAGGGTCAGCAAAATCAAAAAGTTCATCTAAAAGTTCAACAAAATCTAAAGGTTCATCTAAAGGCTCATCAGTCGCATCTAGTATTGATGCCGATATATCCGAACGAAATGAAGAACAGCCAACAGCAAAATTATATAGTTTTGATAATGGTGAAGAACCTGGAAGTTTATACCCGGATGCGGTCTTTAATATTACAAATGATATATCAAAACCAAAATTTAACAAAACACTAAGCACATTATGTAAACATCTTGATAAAGATTATCCTGAAGATAATTTTCCTACTGATGTAAAAAATGAATTATACAAATACAAATGTGCTGAAACTGGTAAAGAATATGATATACATTTTAAATTTAAAGAAGACACTGCAAAAAAATGTTCTAATTTTACTAATGTGGAATGGGTTGTTACATATTACAAACCACGCCAAAGCAATAATATAATATTAGATACTTTCTTAAATATGCTAAGAAATATTGTTAACCATATGGATAATTTAAAACCAATTCCAGGTGAAGTAATATTTAATAATCCATCAAAAGAAGGTGAAGAAATAGTGGTTCCAGGTAGATATATGCTTTACAGAAAAAATAAAAGATTATATTATTTACAAACAGACCAAGTAACTAGTCAAGAAAATATTTCTAACATAGATAATGTATGTTCAAAAATACAAATGACATTTTCAGCCAAAGCAGAAGATATAATTGATGTAATATTACATATGACAACTGATTACACAGGTTTCTCACGTAGTATACCTGGAATGTCAGATTATTTTAAAAATGTTGTAGAAATTATAAAACACATAGAAAAATGTGTTGATAAATTATACGATTATTTTACTGTGTCCAATATTTTAACAAGAGATGAAAAAATTAAATTACGAAATAAGAAAACAGAAGTAAAACAGTTAAAAACATATATGTTTTTAATTTTATTCAAAATAAACAGATTTTATTATTATATATTCTACAATGAGCTTGTAACTCAAACATATACTTATTTAAAAAGCTTATTAACTTTTAATTCAAGACATATAAATTATGCTTTATACAAAGAAATTAAAGAAAAATTAAAAGATATACTTGATATACACGATGATAATAGTAGAATTGTACAACTTGTAAAAGAATTATTTTTACAACCAGAAATATTAATAGATTATTTAATTGATGATACTTTTAAAGAAGACGAATATAAAGAATTAATAGATACATCACTCATTTTTTCAAAAGATACTATTGTTGACAAAGACAAAGATATTTATGGCGACCCATCATTTTCATTAAACAGCTATTTTGATTTTTTTGAAAATCCTGTAGATAATGAGAAAAATAAAAAAAGAGATGGCTCAATAAAATACTATGATTGGTTAGAATATGCTGAACACGATGTTTTTTCCGCAAATATGGACCTAAAAAATGATATTGTTTTATTAGAATGTCGTTTTTTTCAGGAACTATTATCATCATATTTTTATCATATTGGCGACAGAACATTAAAACAACAAATGAAAAATGGTGCCTGTAATAAAATATTTGGACAAAAAGGAATACCCAGTACTGCTGGTTTTTCTATTGCTAATTTTAAAGAAATAATTAAAATTCCTGATTCAATATTTGAAAATGTTGCCAAAGGAAGAAATACCAAAGACAGAAATACCAAAGATAGAAATAAAAAAAATAAAACTAGAAAATATAAATACGGTGGAACTAGAAAATATAAAAAAAATGGACATAATAAAATAAGAACTAAAAATAATAAGAAATAATAAATTTATAATTCAAACTCATATTCAATCAAATTCTTCAAATCTGTCTTTAAAAATGTGTATAATGCGTTGCGTATGCGACTAGCGCCCACATCGTGTGTTGTAAAGTTGACACTCATTAACTTTATAACTGCTTTATTAAATTGTTCCGACAGTTTATCATTTCCATCAATTTTGCTTTTATTCTCTATTTTCCATTTTGTTAGTTCAGTAATAATTTTACACTGAATTTTCTTTAATAATAATAAAACATCTTCAGTTGTTGCTTGTATCCATACTCCTTTATTATCAATATTTTTCTCACAAATATAAAATATATTTGTCTTCTGTGAAAAGCATTTAATTGGATAAACAAACTCATCATTTTCTTTCAGATTATTTTCTATTACTAATTGGAAAGTCTGGAAAATATTGTTTTCAAATAATGATAGCGCGTCTTCTGGTAATACTTGAACCGTAGTTATCCACTCTTTGAAGCCAATTGTTGGCTCAATATGATCATTTAACCAATCAATAACCTTGATTTTTTGCTTCTTTTGATTTACCCACTTTTGTAAATTTTCCATTTTCTCTTCCAATTTTATATATTTAAATGTTAGCTCTTGAACTATTTTTACAAGCTGTATATGTGATGGTGTGTCTCCTATTTCTTCTTCTTCTATTTGAAGTTCTGTTTTTGTCTTTGTCTTGAAATCACAAAGTATTTTATGCTTATCTAATGAGGCCTTGCGTGTGTAGCTTTTCTTACATAACAAGCAGCAATATTTTGTTGTAACTGTGTTTGCTGTTGTGGTTGTGTGTGAATATTTATGTATATTGTTGTTGTTACAGGAAGCTGTGTTAACATAATTGTCAGTGTCTGTGACGGTGTCAAATATATCATTTTCTGGTTCTATTTCTATTTCAAAAATTTTACTCATCTATATTTAACTTTTATAAATCATTATTATAGAAGTATTAATATTTCAATTTTATAATTTTATATATATATATAAATGTTCCAGCAAACATCACTTTTAAATAGTTTTAGATCTAAAGGAGAAAAAGAAAGCCCATTAGTTTACAGATGTAGAGGTTGTAATAATAATTTATCAGCAAATGACCCCGCTTCACAATACCAAAGACAAAAAATTATCCAAAACACAGTGCGTATTCCATCATCACTATTTACAATGAATTTAGGTGCTTTAAGTGTATATGAGCGTCCTAATTCTGAATACAAACTTGTAGATATTTCTGGCTCTGCTTATGTAGTCAGTCCTGGTGTCAATTGGAATCAAATGAGTGACCGAAGACAGCCTCATATACAAGTAGTAAAAACTGGTGCCGGAACTGGTTATCACTCTAGTAGCACAAAGCGCACTATTACTGCGAATAGACCCGGAGCTATGTCACCTGGAGGTGCCGGTGTAGATATTAAACATAATTCTTATGACAGATATTTAAATAGAATTAAGGGTAAAGCACCCCTTCGTCGCGGTGTAATACCACCTACATTTGGCACACCATATATTCCTTTTAACCGAGCATATCCTATTTATGGCGGTAAAGTAATGAAGACTGCTATTGTTAATAATTGTGATTGCCCTATTGTAACAGATAACACAAATACTGATGTTAAATTATATGTAAATAGTGATACACAAGATAAAATATACAATGTTACTTATACATACAGTGTTGGTGAATATGTTTTTGCTAGAAAAGTTGGTGACTCAAGTAATACAAAATACAAAGCACAAATTATTTCTATAGAAGATGGTATTTACACTGTTCGTTTTGAAGATGGTTCTGTTGAAAGTGTTGATGGTACATATTTATCTATTTATTTTGACTGTAATTGTGTTCCTAATAATGATGATAAATATGATGTATATGCTTACCCAGATGCGACAACAACAGTTACTTGTGAGATTTTATCTGGATTACCAGCAGTTTATTAACAAAAACTAATAAATAGTCTATAAAACTAACAAATAAACTGTAAAATAATAATTAAAATATTTGTAATAATTATAAAATAAATAAATGAACAGAATGTTATTTAGTAATAATTCCAATTACAACGGATTGCGTTTAAATGTGTCTCAAGCACAAGCAGCTTTAGCAGCCAGAACTGTTGTAACTCCAACAGCATTAAACGCGAAAATGATTGACCGTGTTCACAAGGCGAAGCCTGGATGTAGTGCGTGTGGTAAAAAAGTTATGTAAATACCTTTTTCTTAGCATTTTCTAATTTTATTATTAATAAAATATCTATTAATAATATAATGTCATCATTTACAAGTAATGTTACAGCATATCCTCAAGGCTTATTAAATCGTAGTTCATATTTTATTTCATTATTTGATACTACATTATTACCCTATAATAGAACATATAATAATTGTTCTAACACATTATGTTATACATCTAGTAAAGGCACATTTGTTTATAAACCACACACCGCATATGGTATGGTTGGCACTAGTGCGGCGGGTTATTTGGCTAGACGCAGACGACTTTAAAATAAAAAAAAATTAATTAACGCATCTCTAAGCATTAAACTTAACTAACGCATCTTTAACGTGCTTTATGTATTGCCCTTGTGCTACAGTTTTTGAGAAACCTTTTAAAGAATTCCATGCTTCCCATTTTTTAGAAGCTTTGAAATTAAAAAAAGATGGTTTATCAGTATTATTATCACCAACTGTGGCTTGTTTATAAAAGCCATATAAAAGTAGTAATGTGTCATCATCGGCTTTACCAATTAATCTATGTGCGTCATTTGTAGCTCTAATAAAAATATCATCCGGACTTGTATTTATATTTGTAGTCATTTTAAAATATATATAATATTGGTAATTAGTTTTTATATTCATATTCTGATAAATTAAATAATTTGATTACTCTTGTTAGTTCATCTGATTTATTTATTACTTTTTCTTCTACTTTTTCTTCTACTAGTTCTACTTTTGTTTCTATAGTACTTATAGTAGTCATTGTTATTAACTGATAAAAGTCTTGAACTTTTTTATTTACTTTGATTTTCTTTACATCATATGATGTTAAATATAATCCTTCCAAACTTTTTACTCGTGACAATGCCACATAAGTCTGTCCGCATTCAAATATACTTGAACCAGCATCTATTTCTGCTACATCTAATGTAGCGCCTTGTGCTTTATGTATTGTTAATGCCCAGGCTAATATAATTGGTAATTGTGATACACCTACACCTGGAATAGTTTCACTTGGCCAAATATGATAATTCATTGGCATTTCAAAACCATTATTTGTACTACTTATATTACTATTTGCTCTAGCAAATCGTATTACAGGAACACCTTCTGGTGAAAATCGCACTACTATACCTTGACTACCATTACAAAGCATATCACCATTTGTTAGTTCAATATTTACAATACACATTACTTGACTACCAATTTTTAACTTAATAATTTCATCACATCTTAAATTTGCTTTTAAAAACTGTAGTTCATTTTTAATTTGTTCAGGTGTAAATTGTGTCCGTTGTAGTCGCTCTTTTGCCGTCATTTCAAGGTCGCCGTGATATTTAAGTTTAAATTCTACTTCATCTCCTTCTAATTTATTCATTTCTGATGTATTTATGCTGTCAACTTTGTTGCGAGTTGGAAATAACTTTGTTGGCTTTATTGTTAGTTCTTCGCTTGGAATCTTATCTACTTGGCTTAATAATATATCATTTGTCAATCTTTTAAGACGTCCTTCACGCACTTGATTCAAAATGGTTTGATATATTGGGTCATTTTGTCTAAAAATTTTTTTTAATTGAATATGATTTTGTTTTGGAAAAGTTGAAAACCAGAACTCAGATTCAAAGCAGAATTTACACGTATCAGGATCATCTTTGTCTCCAACTGGTGGCAATTGATAAAAATCGCCTGAAAATATTAGCTGTAGTCCGCCAAATGGGCGCCTGTCTTTTCTTACTGATTTACCAATTGCGTCTAGTGTTTCAAATAGCTTCATTGACATCATAGATACTTCATCAACTACAAGAATTTCGGTTTCTCTCCATAATGCTTTGGAATGCTTATTTTTCTGTATTTTTTTTATGAGATTCTCAATAGTACCTTTTCCTAGTCCTATTCCAGACCAAGAATGAAGTGTTTTGGCTTTACATTCTAATAATACCGAGGCGCAGCCAGTTAAAGCACATACTTGTATCATTTTACATCTTGCGTCTGCGTGTTGTTTAATATATCTAATTAGCGCGGATTTACCTGTCCCTCCTGGACCTGTAATAAATATATTTTGCCCCTGAATATATTTATTGAATGATTGTTGTTGTTCTTCAGAGAATTCCATTTATTGTATTTATTGTTATATTAATTATTAAACAGTTGTTATATTATTCAATTTTTCTATTTTACTCTATTCCATTACGTCTTAAAACTGATTTTAATTCTTGAATTTCTTTTATTAATATTGCTATTAGTCCAATGTAATCAACAGATTGTATTTCTTCTCCATCTTTCTCACCATTTACTAAAAATGAATATTGTTCTTGTAGTTCGTGAGCAATTAAACCTAATGAATATCTGTTATTTAATTTATTTAAATATGATACAGGTCTTAAATTATCGGTCTTATAACGTGTTAAGTCTAGGGTTTCAACATTTTCTTTAATACGATAATCTGATGTGGCATTAAAACCAACAGCTGTAACAGTTCCTGTTACATTAAGACTACCATTAATAGTTAATCTATTTGTACCAGTGGCACCAGCAGTTGGTCCAATAATTACAGCATTTGTATTTGAATTTTGAATATCATTTGTATTTACTGCTGTCCAATAACTACTACCAGATGAGGCTGTTCCTGGTGGGCCTTGTGGACCTGCTGGACCTGTAGCACCTGTAGCACCTGCTGGACCTGTAGCACCAGTAGCACCTGCTGGACCTGTAGCACCAGAACCAGAACCAGAACCAGAACTAGCAGAAGTTTGTCTTGTTCCATCTGGAAATTCTATATATGTATTTGTTAAAGTTAGTTTTGGTGTCGGAAAATATTCAATAACAGTCTTTGTAAAATATATTAAAAAATATCCATCACCGCCAATAAGCCCATTAGCATTGTTAGTCCCAGTTCCCTGGTATAACCATCCACCTCCACCACCTTTAGTTCCTACATTATTTAGACTTCCATTAATTAAATATTGTATAGTTGTTCCGTCAAATGTTTCTGTAAGTGGCTGAGAAACACCCAGAACATTCTGGTTATATTCGGTACCAACAGCTGGAAATGTATAGTCAGGAAGAAGTAGTATTCTAGAAGAAGGAACAGTAATACTATTTCCATATCCAGAAACAAGAATATTACTTGTACCATTTGCGGGAGAAGTATTTGCGGGGTCGACCGGATTAAACCGCGACCAAGGATTGTTCGCGCCCGGCCCGCTACTACCAGAA
>Ga0194129_10006678_pt1 | contig 14037 bp, 9 predicted proteins | sample TA2KigCa35mmetaG_FD_150862 | JGI IMG/M metagenome (GOLD analysis project Ga0194129, IMG submission 150862) | Freshwater microbial communities from Lake Tanganyika, Tanzania - TA2015038 Kigoma Deep Cast 35m | ecosystem: Environmental > Aquatic > Freshwater > Lake | place: Tanzania: Lake... | reverse complement strand
AGATCGACGCTCACGTCCACGCTCTTGATCTCGGCGAGCACCTCGGTGAAATCGCTCGAGTGGGACGAGAAAGAGTCCTCTGCCGCTGAGGGCAGCTCCTCGGCGCCCGCGTCGCCGGGCATCGTCTCTTGGTGCGAGATGCGCGGAGAGCGCGCGGGGGCGCGCGCAGAGAACGGGTTGGTGGCGTGGCCGGGGGTGGGCGAGAGGCTGCGCGCCACAAACGCGGGCGACGGCGAGACGAGCGGGGTGGTGGCGGGCGAGAAGGCGCTGAGGTCGAGCGGCTCCCCAAAGAGCGGGATCGTCTGCGCGTTCTCCACGTCGTACCCCAGCGGCGGCGTGAAGGCGACGGCGGGGGCGCCCACCACGGTGAGGCGGCCGGGGGGCGGCGTGAAGACCGGCGGCGAGATCAGGGGGACGCGCGGCGGGCGCTGGGGGTGGGAGGTCAGCGCGGGGCGATTCACCACCGTCCGCTCCCCGTCGTCGAGGGCGCTGAGGGGGGCGAGGGCGGGGAGGCGCGGCGCGGCGGCGGCGGCGGCCGCGCAGCGCGCGCACGCGGTGGACGCGCCGCTCGTCGGTGCTTGGCAGGTGAGGCACTGGCCCATCTCGTGACCCCTTGCGCCCCAGCGCCTCGCGGCGCGCCTTGAGTGGCGTGGGGCTTATTTTTAGGGTGTAGGTGTAGACGATGATCCTTATAAGATCAAGCGACTTGAGGGGCGCACAAGCCCTGTCAGGGTTGGCAGCGCCCTCGATTTCCTGTATACGCCCCCCACCCCCCGCCCCCCCCTGCACCCCACCAGGAGAGCCCCCATGGCCACCGCCACATCTACCGCACAGGTGCACAAGCTGCTGTCGCAGCACCGCGCCTTGTGTGAGCGCAAGCAAGCGCTCGGGAGGTATCTTTGACGAGCCTCACCACCGCGAGCGCCTCGCCGAGCTCGACTACCTGAGCGCCCAGCAGGAGTTCTGGGCCGACCAGGAGCGCGCCCAGGAGCTCCTCAGGGAGCGCAACGCCTCCAAGACGCACCTCGACCGCCTCGACGGCCTCGCCGCCGAGCTCGCTGACCTCGAGACCATGATCGCCATGGCGGAGGAGGAGGAGGACTTCCTCGCGGAGGCGGAGGCTTCGGTGAGCGAGATCACAGCCCGCCTCGACAAGATGGAGTTCGAGCGTATGCTCAGCGGCGCCCACGACCGCGCCGCCTGCTTCGTGAGCGTGAACGCCGGCGCAGGCGGCACCGAGAGCCAGGACTGGGCCGACATGCTCCTGCGCATGCTCACGCGCTTCTGCGAGCGCCGCAAGTACACCGTGGAGCTCGTGGACCACCTGCCCGGCGACGAGGCGGGCACCAAGAGCGCCACCCTCCGCGTGGAGGGCGAGTACGCCTTTGGCTACCTCAAGGCCGAGAACGGCGTGCACCGCCTCGTGCGCATCTCGCCCTTTGACGCCAACCAGCGCCGCCACACGAGCTTCGCGAGCGTGTCGGTGCTGCCCGAGGTGGAGGACGGCATCGACATCGAGATCCGCGAAGAGGACATCAAGATGGACGTCTTCCGCGCCAGCGGCGCCGGCGGGCAGCACGTGAACAAGACCAACTCCGCCGTCCGCCTCACCCACGGCCCCTCGGGGATCATCGTGTCGTGCCAAGCGGAGCGCAGCCAGCACAAGAACCGCGCCACGGCGATGAAGATGCTCAAGGCGCGGCTCTATGAGGTGGAGCTGCAGAAGCGGACCGATGAGCGCGACAAGCTCTACGCGAGCAAGTCCAAGATCGATTTCGGGAGCCAGATTCGCAGCTATGTGCTGCACCCGTACCAGATGGTCAAGGACCACAGGTCTGAGCACGAGACCAGCGACACGCAGGGGGTCCTCGACGGCGACCTCGAGGCGCTCATGGAGGCGTACCTGCTCATGGGCGACAAGGAGAGCGACGCGGCGCCCTGAGCGCCCCCCGCCCTGAGCGCCCCTCGCCCCCTCAGCCGCCGCCCTCCACCTCCTCCATAAACGACCGCAAGAGCGCCGCCACCCGCGCCGGCTCCTCGAGGTGGGCGGCGTGCCCGGCGCCCTCCACCGGCGCCGCGCGCCCGCGCGGGCACAGGGCGGCGGCGCGGGCGGCGAGCGCCGCGTAGCGCTCGTCCTCGGCGCCGTGGAGCCAGAGCGCGGGGGCGCGGAGGGCGCCGAGGTCGCCCCAGCGCGGCCGCATGCGCCCCACGCTCCAGGCGCGCATCGCCCACGCGAGCGCACCCCGGTCCTGCGCGGCGCGCTCGGCGAGCAGCGCGCGGGCGTGGGCGGGGTGGCGGGCGCCGTGGCGGGCGAGGAGGGGCTGCGCCGACCAGTCGCGCAGCACCTCGAGCAGCTCCTCGTCCCCCTCTAGGCGCGCCGCCCACGCCTCGTCGGCGCTCAGCCGCGCGGCGACCTCCCCGGGCTCGAGGCCGGGGTGGGCGCCGAGCAAGCAGAGCCCCCGCAGCGCCAGCCCCCGCGGCGCCAGCCCCCGCAGCGCCAGCCCCTCCCCGCCCACCCCCCCCGCGCTCGGCTCCGCCCGCTCCCCTGAGGGCTGCGCTGCGGGCACCGCCGAGAGCGTCGCCGAGAGCGCCGCCGAGAGCGCCACCCTGCCCCCCAGCGAGTACCCAAACAGCCACAGCGGGCGCCCGTCCGCCGCCGCCGCCGCCAGCGCCCCCACGTCGCTCGCCAGCTCCTCAAAGCGCGCCGGGGGCTGCTCGCGCGGCGCGCAGGGGCGCGCCCCGTGCCCCAGCAGCTCTAGGGCGATCACCTCGCGCCCTAGGAGGCGCGCCACGCCCTCGAGCTCCGTCGGGCGCCCGAGCATCCCGTGGAGCGCCACCACGGGCGGTAGGGCGCGCGCCGCCGCCGGGAGGTGCGCCCCCCACTCGAGGGCGAGGGCGTGGCGCCCCGAGGGCGCGCAGAGGCGGCGCGCGCGCGGCGCGCCCTCGGGACTCAGGCGGGGGGGGCGGCGGAGCGTGGCCCCCTCCCAGCACCCGCCGGCGAGGACGGCGTGGCTGAGGTAGGCGCGCTGCAGGCGCGCGCCCCGCAGGTCGCAGCCGTGGAGCGCCGCGCCCTCGAGGTGCGCGAACGACAGGTCAGCGTCCGCGAGGCGGGCGCCGGTGAGGTTGGCGAGGGTGAGGTTGGCCCCCGTGAGGTCAGCCTCCGTGAGGTCAGCCCCCGTGAGATCCGCCCCCATGAGCAGGGCGCCGCGCAGGTCCACGCCGGCGAGGTCGGCGCCGGCGAGGGCGGCGCCGCGCAGATCAAGGAGGTCGAGGGCGCCGGCGCCGCGCCCCCCCGCCAGGCGCGCCCGCAGCCCCTCAAGCGTGAGGGGGCTCAAGGGGCGCCCACGGAGTCCACGGCGCGCTGCGCGAGCACCGCCTCCGCCTGCCCGAGGCGCGTGGGGGTGACGAGCTTGACGGGGGTCCGGTAGGCGTCCTTGGCCACCCACGCCGTCCCCTTGAGCGGCGGGCGCTCAAAGTCCCCCCGCCGCACCACGCCGCCCGTGATCACGCTGCTGATCTCGACGCGGTGCGTGTCAAACCACCCCAGCTCCGTGAGCACGCGCTCCTCCCCCGCCACGCGCACCTCCACGAGCCGCTCGCGCTGCCCATCCCACACGTACTGCTCAAAGCGCAGGCCCGCCTTGAGGTCGAGGCGGCGGAGGGCGTAGAGGCTGCTGAGGCTCTCATAGAGCGCCCCGGGCCCCGCGATCCGCCGCTGCGCCACGCGCTCCTTGGCGCCCACCTTGCGCACCTTCTTCCAGGTCACGTCCCCCGTGGCCACGTCGTAGACGCTCATGAACTTGATGTCGCTGCCCTTCTCGTTGAGGAAGAAGTCGCTCTTGAGCGGGCGGAACGTGACCTCGTCGGCGAGGACCACGAGGCTGTCGCGGATGGGGTAGAAGTTCTCGAGGAAGGGACTCGACTGAATAAAGCCCGAGAGCTCCACCACCTTCACCCCGCCGAGCACCCCGCGCTGCCCCACCTTGAGGGTGACGGTGCCGGAGTGGGCGTTGAGCATGTTGACCTTGTAGACGAGGCGCTCGCCGAGCGGGAAGGGGATCTTGCCGAGGGCGGGCGGGGCGACGAGCGGGCGGGCGGGGCGGTTGGTGCGCGCCACCTGAGCGCGCCCCGCGCCCGCTGTGACCTTGGCGAGCCGCCGCCGAGGCGCCACCCCCGCCCCGCCCCCCTGCGCGCCCGGCGCGGGCTTGATGCGCTTGGGGGGCTTGGAGTCCTTGGCGGGGTCCTTGGCGCCCTCCGCGCCGCCCTCGGCGCCCTCGGCGCCCTCGGCGCCCTCGGCGCCCTCAGCGCCCTCCTCGCTCTCCGCGCCCTCCTCCACGAGGCGCGCCGCCGCCGCCGCCGCCTCAGCCGGAGTAGGGGCGGGGGCGGCGGGCGCAGAGGCGGACACAGGGGCGGGGGCGGCGGGCGCAGGAGCGGGCGCAGGAGCGGGCGCAGGGTCATCGGCGACCGCGAGCCGGGGGCTGAGCGCGGCGCAGAGGGCGGCGCAGAGGGCGGCGCGGAGGGCGCCGCGGAGGGCGCCGCGGAGGGCCCCTGGGCGCGAGGCGCGGGAGGCGCGGGGGGCGCGCTTGGGGAGGGGCAGCTTGGGCATGGGGATCTCCAGAGTGAGGGGGGCGGGGAGAGGGGGGCGCGGGCGGGGGCGCGCGGGGCGCTCAGCGCGCGGGGAGGCCCCGGCGGGAGGGGCGGGGGGCGGGGGAGGCGTGGGCGTACACAAAGAGGGGCTTGCCGAGCAGGCGCGAGGCGCCCACGCGCCCCGAGCAGCGCATGTAAGGGGCGCTCACGTCACGCACGTCGGGCAGCACAAAGAGCTCCCCCTCCTCCACGCGCAGCGCCACCGCCTGCGGGGGCGCGCTCGGGAAGCGAGGCAGCCCCACCAGATAAGGGGCGCCCCCCCCCGGCGGCCGCTCAAGCCACCAGCGGCGTGCGCGGAGCGCCTCGCGCTCCTCGGGGGAGGCGTTGGCGTACTCGGGGCGCGCCGGCGCGCGGGGGAAGCGCGCCCCCCCCCCCTCCACCCCGCCCCCCTCGCCGCGGCGGGCCTGCAGCGGCGCGCGCGCCACCGACGAGAGCGCCCGCGTCACCACGGGCCCCACGCTCGGGCACTCCACCACCACCAGCTCCCCCGGGCGCGGCGCGCGCTCCACAAAGGCGCGGCGGTCCACGAGCAGCACGTCGCCCTCCAAGAGCTGCGGCGACATCGAGTCGTCCCACACCCGCGTGAGGCAAAAGAGGCGCGCGCGGCACAGCTCCACCGTCAAGAGGGGGGGCGCCCAGCAGAGCGCCACCAGCGCCCCCTGCGCCCAGAGCCCCTCCGGGCGGCGCGCCCAGCTCTGCTCCGCCGCCGGCGCGCGCGCCACCTCCCCCGCCAGCCACAGCTGCAGCGGCGCCCACGCCGCCGCCAGCGCCCCCGCCAGCGCCCACGGGTGCAGCGGCGCGTACACCCACGCCGCCAGCGCCCCCATGACCGCCACCTCCGCCCCCGCCACCACCCGCGCCGCCCGCGCCGAGCGCTCCCAGTAGCCGAGCCCCGCGCCCGGCATCAGGACGTTGAGCAGGTGTGCGACCGCGCGCGATTTTTGACCCGCTCGGCGGGGGGCTGTCCTTGCGCGCAACGCGGAGCTCCTCAGCTTGACCCTTGGGGGGCGAGGGTGTATGTTCTCGTGCCTTCTCCCTTCATAGCGAATCACTGCGCCGGGGGGAAGCCTACGAAGAGCTCACCCCAGACTTTGTGAGCTCGTCCCCACGAGACCCCCCATCTGGAGAATCCCCTGATGTTTGACGTGACGCGCCTTGGGGCGATCGCCGCCGCGCTCTCGCTCGCGGCCTGCAGCGGCGTAGAGACGATTAACTGGACCGCCAAGCTCCAAGAGAGCGACCGCCTCAGCTCTATCAAGGGGATGCTCGGGGAGATGAGCGCCTTTGAGGAGCAGCTCGACCTCATGAAGACCGGCGCGCTCCCCACCGTCAACCAGGTGGACGCCCTGCTCGCCCTCGACCGCGCCGCGCTCGGCGACCCCTACGCCGAGCTCGACGCCAAGGCGGAGGAGGCCCTCGACGCCCTCGCGGCGCTGCGCGAGACCTACCAAGACGAGTTCGACGCCTTTATCGACCTCAAGCGCGCCACCACCAAGGACGCCCCCGAGCCCGATTCGCTCAAGGCGGCGCTCAAGGCGCTCCTCGGCGCCTACCAGACCTCGGCGGCGGCGCTGCGCCCCGCCCTCGAGGTGAAGCTCAAGCAGAAGATGACCTCCTACGCCGACGCGCTCGTGGTCGCCTACGGCGAGGGCGACCCCTGCCGTCACCTCGAGATCGTGGAGGCGCTCCGCCGCCTCGGCAACGCCCTGATGAGCGCGGACGCCAGCTTCACGTCGAGCCCGCTCTACGCCAAGATCATCAACGACGTCCTGCTCAAGTCGCTGCGCGGCGACATCCAGCAGCCCCCCCGCACCGCCCTCACCGCCGTGGGCACCCTCGAGTCCTGGGCCGTCAAGGACCACCTGCCCAAGTACATCGAGCTGATGGAGGACGAGAAGCTCCACTACGACCTCCGCGACGCCGTGATCAAGCTCATCACGAGCTTCAGCGCCCAGGACCTCGCGGCGCACAAGGGCGCCCTCGTCAAGATCCTCAACACACCCCCCGAGCTGCAGCCCATCTCTTACATCGCCAAGGCCGCCACCGCGCTCGGCGAGATGGGGCACGACGAGGTGGTGGAGCGCCTCGTGGAGTGCATGTGGCTCGACGACGCCCGCGGGCGCAACGCCACCTCCGAGTGCCGCCTCGCCCTCAACCGCCTCGACCCCGCCCGCGTGCGCGCCGCCGCCCTCAAGGCCTTTAAGCGCCAGACCCCCGCCATCGAGGAGCGCGCCCTCGCCCTCAGCTACGCCCACACGGGCCTCGTGGAGGCCAAGGCCGCCGAGCTCCTCGGCGACGTGAGCGCCAGCGAGTCGGTGGACCTGCTCGTGCGCGCCCTCGACCACGCCGACGTCAACCCCGCGCCCTTCGCGGCGGACGCCGTGAAGGCCACCTTCTTCACCAAGGGGCAGGTGCAGAAGACCATCTCCATCGCCCACGCCCTCGCCGTGCTCGGCGACGCCAAGGGCGTGGCGCCGCTCGTCAAGATCATCGGCGACGAGGCCAAGCTCTTTGAGTACAAGCTCGCCGCCGCGCAGCAGCTCGCCTACCTCGGCAGCGACGCCCCCATCAAGGACCTCCTCAAGGCGTTTGACAAGAAGCTCGAGCAGCTCGACGTGGGGAACCGCGACCTCAAGGTGCAGTACGGCAAGACCGTCGCCCTCCTGATCACCAGCAAGGACAAGTCCTTTAAGGACTTCTCCTCGTCGGTGCAGAAGAGCCTCGACGAGACCCTGACCTTCATCCAGCAGACGCAGGCGCAGATCACGCAGGCCAAGGAGCAGGAGAAGAAGCTCGAGGAGACCATCGCCGCCACGGAGGCGGAGCTCAAGGCGCTCAAGGCGCAGGGCGTGGTGATGCCGGAGCGGCCCGCCAAGGAAAAGGTCGCCAAGCTCGACGACAAGGAGGCCTACAAGAAGGCCAAGGAGGAGGCCGCCAAGCGCCTCGAGGAGGCCATGAAGTCCTACGAGGCGTCGCTCACCGACGACCAAAAGAAGCTGCGCGCCCTAGAGGCGCAGATCGACGCCGACGACGAGAAGAAGCGCAACGTCAAGAATCTCGCCTTTGAGGTAGAGCAGGGCCTCAAGATCTACAAGACCTGGGAGGAGGGCTTTAAGGAGATTCAGTCCCAGCTCGCCGTGGTCGATGAGTGCGGCGGCGACCAGAGCAAGTGGGAGCGCAAGCTCTCCAACCAGCCCACGCCCATCCGCGCCGTGGCCGCCTACACCCTCGCCCGCAAGGGCATGGACGCCGCCCGCGCCGCCCGCGCCCTCTCTGAGCGCCTCGTGAGCGAGGAGGACGCCGCCGTGCGCGACGTGCTGCTGTTTGGGTTGGCTCGCCACGCCACCAAGGCACAGCTCGATACGCTCAAGGCAGCGCGCGCGACCTACGAGGAGCGCCGCGTGAAGGGCTCGAGCGACCCGTCGCTCAAGGGGACCGTCTACAGCCTCGACCTCCTGATCTCGGCTCTGGCCCGCTGAGGGCGCGCAGGGCGAGGGGGGCGCGGCGGGGGGCGCAGGGAGCGAGGAGCGCGCGGGAGGCGCGGATGAAGGGGGGAGGAGGGGGCGGGGGGCGGGGCGCGCCTCTTGATTTTAGTTAAATAAAATTCATCGCTTATGGTCACTTAAAACTCTTTGAACTGTCCGCTAGAGTTTTTTACTTGACCTCCCACCCCCCTTAAATCATCTTAGTGGGGCGCCCCCCAAGGACGCCTAGATCGCGCTGCGGGTGACCCTCATCAGGCGCTCAGGCGCCCCTCCAGCGGCCCCTCTAGCGGCCCCTACAGCACCTCTACGACGCCCATCACGGGGACTGCGGGCGCTTAGCCCCCCCCCCGTCGCCTGCTCATACACCCCTATTTTGCGATTGCAATCAACAACGCAATTGCCTTCACAAGGCGGGCACCAACGGTAGGGTGCCCACATGCTCCCCGAGGGTCGCGAGGCGCCCCTCAGGCGCCCTTCATGCCCCCTTCATGCCCCCTTCATGCCCCCTTCATGCCCCCTTCATCGCCCGATGAATCCCCCTCCCCGCAGGAGTCCCCCGTGAGCGAGCACCCATGGTTTGAGCTACACGCCCAAGAGCAGCGCAGCCCGCGCCTGCGCGCCCCGTGCGTCCTCTGCGGGCAGCGCCTCTCGCCCAAGGAGCTCAAGCAGGTGGCGGCGCTCATCGCCGAGGACCTGAAGGGGGGGGGCGAGGAGCTCGCGCAGCTGCCGCTGTCGACGCTCGGGGACGCGGCGGCGCTCCCGCGCCTACTCTTGATGCCGAGCGTGCTCGGGCTCGTCCGCGAGCGCGACGGCGCGCTCACCTTTGAGGCGGCGGTGAGCGCGGAGCTCGACCTGCGGGTGTCCCTTGAGCGCGACGATGAGGTCGCCGCCCTCAGCGGCGAGCGCGTGGAGCTCTGGCGCGGCGACCGCTTGCGCTTTTCGTATGAGGGGCGGGCGCTGACGGTGCGCGTGGAGTGCGCGGGGGAGGAGGAGGAGGAGCCCGCGCCCATCGCGGAGCGCCCCATCAGCGACGTGGGCGCCTACGCCGACCGCCTCCTCGCCGAGGGGGCCGCCGCGCCGTCCGCCGCGCGCCTCCACCTGCTCTTTAAGCACAGCGCGCTCCTCGGGCAGAGCGTGGACCTCGACGACACCCTCCGCGCCGCCGCGCGCTTTGTGTTTGACCTCTTGCCGCGCGCCTCGCACGTGGCCATCGCGCTCAAGGAGGAGGACGGCTGCCACTACCCGGTGGTGTTCTCGGAGAGCAGGGCGGGGGGGCGCGTGGAGCTGCCGATGAGCCGTACGCTCATCAAGCGCGTGAGCGAGCGCAAGCGCGCGATGCTGCTGATGGACGCCTCGCGCGAGGTGGGGGGGGCGCGCTCGGTGCTCACGGCGGGCCTCTACAGCGTGCTCGTGGTGCCGCTCTGGGTGGGGGCGGAGGTGTGCGGCGTGCTGCAGGTGGACAACCGCGCGGCGGTGGGCGTCTTTGGGGCGGAGGACCTAGAGCTGCTCACGGTGGCGGCGAGCACGATCTCGTTCGCCGCGGAGAGCGCGCGCCTCGTGCGGCGCCTGCGCGTGGCGGAGGAGCAGCTCAAGGGCGGCCTCCGCTACCTGCAGCACCCCGAGCGCCGTGAGGTGAGCGGCCTGATCGGGGAGAGCGAGGGCATGCGCGCCATCGCCCTCAACATCTCGCGCGTCAAGGACCTCAAGGTGCCCGTGTTCATCCACGGCGAGACGGGCACCGGCAAGGAGCTAATCGCGCGCGCCCTCCACTACCAGAGCGCGCGCCGGGAGGCGCTCTTTGTGGCGCAGAACTGCAGCGCGCTGCCCGAGAGCCTCCTAGAGAGCGAGCTCTTTGGGCACGCCAAGGGCGCCTTCACCGGCGCCGACCGCGACAAGAAGGGCCTCTTTGAGCTCGCCGATGGGGGCAGCGTGTTCCTCGATGAGGTGGGGGAGATGCCCCCCGCGCTGCAGGCCAAGCTGCTGCGCGCGCTGCAGGAGGGCGAGGTGTGGCCCATCGGCGCGCCGCGCCCCAAGAAGGTGGACGTGCGCGTGATCAGCGCCACGCACCGCGACCTCGCCGAGATGGTGCGCGCGGGCACCTTTCGCCAGGACCTCTTCTATCGCCTGCACGTCTACCCCGTCCACCTGCCGCCGCTGCGCGAGCGCGGCGAGGACGTGGCGCTGCTCGCGCGCGCCTTCCTCCGCCGCTACTCCGAGGAGTTCGGGCGCGCGGTGAGCGGCTTCTCGGAGGGCGCCCTGCGCTGCCTCCGCCGCTACTCGTGGCCGGGGAACGTGCGCGAGCTGCAGAACGAGGTGCAGCGCGCCCTGATCAGCCGCTTTGAGGGCGACCTCGTCTTGGAGGAGGACCTCTCCCCTCACATCAGCGGCCTCAAGGCGGGGGGCGAGGACGTGGTCTTTGAGGCGCTCAACCTCGAGGGCACGCTCAAGGAGATGATGGATCACCTCGAGCTCGCCCTCCTCCGCCGCGCCCTCGAGGCGCACGGCGGCAGCAAGACTCAGACGGCGCGCGCGCTCGGCATCACGCGCGAGGGCCTGCACAAGAAGCTCAGCCGCCTCGCCGGCGCCGCCGACGAGGGGGGCGAGGAGTGAGCGCCGTGGACCCCCGCCTCCTCGACGCCCTCGCCGCCGGCGCGCGCGGGGAGGGCGGCCTGCCCCCCTCCGACGACGCCGCGCGCGAGGCCGCGCGCGCCGCCGAGCGCCTCGGCGCCCTCGGCGACCCCAAGGCGGTGGCGCCGCTCGTCCGCGCCCTCGTCGCCCCCTCCGCGGCGCTCCGCGAGGCGATCTGCGACGCCCTCGGGGCGCTCGGCGACCTGCGTGCCACCAACCCGCTCCTCAGCGCCCTGCGCGACGCCCACGAGGACGTGCGCGGCGCGGCCTTCAGCGCGCTCCTCGCCATCGGGCAGCGCCGCGCGAGCGCGATGCCCGACGCGGGCGCCTGGGAGGCGGGGTTCGCCGACCCCACCGCCGCCCTCACGCAGATCGCGTGGCAGACGGACGTGGAGGCGGTGAAGCTGCTGCAGGTCGCCCTCGGCGACGAGGACCCCGAGGTGCGCATCGGCGCCGCCTACACCCTGAGTCACCTCGGGCTGCAGGGCGCCCTCGAGCCCATCGCGCGCCTCCTCGCGGAGGACCCCGACGAGGAGGTGCGCGCCGCCGCCGCCTACTCGCTCGGGGAGCTCGCCCTGCGCGGCGGGGGCGCGGCGGCGGAGCGCGCCGCGCGGGCGCTGGCGTGGGCCTGGGGGCGCCCCGGCGTCGACAACGCCACGCAGGGCGCCGCCCTCCGCGCCCTCAGCGAGCTCGAGCGCCCGGATTCGGCGCCGCTGTTCTATGAGGCGCTCGCGCACCCCGACGCCGTCCTGCGCCAGCTCGCGGTGATGGGGCTCGGTCGCCTCCGCGACCTCGCCGCCCTGCCCAGCCTCTCGGCGGCGCTCCGCGACCCCGACTACGGCGTCCGCCGCAACGCCGCCTTCGCCGTCGGCTTCTTGGTGGCCCCCCGCGCCCCCGGGGCGCCGCCGCCGGCGCTGCCCGCCGAGGCGCTCGCGCGCGTAGCGCGGGCGGTGGTGACGGGCGCCGCCGGGCAGGGGGGGGAGGAGCGCGCGGCCCTCGGCGCCTCCCTCCGCCGCCTGCCGCGGCAGGTGGCGCTCGTGGCGATCGCGGAGGCGCTCCGCGGCGGCGACCCCCCCGCCCGCGCCGCCGCCGCCTACCTGCTCGGGCACGTCCCCGACGAGCTCGGCCTCAAGGAGGCGCTCAGGGACCCCGACCCCGAGGTCCGCAAGCGCGCCGCCCTCGCCGCCGGCGCCGCCGCCCTCCCCGCCCTGCGCGCCCCCCTCGAGGCCACCCTCGCGGACTCCGACTGGGCGGCGCGCGTGGCGGCGGCGGAGGGCCTGCGGCGCCTCCAAGACCCCCGCGCCCTGCCCGCGCTGCGCGCCGCCCTCGGCGACCCGCACCCCGTGGCGCAGGTCGCCCTCGAGGCCGCCGTGGCGGCCCTCGCCCCCCTCGAGCGGCGCTGAGGGCGCCGCGCGTCTCGCCGCGCGCCCCCCCGCTCTCCCCCCCGCGCGCCTCGGCGCGCTCATGGCAGAAAGGAGCCTCTGTGTCTGCCCCCCAGCGCACAACCCCTCCCGAACCGCGCCCCAGCGGCGCGCGTGACCTCCGCGCCGACCTCGGCGGCGAACTCATCTATGTGGCCGTCGAGGGCCCCATCGGCGTGGGCAAGACCACGCTCGTCCGCGGCCTCCAGGAGCGCCTCGGCGGGCAGGTCCTGCTCGAGGTGGTGGAGGAGAACCCCTTCCTCAGCGCCTTCTACGGCGACCCCGCCCGCTACGCGTTTCAGACGCAGCTCTTCTTCCTGATGTCGCGCTTTCGTCAGCAGAAGGAGCTCTATCAGCGGCTCGAGCACAACGTGCTCGCCGACTATCACCTCCTCAAGGACCGCATCTTCGCCGAGCTCACCCTCGGCGCCGAGGAGCTCAAGCTCTATGAGGAGGTCTACGGCTCCCTCTCCACCTGCGTGCGCCCCCCCGACGTGCTGATCTACCTCCACGCCGACCTCGACACGCTCATCCAGCGCATCCAGAAGCGCGCGCGCCCCTACGAGCACAACTTCGACCGCGCCTACCTCACTCGCCTCTGTGAGCGCTATGAGCACCACTTCGCGCACTACGCCGAGACGCCGCTCCTCGACCTCGACAACACGCACAAGGACTACGTGCAGCACTCCGCCCTCCTCGACGAGATCTGCGCGGAGGCGGTGCGCCTGGCGCGCGGCGGGCGCGCGCAGCGCGCGGCGGAGGGGGCGGCGCCCGCGGCGCCCTGCTGAGGGGTGAGGGGGCGGCGGGCTAGCCGAGGAGGGCGCCGCGCGAGGCGATGTTGAGCACGTGGCGGGCGAGGCGTGCCACGTCGGCGCTGTCGCCGCTCAGCTCGAGCACGGGGCAGCTGGCCAGGGGCGCCTCGGCGCGGTATGCCTCCACGGTGGCAGCGTTGAGGGAGGCGGCGGGCCAGAGGATGAGCAGGTCGCAGCTGCCGAGGCGACTCTGGATGCGCGCGCGGGCGTTGGCCTCGAGGGTGCTGATGAGGCGAAACTCCACGGCGTCCCCCTCCATGAGGGCGCGCAGGCGGTCATGGATCGCCTCGCCGCCCACCATCAGGAAGCGCTTGAGGCTGGCGCGCTCGCAGGTGGCCGACATCCGCTTAAACCACCTCCTGTCGAGCTCGCCGGCGCACACCTCGCAGCGCTTGGGGCGGTCGACGCGCAGGCTGAGGGCGCGCTTGAGGGTGTTGGTCTGGTTGCAGAGCGGGTGGGCGCAGGTGGGCACCACCCAGCGCCGAAAGAGGCGCTGCACGCCGTCGCGGTCCACCATCTTGATCACCCCAAAGAGCTGCGCGGCGCTCTCGGGGGAGGTGAGCAGCGTCTGAAAGAGCTTCACCTGGTCGTCAAAGCTCTCCATGCCGAGGGCGCGCAGCTGCTGCGTGAGGCGCTCGCCCGACTGCACCTGCTCCTCGAGCTCCTGCGCGCGCGCCTGCCACGCCTGCTTCTGCTGGTTGGCGTGGTCGAGACTCTGGCGAATCTGCTGCTGCGCGGTGAGCTCGGCGCGCAGGCCGTCGACGTCGCCGCGCACCTGCTCGAGCTCGGTGGAGAGGTCGGCGCAGGTCTGCGCGAGGGTGGCCTGCTCGCCTTCGAGCTCCTGCGTCTGCTGCCGGTAGAGGCTGCGCTCCTGCAGGGCCTTGTCGTGCTGCGCCCGCAGCGCCTGCAGCTGCCCCTCAAAGGCGCGCCGCTGTTCATCGAGGGCGCGCCGCTGCTCGCTGAGCTGGCGCTGCAGGGCGTCGAGGGCGCCGTGGTCGGTCGGCGCGCTGGGGGGGGAGGGCGGCGCGCTGGGGGGAGGGGGCG
>Ga0194129_10006675_pt1 | contig 14042 bp, 9 predicted proteins | sample TA2KigCa35mmetaG_FD_150862 | JGI IMG/M metagenome (GOLD analysis project Ga0194129, IMG submission 150862) | Freshwater microbial communities from Lake Tanganyika, Tanzania - TA2015038 Kigoma Deep Cast 35m | ecosystem: Environmental > Aquatic > Freshwater > Lake | place: Tanzania: Lake... | reverse complement strand
GAGCCACTCAAGCGGCCGATGCGGCGCCGGGCGGACAAGTTGTGCGCCGACTCTCCATGCCGAAATGGCAGTGCGGCGCGCTTCGCACTCGCTTGTTTCAGGACTAGTGGATGCTCCCAGTAGTAAACTCGCGGGCCTGAGTTTGGTCGCTCGAACACCGGACCTCGACCCCCGCAATGGGAACGTCATCATGACCACAGGCCGCCCGGCGCACCGTGCCCTGGTCGTCGCCTGCCTCGTGCTTTTCCAGGGCGTCGCCGCTGGACAGCCAGAAATACCCGCCGCTCCGGACCGGGACGATCCGCCCCGGGTGTTCGTCAGCGGTGTCGAGGGGGATTTTGCGGAGACTCGTGCCGCGATCGCGGCGGCAAAACAGGCGAGCGGCCGTGACTACCGCGTGGTCGTCGTCGACACCGTGCCCGGGGCGGAGGATGCCGGTTCGTTGCTCGAGAAGGTCGTCGACCGCTGGCGGGCGGGGTCGGCGGAAGGCGAGGGCGGCTTCAACCCGGCCGGCGACGTGACGATCGCCGTGGACGTCGGGGATCGGCGGATCGCGATGGACGTGCCGTGGGCGCTCGAGGCCGCAGGTCTGGACAGCGACACCCTCGAACGGGACTTGATCGCCCGGACATTCGTGCCCCGGGCTGCGGACGGCCTGTTCGATGCCGGGCTCGCCGACTTGGTCCATGCGACCGAGCGCTGGGTCCGCGATCGAGCCGACGAGAAGCGGCGGGCCGAGGAGGCGACCCGTGAGTTCCGCACACGGACCCTGCCGATCGGCCTCGCGTCGCTGGGCGTCGCCGGCCTGCTCGGGGGCCTCGCCGTCCAGTGGTCTCGGCATGCCCGACGGCTGCGCGAGGCACAGGAAAAACTCGCGACGTTCAAGGCGGAGGTCGTCGCGCTCTCCGACCTGCTCGACGGAGAGCAGGAGCGGCACCGCATGCTGCCGCACGCCGACGCCGATTTCCAGACGCCGATGGAGGGCATGACACGGGCCACCTACGACAACGTCCAGGGCTCGATCCGTCGCTATCGGGAGCGGTGGCTCGGCCTGATGGATGTCTGGGAGAAGGCCCAGGCGACGGTCGATGGCGAGTGGTTCCTGGGGACCTCCGCCGCGGAACAGGCGATCAGCCTGCTCGATTCGGCGGACGCGCGACCGCCGCTCGCCGAGGTCGCGGCCGAGTGCAAGGCGCCCCTGGATGCGCTGGAGTCGGCGCACGAGAAGGCTCGCGAGGCCGCCGCCGCCCTCGAGGTGCAGCTCTCGGAGGCCACGTCACGGCTGGATGGGGTGGGGCGCCGCGGCCGTTCGGCAGCCTCGTTCCAGGCGGCCATCGCCGACATCGACCGCGGTCGCCGGCGGGCGGGAGAAAAGGTCGAGAGTGATCCGGTCGCCGCCCGCGGCGGACTCGAAGAGGCGCGGTCGATGCTCGACGCCACGGTGGGCCGCATCGATGCCCTCGAGGCGGGAGAGGATCGCCGGCAGCGGGCCGTGGCGGCCACCGAGGAGATCCGGCAGCGGGTGCGAGCCCGCCGCGCCGAAGGCTGGTTGCTCGACGAGCCCGGCGCGAATCCCGACGGCCAGCTCGACGCCGCGGCGCGGCACGCCGACCTCGCGGCACAGCTGCTCGACGCCGGTGAGACCGAGGCCGCGGTTGGCAACGTGGAGCGGGCGGAGCAGGCGAATGCGGAGGCGACCGCCCTGCTGGAGAGTGTCGTCGCCGCGAAGGCGAAGGCCGAGGAACTGCTGCCGGCGACGGCGGCCCGCGGCGAGGCGCTTGCAGCCGCCCGGCGTTCGGCGGCGGCGGCGCTGGAGCGCTTGGCGGCGACCTACGCCCCGGCGAGCTGGTCCGACGTGGCCGACAACCTCGCCCGTGCGGACGACGCCCTGGTCCGCGTCGCCACCCTCATCGACCAGGCCCGGGCCGCCCTGGCCCCGGATCGGCAGCACTACCTGCGGGCGGTGGCGATCCTGGAAGAGGCCGAGCGCCAGGAGGCGTGGGTGGAGGGCTGCCTGTCGGCCATCACCGACCGGCTCGCCGAGCTCGACGGGCTGCGGTCGGCGCTTCCCGGTCGTCGTGATCGGGCCGTCGAGCGGGTGCGGAACCTCGAACACCGCCTGCAGCGGCAGCGAACCGACCGGATTCGCGCCAACGAGCGGTGCCGCGAGGCCGCCCGGATCATCGAAGTGGCCGATCAGGGCATGCGGGCGGAGCGTCCCGATCCACGGCAGTCCGCGCAGCTGATCGAGGCGGCCGACACCGCCGCGGCCCGGGGCGAGCAGCTCGCGACGGAAGACGAGCGGCTCGCCCGGCAGGCCGCCAACGACATCGACGAGACCGACGCGCTCGTCCGACGGGTCGCCGCGTGGTACGCGGAGGGCGTGCAGGCGGACGTGCGGTCCGCCGCTTCCGCGGTCGACGCCGCGCGAGCGCTGCTCGAACGACAGCGGTACGAGGATGCGATCCACACGGTGGCGGAGGCCGCGCAGCAGGCGCGGATCGCCTACGCGACAGCCACGGCGGAGGCTGACCGGCGCCGCATTCGCCGCCAGCAGGAGATCCAGCGTCGCCAGCTCGAGGAGTCTTTCGCCCGGATATCGCGGGGCACGGGCCCCTGGGTGGTTCGCCTTCCGGGGGCGACGTTCACCGGCCCCGATCCCTGGCGGAGCGCGGCGAATCACATCCCGCGGCCCACCGCGGCCGGCGGTTCGTGGTCCCGGGACGTCGCCGAGGTCCGGTGGTAGCGGCGCTCACCGCAGTCCAACCGGCGGAACGTCGAGCCGGTTCACGTCGGCGGCGGGCTCACGGTGCGCTGTGGAGTCCCGGCCCGAGTCATGTCCCTCCAGCACGTGCTCCATCTCGAGCACTCGGTCGCGGACGACGGGCGGCATCCGGCTGCGATCCTCGGGCGTGTCGATCGACCCGCTGAACACGACCTGTCCCTGCGGATCGGAGACCACGAGACGGGTTTCCGTCCCGCTCGTGAGGCGGATCTGGAAGTCCGCATCGTGGCGGACGAGGGTCTCGTCGGCGAGTCGCCGGAGAGGCATCGCCGCGATCGGCCCCTCGCGGGGAGGCACGCGGCCGACCAGCGCGAGGGCCGAGTCGGTGGGCCGCAGGACCCCGCCGCTCGTGGCGACGGTTCTCGGAGGAGCGGCATGGGGTTGGCCGATGGCGACGACGATCTCGCGACCTCCGCGGAGAACGGTGCAGGCGACCGGCGATCCGGTCTCGCACGATTCCAGGAGCGCGTCGAGTTGCTCGGGAAGGACGAGCAGTTGGTCGTCGAGTCGCACGAGCACGTCGTGCTGCGCGAAGCCGGCCCTGGCCGCCTGCGAGTTCGGCGCCACCCACTCGACGACGAGACCGGAGCCCCGCTTCAGGGCCAGTTGCCGCCGCAGCACCGTCGACGCTCGGGAGAGCTTCAAGCCCAGGCCGGCCGCCGAGGCCCGGTCAGCTGCGGCCGTGCCGGCCGGTTCGAGGTGCGACTTCGGGACTTCGGACGCGGCGCCAGCGGGGGCCAGGGGTCCGGGGCATGCCAGGATCAGCCAGGATGCCGCCAGGGCACGGTTCCGGAGCGTGGTCATGCGTGCACGAAAAGAGTATGCGTGGTCGGCCATCCCGACCGCGGCCGCGGTCGGGATGGCATATGTGACGACTTCCGGCCGCAGACACCAGACGAGTCGCGTTGTGGCGGTTGACCGGCCGATGGTTTGGGCGGTCTGCGGAACGCGGAGCGTTGGCGGGTCCGGGGGAGAGTGAGGAACGGAGGCGCTGCAGCGGTGACGGGTCCGAACGGGCTCTGGCGGCCCCGATCCGCAGGCGCAGCCGATCCGATAACTCCTCGGAGTTCGGTTCCGAAGACCCGTGACGCTCGGAGGAGGAAATGATGATGACCGGATCACGCTTCGCAACGATCGCGGCCGCGTGCAGCTGCGTCGTCTTCGCTGCGGTGACGGCCGGCGCGGCGGACCCCGAGAAGTCCGGAAAGCCGCTGCCTGCATCCCCCTCGGCCCCCGACGCAACACCTCCGGCGCCCCTGCAGCCCCCGGCCCCGAAGAAGCCCGTCCTGCTCCCGGGCACCGGATCCCTCGTGAAGAACGTCGTCGATGACTTCGAGGATGAGAAGTGGACCTGGAAGTACAACCATCCGAAGAGTTCCGAAGAGCAGGACAAGCGGATGCGGGGTCCGCTCGCCCGGAGCACCAACAACCGTTGGTTCGAGGGACCCAAGCGGGGCACTCCCGACGTCGTCAAGCGGGTCGCGTTGCCGGCTCCCGGCCTCGAGGGAAGCGAGCACGGCCTCCTGGTGGCCACGCTGCACGGCGGCATTCCAGGGCGCGTGACCTACACGATGCAGCAGGACGACCTGATCTACAACCTCGGCAAGTTCTCCGGTCGAAGCCTGTCGGTGGGTGACAGCCCGAGCATCACGGTGCGGGTCTACATGCCCCCCTTCGAGCAGTGGGAGAATCGGAGCGGGCCCAGCTTCGGCTTCCGCGCCGGCTGCTTCACGCACGCGATCATCACGGGCGACGACCATCCCGACGAGGGAGAATACGGCGTCGAAGAGTACTGGCCTGGGATGTTCATCTGCTTCGAGAGCAGCCACACCGGGAAGGTGAAGGAGGACGCGGCCTACATCCGCGTCCGCAGTGGACGCCGCGGCGGCGAGATCCGGGGCCCCGCGATCAAGGAACTCGGCTGGTGGACGCTCGGCATGTCGTTCACGCCCGACGGCATGGTGCACTACTTCGCCAGTCCGGGTGTCGACGAACTCACCATGGACGACCACATCACGTCGCAGTATCCGTACGGCTACCGAACCGAGTGGGTGAAAACCTTCTTCTTCAACGTCTGCTCCCATGACGACGGCCGCACGTGGAGCACCCCCTGGGTGATCGACGACCCGAAGGTCTACTTCGTGAAGCGACCCCAGATGGCGACCACCCGGCCTGCGCGCCGCTGAGCGGGGTCGCCGGTGGTCAGTGGGCGGTCCGGACGAAGTCGCAGACGGGAACGAGTGCCGCGGCAAGGCCTTCGTCTGAGCCGCGGATCCGCTGCGTGTCGTCGCCGTCGCGACCCACCACGAACCCGCACGACCGGCCCGAGTCGGCACCGCGTCCCTCGATCTGGACGGTCCACTCGTCGCCGTGGCGGAGCCACGTGCCCTCCGCGAACCGACCTGCCGACGTGAACATCCACGAGCGGATCGTCTCGCGCTCCGGATCCCAGCCGATGATCTCGGTCACCTGACGGTCGTCAACCGTGGCCGCGGGCAGCAGGCCGGGCACGTCGCCGGTCCGTTCCGCAAATGTCCCGTCGCCACGAACGGAGTGGATGCGCACGAGGAAGGCCCTGCCGGGCGACCAGTCGCAGGTCGTGGCGGCCGTCAGGCCCGGCCCGACGTCCTCCCACATGCCGACGAGCCATCCGAGTTGCTCCAGCGGCTGCGGCGGGGCGAAGGACGTCGGCAGCGGGTTCTCGCGGACGCTCTCCAGCACCCAACGGCCCGCCTGCTGCACCGCGACCGCGGAGAACCGGCTGGCGGCAGCCGAGCCGTCGGCGAATGAGACACGGGACGTGCCGTCCACGACGGCGACGTCGGCGCGGACGGCATGGATCGAGGCGACGTCGATGTCGATCACGGCCGCGGCGTCATCGGTGAACAGGGATGCGAACACGTTGCGGACCGCCTCACGGCCGCGAGTCACTTCACCGGACGCGAGGTCGATGTTCTCGCCGCTGGCGCTCCAGTGAGCCGCGAGTTCGGCGACGTCGTGCCGGTTGAACGCCGCGGCGTACGATGCCAACAGGCCGCGGACGCCCGAGACGGCTTCGGGGATCGACCGCACGGCTCCGGGCTCCGTACCCGGCAACCGGTGGGGCACCGGGGGCTTCCGCGGTGCCGCGTTCGCGGCGAGGGCGGGGCGGGGCGGAGCGATCACGACCGGCACCAGGCCGGGTGCGGCCGGCCGGACCGACCTGGCCACGGCTGGCCGTCGCAGTTCGGGTTCGACCGCGACGCCGCTGATGGCCCCATCGTGCGTGGCCGAACATCCGGCCACCGCGGCCAGCACCACGCCACCGAGCCCTGCCACCGCACTGCGCGACATCACGGTTCACCCTCCCTGGCGAAGTCATCGGGCGGCCGCTGAGAAGGTGCCGCTCGCTCCCTTGAAGGTAGCGGTTTTCGGCTCGGCCGCACAGCCACGGGCGGGGTCACCTGGCCTCCGCCGTGACTCCCGGGAACTCGTCGGTGCGGAACGGCGTCAGCGGCAGGCCGCTCGTGGCATACATGTTGCACACCGGGTTGTCCGCCCAGGCGTAGCGGACGGCGACGGGGTCGGCCACCGAGTCGTTCCAGACCTCGATGCGGCCGTCGTCACGGATGCGGGCCTTCGCGGGCACGAACTTCCGCTCCGCGCCCGCGATCGTGAAGCCGACCGGTTCGGCGACGTCGAAGGGCCGCCAGCCCGGGCCTGCGGGGACGTGGTCGAACGACAGCATGATCTTCGCGCCGTCCCGTTCCATGCCCTTGTAGAGAGGGCTCCTGCAGGCGATCGCTGGAACCGCGTAGGTCTCGGAGAGCGCCCAGCGGGCCAGCCGCTTGGCGACGTCCTGCTTGTTCATGGGGTGGATGTCCTTGCCCTCTCCCAAATCGATGATCACCGCTTCTCCCGTGTTGGGCAGTTTGTTCATCGTCATGGTCTGGGCTTCGCGGAGTTCCGCCCAGTCGCTCTCGGCGGGGTCGGCCTTCTCGGCCTTGTAGTCGGCGAGCTGCACCCAGAAGAACGGGAAGTCGCCCAGGCCCCATTCGTCCCGCCACGACTGGATCATGAAGGGAAACAGCTCGCGGTACTGGTAGGCACGGCCCGCGTTCGATTCCCCCTGGTACCAGATCGCCCCCTTGATGCCGTAGCCGATCGAGGGCGTCAGCACACCCGAATGGATGTTGCCCGGACGGGCGTTGCCCTTCATCCTGGCGTCCGGGTTCTGCTTGGGATCCGGCTTGCCGCCCGGCTCCGGCTTGCCGGCGGCCTTGGCCTGCTCCGCCGCCACCTTCCAGGCGGCGCGCTTCCCCTCGAACTCGGCCTCGGCCTTCTCGAGATCGGCCTCTTCCGCGAGCCAGCGGTCGTGAATGGCCCTCAGGGTCGGATGGCCGGCCAGCTTGTCCCGCCTCACCCACGCTTCGGCCGCGCTGCCCCCCCAGGCGTTGTTGATGAGCCCCACCGGCACGCCGAGCGTCTGGTGCAGTTGACGTCCGAAGTAGTAGCCGACCGCGGAGAAGTTGCCGACCGTCTCGGGCGTGCACACCTTCCAGCTGCCGGTGAAGTTCCACTGCGGCTCCTGGGTGCCCACCTGCGGGACGGAGAGCAGGCGGATGCCGGGAAACGTGGCCGCCGCCTTTTCAATGTCGGGGTCGTTCGACTGGTTCACCGACCACTGCATGTTCGACTGTCCGGAGCAGATCCAGACTTCGCCCACGAGCACGTCCTCGAAGGTGACCACATTCTTGCCCTTCACCGTCAGGGTGTGCGGGCCGCCGTATTCACGCACCGGATCGAGCAGGACCTGCCAGGTGCCGTCGGGAAGGGCCGTGGTCGTCTTGGTCTGGCCCGCGAACGACACCGTGACCGGCTCGCCCGGATCGGCCTTGCCCCAGACGCGCGTGGCGATGCCCTGCTGCACCACCATGTGATCGCCGAACATGTTGTTGAGCGACACGTCGGCCTGAACCGTCACGGCGGCCGTCAGGGCGGCGGCCACGACGGCGAAACGGCACTGGAGCATGCGAGGAACCTCCCGGATCGTGGCGAGCGTCTCCATCCGCGGCGGAGGATACCGCGGCCGCGGCCCGCTGGAAACCGTCCGCCGACGCCGGCCGGCCGTTTCTCGCACCGGCCGGGCGCGCAGGGTATGGTGGGGACCTGCGGAGGGCTGCCCTGACGACGAGAGGAAAAACGATGAGTGACGAGACGACGCGTGACGGCGACGTGGAGAGCGGGGGCCACGGAGACGAGCGCCCGAAGGCGACCTCGGCCGTGGCGATCCCGCTGGTGGCGCTGGGCTTGCTGGCCGCGGCGGTCTGGCTCGGCACCAAACCCTCGGCCACGCGGCCCGGGGCGGCGACCGCTCCCGCCACGGCACCTGCCGCCACCGCTGCCGATCCGCTGCCATCGTGGAACGACGGTCCGACGAAGCGGGCGATCCTGGAGTTCGTCGCCGCGGTGACCACCGAGTCCGCGCCGACGTTCGTCCCCAGGCCCGAGCGGATCGCCGTCTTCGACCACGACGGCACGCTCGTCTGCGAGAAGCCCGTGATCCACGGGATGTTTCTCGTGGATCGGGTCAAGGATCTCGTCGCCCGGCGACCGGAACTCGCGCACGAGGAACCCTTCGCGACGCTGCTCACCGGTGACCTGGAGTTCATCCGGCGCCTCGGCAAGAAGTTCTTCACCGACCTCACCTTCTCCACGCTGGCGGGCGTGCCTGAGGAGAAGCTCGAGGCCGAGGCCCGCGACTTCATCCGCACCGCGCAGCACCCGCTGTTCGGGGTGCCGCTCGAGGAGGTCGTCTACGAGCCGATGAAGGAGCTGATGGCCCTGCTCAAGGCCAAGGGGTTCGACATCTGGCTCTGCTCCGGCAGCGGGATCCATTTCGTCCGACCCGCCGCCGAGATCTGGTACGGCATGCCGCCGGATCGGGTGATCGCCTCGCGACCGCTGACGGAGCTGCGGGAGGTGGAGGAGCCGTCCTCGCCGAATGAACGGCACCCGAACCGGCGTCTCGATCTCGTCGTCCTCCCCCAGATCCACGTCCTCAACGACGAGGAGCGGAAGCCCGTGAGCATCGGCGAGCACATCGGCCGTCGGCCGATCTTCGCCGCGGGCAACGTCGGCACGACCGGGGACATCGAGATGCTCCGTTGGTCACAGTCGGGTGAGCGGCCGAGCCTCCAGCTGCTCGTGCTCCACGACGACGCCGATCGCGAGCTGGCCTACGGGGAGCCGATGAACGAGTCGCTCGACGCCGCCGCGAAGTATGGCTGGCAGGTGGTGCGGATGGCCCGTGACTGGAAGCAGGTCTTCGCCCAGCCGCTGACGAAGTCGGCCCCCGCGGCGGTGCCGCCGCCCGCCGCGGCCATGGTTCCGGGAACGCCCGAACCGGCCGTGACCGGTGAGCCGTCCGAACGATGGGCCCGGGAAATCGCGGCGTATGAGCAGGTCGATCGCGAGTCGCCTCCGCAGGCCGGGGGCGTGGTGCTGCTCGGCTCGTCCAACGTCCGCATGTGGAACACGCTCGCCGACGACTTCCCCGGCATGAACGTCCTCAACCGCGGGGTTGGCGGCTGTCGGCTGGTCGAGCTGACGGAGTTCGCGTCTCGGCTCGTCGCGGCTGCCAGGCCGCGGGTGGTGGTGGTCAGTGCCGGCACCAACGACATCGCCGCGGGGGCGTCGACCGAGGAGATTCGGGATGCGTTCGAGGGCCTCGTCGCCACGCTGCGGCGCGAGGCCCCCGACGCCACGCTGGTGTTCCTGGCAATCTCACCGACCATCAAGCGATGGGATCAGCTCGACCGCCAGGTCGCGGCGAATGCGGCGATCAAGGCGGCGATCGACGCCCTCGGCCGGGACGGGGATCTCGTCTACCTCGACGCCAACGCAGCCTTCCTCGGGCCGGATGGAAAGCCGGCCGCGGAATGCTTCCTCGACGACATGCAGCATCCAAGCACGATCGGAAATGCCCGGCGGGCCGAGGTGATCCGGCCGATCCTCAGGGAGCTGCTCGCAACGGCTCCTCCCGGGAACCCGTGACCCGGGAAATCGATTCTCGGCCCACCCGTCGGGATCCTAGCCTGCAAATCCGGAGCAGGCGTCGCCCGCGAACCGCCGGCCCGCCCGCCTCGGTGAACCCCGCACCCGAAACGTTTCTGGCGGAAAAACCCTGCTTTTCGCGGATTTTTCGGTCCTTTTCTGGGAGATCCTCGGGCCGACGAGAGCCGGCGCCGGGAAACTCGGGAAATCCAGGTCCCCATCCCTTGAAAGCCTGTTTAGTCACCGTAATCTATCCAGCTTATCAAGCGGCCGAGCGTTTCGGTCGTCGGAAGAGATGGGTCTCTTCGACCGACCGAAGTTCGAACGCGGTCAAGAAAAGCCTGCTCGATTCGTCCCTGTTTCGTTCCTTTTCTTTCCGGAGGTTTGCGTGGTTCGCAAAGTTCTTTCCTGCCTCCTGCCGGCGTTTGCCGTCGTCGCCATGTGCACCAGCACGTGGGCCGACTGCGGTGCCTGCGGTGGCGGCTGCGAGGGTGGCGCCGTCGTCAGCAGCGGTGATTGCAATGGTTGTGATGGTGCCGGCGCCGCGTGCGGCGGGACCAAGACGGTGTACCAGCGTCAGTACGTGACCGAGATGAAGACGGTCACGTCGACCGAGTACACCACCGAGACGCGTGAGCGGACCTACACGGTCAACAAGCGCGTCCCGCGGACCGAGACGAAGACCCGCACGGTCACCGTGCAGGTTCCGGAGACTCGGACCAAGACCGTGAACTACACGGTCAACAAGAACGTGACGGAGACCAAGACGGCTGAGTACACCGTCCAGGTCCCGTACACCGAGTCGGTCGAGCAGAGCTACACGGTTCACGTGCCGGTGAGCGAGGAGAAGACCTCGAACTACACCGTGATGGTTCCGAAGCAGGAGGAGAAGACCTCGACCTACACGGTCCAGGTCCCCTACACCGAGCAGGTCGAGCAGACCTACACGGTGATGACCTCCGTGCCCGAGGAGAAGACCTCGACCTACTCGGTCCAGGTTCCCTACACCGAGTCGGTCGAGCAGACCTACACGGTGAGCGCGCCCGTGTCCGAGGAGAAGACCTCGACCTACACGGTCCAGGTCCCCTACACCGAGTCGGTCGAGCAGACCTACACGGTGATGGTGCCCGTGTCCGAGGAGAAGACCTCGACCTACACGGTCCAGGTTCCCTACACCGAGGAGAAGGTTTCGACCTACTCGGTGAGCGTTCCCTACACCGAGCAGGTCGAGCAGACCTACACGGTGAACGTGCCCTACACCGAGGAGATGACCGGCAGCCGGACCGTGCAGAAGCGCGTCCCGGTCCAGTCGTCGAAGACGGTGCAGGTCCGCGGTGGCAGCTGGCAGACGCAGCAGTACACGGTCGGCGGTGGCGTTGACGCCAACGGCTGCCCGTGCCCGGAGAAGGTCTGCTGCAAGCGTGTCTGGGTTCCGACGTGCGAGACGAAGGAAGTCCCGGTCACGACCTACCAGTGCACGACCGAGGAGGTCCCCTACTCCTACACGGTCACCAAGTGCCGTCAGGAGCAGCGGAGCCGGATGGTGAACGTGGCTCGGACCCGGACCGAAGAGCGGACTCGGACCTACTCGGTCACGAACTACCGCCCCGAGGAGCGGACCCGGACCTACACCGTCACCAAGATGGTGCCGGAGCAGAAGACCCGTTCGGTGAACGTCACCAAGTACCGCTCGGAAGAGCGGACTCGGAACTACACCGTGACCAAGATGGTTCCGGAGACGAAGACCCGCTCGGTCAGCGTCACCAAGTACAAGTCCGAGGAGCGCACCCGCACCTACACGGTGACGAAGTGCGTGCCGGAGACGAAGACCCGCACGGTCAGCGTCACCAAGTATCGTCCGGAAGAGCGGACCCGCAGCTACACCGTCACGACCTGCGTGCCGGAAGAGCGGACCCGCACCTACACGGTGACGAAGCACGTGCCGGAGACGAAGACCCGCACGGTCAACGTCACCAAGTACAAGAGCGAGACGAAGACTCGCGAGTACACGGTGACGAAGTGCGTGCCGGAGACCCAGACGAAGGAAGTGTCCTACACGGTCCTCGTCCCGCAGCAGAAGGAAGAGTCGTACTCCGTGACGGTGTACGACTGCGTGCCCGAGACGAAGACGCAGAGCTACACGGTTCGCGTCCCGCACACGGTCACGAAGGAAGTGCCGGTGCAGAAGTGCGTGACGGTCGCCGTCGAGGTGCCCGTCGAGGGTGGCTGCGGTGGTGACGCCGGTGCTGCCGGTGGTGCTTGCGGCGGTTGCGGCGAGGCTTCGGCCTCGGCCGGCGACTGCGGCGGTGCCTCGGCCGCCTGCGGCGAGTGCGGTGGTCGGCGTCGCGGCTGCGGCTGCCGGCGCTGCAAGTAAGCACCGACTGCATCGGGGCAACCCGATGACGACGTGCCCACAGGAGGGCCGGGCGTGAAAACGCCCGGCCCTCCGCTTTTTCGCGGGCCTGCGGTTGCCCTCGGACCGGGCTTGTGGTCGAGTAGTCGCTTTCCTTCGTCGGACGATGCTCGCAGGGAGGCGAACGAATGCTCGAGTCGTGCGCGGCAGAACCGATCTCGACGCCGACGGCGGATGCCGGTGGCGGCGAGACGTGGATCCACGACGTGCGGCGGGTGATCCGCGGGGCCGGCGACGACCTTTTCCGCCCCTCGCCGGGGAGGTACTGGATCGATTTCCTCGTCAGCCTCGTCGCGGCATACGTCGCGTCCGGCGTCTACCTTACCGCTCCGTTAGGGTCATGGGCCCAGGTCGCGGCCTTTCCGATCGCCGTGTTCTGGCTCTACCGCATGGGGTCGCTGGTCCACGAGGTCTGCCATCTGGGCGAGCATGAGATGCCCCTCTTCAAGGCCGCGTGGAACGTGCTCGGCGGGGTGATGATCCTGATGCCCAGCCCCTTCTTCACCCGGCATCACCGCGACCACCACAGCCAGCGGTACTATGGGACGCCGCAGGATCCCGAATATGCGGCGAACATGGTCAGGGGGGGCGACGTCGCGAGCGTCGCCGCCTTCGCCGGCAAGATCGCGGCCATGCCGATCCTCGTGTTCCTGCGGTTTTTGCTGGTTCCGTTGACGTTCATCTCCCCGGGTGTCCGGGAGTGGACGCTCCGGCGGGCCTCCGCCTTCACGTTCAACCGCCGCTACGAGCGGCGGCTCACGGCGGCCGACCGACGGGCGATCCTGGCCGCGGAAATCCCCTGTTTCTTCCGGGCCTTGCTGATCCCGCTGCTGGTGCTCCTCGGCCTCAATCACTGGAGCCGGATCCCGCTCCTCTATGCCCTCGCCGTCGCGACGGTGGCCCTGAACCACATGCGGTTCCTCGCCGATCACCACTGCGAGGGGGACGGGTCGAAGTCCGACCTGGAGTCGCACATCACCGACTCCTGCAACTTCACGGCCAACGACCCGTTGACCCTGCTGTTCTTTCCCTTCTCGATCCGCTACCACGCGCTCCACCACCTGTTTCCGTCGATGCCCTACCACAATCTCCGCCGGGCCCACGAGCGGCTCGTTGCGGCACTTCCGGCGGATTCGCCATACCTGGCCTTGGAGCGGCCGGGGTGGTGGAGCGTCGCCCGACGGGCGATTCTCGGGCCGCCGGCTCCGGCCGGCTGACGTCCGCCCGGCCCTTGCACGCCGCTGCGTCGCATGGTCATTTACGGTCGCGTTCGGCGTTCGGGCCGGACGGGGGACTGCACGACCTGGTGGAGAACGACGTCATGACGACGCGCTGGATGCAGAGGGTGTCCCGGGGGACGGGATGGTGTGCGGTGGCCTTGATCGCCGCCGGGGGAGTGGCGTGGGCCCAGTCGGCGGTGGAGGAGGCCGAGGTGGCGTCGATCGTCAAGGCCGTCGCGGCCGAGGCGGATGCCACGGTGAAGGCGTTCAACGCGGGTGACGCCCCGGACCTGGCGGCGATGTTCATCCCGGACGGGGAACTCGTCGACGAGAACGGCACGGTGACCGAGTCGCGGGCCGACATCGAGGCCCTGTTCCGGAGGTTTTTCGAGCGGTTCCCCGGTGCCACGATCGAAATGGAGAGGGCGTAACTCGCAAATCTCTATGCCGCAGCCTTCCCGCATAGCCTGTCTTGCTCAGTTTCGACGTGGTACTCGATGAATTCATCCCAGCGGCCGTTGAGGTAAACGGCCCGCAGGTGGAGCATGGCCTGGGCGCCCGTCACGGTCCACCGCATGCCGGTTCCCTC
>Ga0194129_10006666_pt1 | contig 14053 bp, 9 predicted proteins | sample TA2KigCa35mmetaG_FD_150862 | JGI IMG/M metagenome (GOLD analysis project Ga0194129, IMG submission 150862) | Freshwater microbial communities from Lake Tanganyika, Tanzania - TA2015038 Kigoma Deep Cast 35m | ecosystem: Environmental > Aquatic > Freshwater > Lake | place: Tanzania: Lake... | reverse complement strand
GCTGGATCTCTCTTCGCACCAGCACTAAGCATCACTGGTGGAGCAACTCTTGGTGATGATTTAAACACTAGAAATATAAGTGCCTCTGGTATTGCTACAGTTACTGGAGCAACAGATCTAAATGGCGATCTAGATGTTGATGGGCACACTGAACTGGATAATGTAAACGTTTCTGGAGTATCAACTTTTGTTGGTATTATTACTTCTCAAAATAATGTATTTGTCGGAAACAATCTAAGTGTCGCTGGAAATGCCAGAGTTGTAGGAGTTCTTACTATTGGGCAGTCTTCTATTACTCTTGATGGATCCTCAAATACAATCAATGTTGGTTCTGGTGTTACTGTTCACACAATCACAACTTCTGTAAACCAATTAAAAGTTGCTGGTCTTTCTACTTTTGTTGGGATTGGTACGTTTCAAAATTCTCTATATGTTGGTGGAACATTATACGCACCATCTTTGAACATTACTGGTGGGATATCTCTAGGACAAGATATAACTACAAGAAATATTGTTGCTTCTGGTATTGTAACCGTTACTGGTGATATTGATGTCAATGGAAGTTTAGATGTTGATGGACAAACTGAAGTTGATGATCTAAATGTAAGTGGTATCGCTACAGTTCATACTTTAAGTGTTTCAAATAACTTTGATGTTTATGACACTTTAGCAACATTTCATAATAATCTATACATTGGTGGCAACTTAAGTATTGGTGGAACCACAACCGTAATCCAAGCACAAGATCTTCAGGTATATGATAAGGACATCATTCTTGGCATCACCACTGACGGTGGTGGCAATGATATTTCAAATGACACCACTGCTAATCATGGTGGAATTGCCATTGCTTCAACTGAAGGATCACCTTTAGTTGATCTTTATATTGTAGGATTAGAAACATCTCCAGTAACCTATAAAAAACTGATGTGGTTTAAGGCTGGTTCTTTTGCTGGTTTAGGAACCGATTCTTGGTTAAGTAACTATGCGGTTGGTATTGGTTCGACTCAGGTTCCTAATGGAGTCAGACTTGCTGCTGGTGGTGTCCAAATAACCGATAACACCATTAGGATTAATGGTGTTCAAATTATTTCTTCAACAACATTAGGATCTGGCGTTACTGCTTCTTCTTTAAGATCACTCTCACCTCAAGTAATTAGTGATAGAACTGAACTTACGATAGGTCAACCAGACTCTGGGGATTTTATACTCATTTATGATAATAGTGACGGACAACTTAAGAAATCAACAATTCAAAATGCTGCTTTACAAGGTGTCCAAGGTATTCAAGGAGTTCAAGGTGTTCAAGGTGTTCAGGGTACTCAAGGACTTCAAGGCACACAAGGTGTTCAAGGTACTCAGGGTCTTCAAGGCACACAAGGTGTTCAAGGTACTCAGGGTCTTCAAGGCACACAAGGTGTTCAGGGAACACAAGGACTACAAGGTACTCAGGGTCTTCAGGGAACACAAGGACTACAGGGTACTCAAGGATTACAAGGCACTCAAGGTGTTCAAGGAATACAAGGTGCTCAAGGTTTTAATGGTGTACAGGGAACACAAGGACTACAGGGTACTCAAGGAATACAAGGTGCTCAAGGTTTTAATGGTGTACAGGGAACACAAGGACTACAGGGTACTCAAGGACTACAAGGTACACAAGGTGTACAAGGCATACAAGGTGTTCAGGGTCTAACAGGCAGCCAGGGGACTTTTGGTACTCAGGGGGTTCAAGGAACTTCTGGAACTCAGGGTACTACAGGTGCTGGATCTCAAGGAACTTCTGGTGCCACTGTCGGTGGTACAGCAAACCAAGTCGTTTATAAGAATGGGTCTAATGTAACTTCTGGTGATGCTGGGTTTACTTTTGATGATTCAACCAATGTAATTCAAGTTGGAAACCAACATCGATTGGGTCTAGGTCAGTTTACAACTACTCAACGGAACGCCTTGACAAGTGTTGCTGCTGGAACAGTAATTTGGAATACTACTACAACCGCTGTGGAAGCATATGATGGTACTGCTTGGTTTACTGTACAAGCTTCGTTTAGTGCGTCTGGTGGAACAATAGACGCATCATCAAGACCTGGATTTGTTGTCCACACCTTTACTACACCAGGAACTTTTTCAGTTTCTGCTGGATCCAAAAGTGTAGAATATCTTGTAGTTGGTGCTGGTGCTGGCGCAGGCGAAGGCGGCGGAGGTGCTGGTGGATACTTAACTGGAAGTACGCCAGTTGTACCAGGGAATTATCCAGTCCAGGTTGGTGGTGGTGGGGGCGCCATCGCTTCAAATGCGGGTACATATGCAACTCCAGCGACTCCTTCCTACTTTGGACCAATAGTAGCAACTGGTGGAGGCGGCGGCGGGGGGTGGCCTCATCCGGGTGGACCAGGAGGTTCTGGTGGTGGAGGTGGAGAAAATAACACTGGCGGTGGCAGTGGAACTTCTGGTCAAGGAAATCCTGGCGGGCCTGGAAGCAACCCAGGAAACTACTGTGGGGGAGGCGGTGGAGCGGGAAGTTCTGGAAATAGTAGTGGAAATACTATAGGTGGATCAGGATTAAGTTCTTCAATTAATGGAACTAGTACAACTCGTGCGGGCGGTGGCGGTGGGTGGCCACACGGCGGCGGGCCTGGCGCTGGCGGACCTGGTGGCGGTGGTTCATCACCTCAAGGGAATGGATCGGCGAATACTGGCGGCGGCGGAGGCGGTTACGGTAACAGTCCCACTCCGGGCGGTTCTGGTGGTTCCGGTATCGTTATTGTTGCTTACCCAACGGGATAAATACTCCTGTATATCACTTATTTGACCATATGGCATACAGAAAGTTTAAGGGTATCCAGTACCCTGTTCCTGGTGTAGATACCGCAATTAATAATCTTCGTCCTGGCGCTCGTTGGGACCTTTCAAATACTACCTTTGTTGGGTGGGAAGATGAGGAAGGTAGAGAACCACCAACCTGGGATGAAATTCAAGCAGAAATTGTAAGAGAAGTAAAGATTTATAACTACTACCTTTACGAAAGAAATCGTGAAAAAGATTATCCAAGTGTAAAGGACCAATTGGATATGCTTTATCATGATTTAAAGGCAGGAAACCTAAATAATGGTACTTGGATGACTGCTATTGAGACAGTCAAAGAAAATAATCCTAAACCCGAAGGACCTGAACCAGAGTTATAAAGATGGCACACTACGCAAAATTAGGATTAGACAATATCGTAACCGCAGTTCTTACAGTTGATACAATTGATTGTATGACTCGTGGTGGTATTGAAAAAGAAGAGATTGGATTAGAACATCTCATCAAACATCACGGACATGAGAATTGGAAGAAGTGCTCATACAACACTTCTCAGGGAGTTCACAGAGAAGGTGGTACGCCTTTCCGTGCGAACTATCCTAGCATCGGTTGGTATTATAATTCAGAACACGACATCTTCCATCCAGCAAAACCATATGCTTCTCATACTTTGAATACTACCACTGGACATTGGGATCCTCCTATTCCTGAACCAGAATTGACAGATGAACAGAAAGAAGCAAAATCATGTTATACTTGGAATGAGACCGCATATCAAGAAGACAATACTACTGGTTGGATTCTGAATATTAGAAAGTAATTCTCCTAATTGACACTCTCACCATAATCCTATATAATGTGACTGAGAAATAGTATTCTTTGAATGAAGATATTCGCACAATCTGCTATTAAGCAGGGTGGATCAATTCACCCTTTGATTATTGATCCTAACTTGACTGGTGGGTTGGGTCTTATGAATCCATCAGTTCTTGTGGATGGTGATAAAGTATTAGTTAACCTTAGGTCTGTTAACTATACTTTCTATCACTCGGAAGAAAAATTATTCCAACATCAGTATGGACCGCTGACATATATTCATCCTGAGAATGACATCCATCTTAGAACTTGGAATTATTATTTGGAATTGAATGATAATTATGAGATCACTCGTTGTAATAAAGTAGACACTTCAAAGTTTCCTGATAGAGAATTGTGGGACTTTGTTGGTTTAGAAGACGCAAGACTTTTCCGCTGGGATGGGAAGTTGTTCTATTCTGGTGTTCGTAGAGACGAAGATAAAGTTGGCACTGGTAGAATGGAACTATGTGAACTTGTTGTTGAAGATGATTGTGTGAAGCAAGTTTCTCAAAAAAGAATTGAACCACCACTAGATCCTAATTCATATTGTGAAAAGAACTGGATGCCAGTTCTTGACATGCCATATCATTATATTAAGTGGAGTAATCCAACTGAACTTGTAAGAGTTGATCCTGAAACTGGTAAGTCTGAACAACTGTTTACTAGAGAAGGCAAAAATATTGATGGATATCCTCGTGGTGGATCTCAAGTGATTCCATGGAAAGGTGGATACGTTGCCATTACTCATGAAGTTGATTTGTTTAAGAGTGAAGTTGGTAGAAAAGATGCTGTTTACTATCACCGCATCCTTTTCTGGGATAAAGATTTCAATCTTATGAAGTGGTCGAACAAGTTTTTCATCATGGGTGGACATGTAGAGTTCTGTGTTGGTCTTGCCATACATAAGGAAAATATGATCATAACCTTTGGATTCCAAGATAACGCTGCTTACTTACTTAAGTTTCCTGAAACTGTTTTAGAGGAGTTTTTGAATAATGAATAATAAGTTGTTAGATGATCTTCTGTATCGATTCATTGAAGATCCTGAGCACGTTGCTAATAATTTAAACCTTGCTGTTTACTACGATAGTATTGATCAAACTGCCTCTGCTGTTTCTTATTATCTTAGGGCAGCAGAAAGAACATATCAAGATATCATCAAGTATCAATGTGTTCTTCGTGCTGGTATTTGTTTTAGCAAGCAAGGTTGTAGAAACTTTACGGTAAAAGGACTGTATCAGCATGGTTTGACAATCATGCCCACTCGCCCAGAAGGTTACTTTCTTCTCAGTCGTTTTTATGAAAGAGAAGAGAACTATCATGATGCCTACTTGATTGCTTCAATCGGTGAAAAGGTTGTCGAAAGAGATCCTCAAGAACAGATGATTATTAATGTTGAATATCCTGGTTTTTATGGTATTCTTTTTGAGAAGGCAGTTTCTTCTTGGTGGGTCGGACTTTGTAATGAGTCCAGAGATCTTCTTGAAGATCTGCTTGTAAACCATCCTCTTGATGAGGTTCATCTGACTGCTGTAAAAAACAATCTACAAAAACTTGGAGAGAGTGGAAAGGATCTTCATCGTTCATATCTACCAAAACGTCTGAGAGAGTTTAATTGGGGTCATGCTACCAGCAATGAATGGTTTAGAGGCATCGTAGAAAAAGAAATTTTTATCGATGATGTTTATCAAAAGTTCTTCAAAGTAGAAGAGGGGGATATTGTTTTTGATATTGGATCAAGTGTTGGTCCTTTTACACATTATATTAAAGAGCAAAACCCAGGAAAGATTTATTGCTTTGAACCTCATCCAGAACTGTTTAAAGATCTGGTTGAAAATGTTTTTGATGACAGTATTGTCTGTACAAACAAGGCAATTGGACCAGATGATGGATCACTGACAACTTGTGGATTGTTTAGTCAAGATCTGATTTATGCCTCCGAAGATGGTAACGAACAGACCATTCCTTCAGTCAAGTTCTCTACTTTTATTAAAGAAAATAACATTAGTAAGATTGATTTCTTAAAATCAGATTGTGAAGGCGGAGAGTATGACATTTTTAACGATGAAAATATGGATTGGATTCGTAAGAATGTCAGTAAGATTGCTGGTGAGTGGCACTTAGATACTCCAGAACACAAGGAAAAGTTTAGAAAGTTTAGAGATACTTATCTTAGAGAGTTTCCTAAGCATGAGATCTACTCAATCGATTACGTCGATATGAAGTGGGCTTTATGGGATGACTGGTTTATTGAAAAGTATCAGCAAATCAATCTGTATATTGACAACAGAGAAAAACCAAAAGATAAGTGGAGAAACTCTGTTGCTCCAACGATGGAATTCACAACATCAATTCCAGAAAATGGATGTGTTGTTGATTGTGTATTCTGTCCACAAAGAACTCTTCAGAAGGTTTACAAGGGTGAGCGTACAATGACTCTCGATAATTTCAAGAGAGCAGTGGACAAGATTCCAACTGAAGTTAGAATTACTTTTGCTGGATTCACAGAACCATGGTTGAACAAATATTGTACTGATATGGTTTTGTATGCTCATGAAAAGGGACATCCAATCTCAGTATTCACCACTGGTATTGGTATGAACATTGATGACATCGAAAGAATCAAACATATTCCTTTTGCTGGTAATCCTAATGGTGGATTTGTTCTCCACCTTCCCGATCAGGAACGCAAGGCAAAGCATCCTATTACCAAACGTTATGTTAAAGTGGTTGAACATTTCGGTAAAGTTTGGCCACAAATTAATAACTTTACTACCATGGCAATGGGGACTGTTCACGAAAGAGTTCGTCATGTCTTTAGTGATGCTCCTGTGTATGCTATGTGGTCAAGAGCAGGAAATCTTCTTGGTGAAAGTATTATGAAACCAGAACTTCTGAATCGTAAGGATGAATATCGCTCACTTTATCATGGTGAACAACCCATGACTTGTGGATGCCTAGAAAAAATGTACCACAACGTGATGCTTCCAAATGGTGATGTATCTTTGTGCTGTATGGATTATGGATTAGAACATATCCTTGGCAACATTCTAGAAAAATCTTATGAAGAGATTATTCCTGAAAATTTCCAGTGTTTTAATCTTTGTCGTTTCTGTGAAAATGCAGTTAAACCACCAGTGGATTTATGAAATATTTTTTAGCAGACGCAAATCTAAATCAACAACCCAAACATACTCTTTGGGTTGTTGACAATTTTTATGAGGATCCTCATGCAATTCGTAACTTTGCTTTGACCTTAGATTATCATTTTAGTGATTATCATCGAGGAAGAAGAACCGAGCATCAGTATGAAGTTCCTGGAACTAAAGAAAAGTTTGAACAAATCATTGGTAAAAAAATTACAAATTGGACTGATGTTTATGGGATGTGTGGAAGATTTCAGCATTGTACCTGTGAAGATGCCTTGGTTTATCACGCCGATGCTCAGAGTTGGGCAGCAACAGTTTACCTAAGTCCTGATGCCCCATATGAATGTGGTACATCATTGCTTGCTCATAAAGAGACTAAAATACGACATGTTGATGTTCCTGGATCTGATGTGATCTGGGCAAAAAAACATTTGGATCCAACTCCATGGGATCATATTGATGTTGTTGCTAATGTTTTTAATCGCTTAGTTATTTGGGATGGTAAGTGCCCACATACTGCCTCTAAATATTTTGGATACGACAAGTATGACTCTAGATTATTCCATATGTTTTTCTTTGACACTGAGTAACTATAAATAACTAAAAAGTTTTCATGGCAATACCTTCTGAGTTATCTCAAGTAGCAAGAGCTCTTAATTTTAACAAAGAAAGTAATATCTCACAGGTTAGTATCTCTGCGACTGTGGGTATTACTAGTGTTGGTATTGGAACGACACTACCAAGATATACTTTAGAAGTTGGCGCTATTGGAGCAGCAGGAACTTCTCTCTGGGTTAATGGTGATGCCAGAGTAACTGGAGTTCTTTCTGTTGGACAAGGGACCGTTGTTATTGATGGTAATAACAATAGTATTAAGGTTGGCACTGCCGCAACAATTGATACTCAAGGATTTAGAATTGGTAGTTCTTTCATTCATTCGAGTGGCGTCGAAGCACAGCAGTTTACTGTAGGACTTCTTACTGCCACCACATTTAAAGTATCCGAAAACATAACCGTAACGGGTGTTGTTACCGCAACCAGATTTGATGGTGATCTCAATCCTCTAGGTAAAACATTGTATGTTGCCACCACCGGCATTAACACCAACTCTGGAAACAATATCAATGAACCATATTTAACAGTTGCCAAAGCGTTGAGTGTTGCTACTGATGGTGATATTGTCTATGTATCGGCAGGGACTTATGAGGAAGTTTGTCCTCTGACTGTTCCGAGAGGTGTCACTGTTAAGGGTTCTAGTTTAAGATCGACAACAATTAAACCAACTAGCGGTACAAAAACAAATAATGTCTTCTTACTAAATGATGTTTCAACAATTGAAGATTTGACAATCAAAGATGTATTTTATAGTACTTCAAATGATACTGGATATGCGTTTGCCTATGCTCCTGGTATTGCGATCACAACCAGAAGTCCATATATTCAAAGAATAACCGTTCTTAACAAAGGATCTGTAGTTTCAGAGAGTGATCCTTATGGTTATGATACTGCCGATTCTCCACCAACGACTTATCTTGCTGGACGAGGTGCCAAGGTTGATGGATCAATAGTTGCTAGTAACTCTTTAGAAGCAGGAATGCTTTTCAATGAGGTAACTTTCTTCACTCCTAATAATAAAGGATTGATTTTAACGAATGGTGCTCGTGCTGAGTATTTGAATTGCTTCCACTACTTTTCTTCACAGGCAATCGTAGGTACATCAGGAACAGTTGGAATTGGAAGCACTGCCAATGCCAGATTGAAACTGGTTGGACTGACTACCACTCCAGCAGTTAATAACGTTATTAAACTTTATAGTGGCGGATCACCTGTTGCTGTCGGTACAGTTTACTCATTCAATGATCCTTATGTAAGTATCAGTGGTAAGGGTTATGGAACATTTACTTCAGTTGGTATTGGAACAACACAGGACATTAGAGTATTCCAATCTGATGGTACAACTCAGGTAGGAACCGCAGGTAGTATTAGTTTTGCCGACTATAAGATGTTTGGTGCCGAACTCCGTTCGGTTGGATGTGCTGTTGAATATGGTTCTCAAGGAGTTATTGCCGATGGTGTAGGTGTTCAATTAAGACTGTTTGCGATTAATTTTAACCATGTTGGTAGTGGTAAAGATTTAACCAATGATCCAACACTTACAATTCAAGCAAATGAAGTCATTGAACTCAACAGTGGTCAAGTATCTTATGTAAGTATTGATCAATCTGGCGACTTTAGGGTTGGTGATGCTCTTTACATTAATCAAGAAACTGGTAATGTAAGTTTTGCCGCTACAACATATAATTTAGAAACACTTGGTAATCTTACGGTTACTGATGGTGTATCAAACACAACCACAATTACACCTACAAGTCTAACAGTTGGCAATCTTCAACTTGCTGCTAACACATTCTCATCAACCACTGGTGGTATTACTCTTGATCCTGCTGGTTCAAATGAAGTCAATGTAACCGGTAATCTGAATGTTAGTGGCATCCTAACAGCATCCGTTCTTCAAACAGCAGCACTTCAGAAGAATGATACTTCTATTGCTTTAGACGATACTGGAGCAAATGGTACAATCAGATTTAATACTGACGGTAGTGAGGCAGTAAGAATTACAAATTCACAAAGAGTTGGTATCAATAGTACAATTCCTGGTTATGATCTTGATGTAAATGGCAGTATAAATAGTTCGACAAACGTTATGATTGATGGAGTCAGTATACTTACAACCGCAAATGATGATGCTACCGCTCTCGCAATCGCATTAGGATAGTGTAAATGGCAAACACTTTTAAAAGTTATACTAAGGCATCGATTGGGACATCAACCCAGGATGTTTATACTGTTCCTGCTGCTACAACTGCGATCATTATTGGATTTTGTATTTCAAATAGAACTGGAAGTTCTGTAACATCAGATGTGTATGTTAATAAGTCAAGTGTTTCTGCGGATGATGTTTATATTGTAAAAGGTATTTTAATTCCTGACGGATCTTTATATGATTTCAATGCTGGTAATAAAATCATATTACAAACTGGAGATAAAATACAGGTAACTTCAAATACAGCATCTAGTGTAGATGTTATTTTAAGTGTCCTTGAGCAGACTTGATACGGAGGGATAGATTAAATGGGATATCAAGGAAAGGGACCTGTTAATCTTCCTGGTGTTGTTTATGATAATAACAGAAATGTTGGTACGGCTTCTTCAGTATTAACATCAACTGGTAGTGGAGTACAGTGGTCTTCTATTCCACAAGTTATTGCTAAGACATATACTATTACTGTTCCTGGGGGAACTGGTGGTGGATATTATCTTGATGGTTCTCAGAAACCAACAATCTATTTGATTCGTGGGCAAAAGTATATTTTTAATCAGTCTGCCGCAAATAATTCTGGACATCCAATTGCTCTGGCAACAACACTTGATGGTTCAATTTATACTACTGGATGGACATATTCCGGAACTGCTGGATCAAATGGAACTGGAACGTTCATTGTTCCGTATGACGCTCCTAGCACTCTTTATTATAGGTGCCAAGTTCACTCTGGAATGGGTGGTACAATTATTGTTAAAGACCTTACATCAGATGCTTTACAGGGAACACAAGGAGCTCAAGGTACCCAAGGTTTAACAGGAACTGGAACTCAGGGTACTACAGGTGCTGGTACTCAAGGAACACAAGGAGTTCAGGGTAGACAAGGTGTTCAGGGAACTCAAGGTTTAACTGGAACAGGAACTCAAGGCACTCAAGGTTTAACTGGAACAGGTTCTCAAGGAACTCAAGGTTCTTCTGGTTCTCAGGGTCTTAGTGGAACTGCCGTTGCTCAAGGTGCTCAAGGTTCCCAAGGTTTAACAGGAACTGGAACTCAGGGTACTACAGGTGCTGGTACTCAAGGAACACAAGGTGCTAGTGGTTCTCAAGGTTTAACAGGAACTGGAACTCAGGGTACTACAGGTGCTGGTACTCAAGGTACTCAAGGTTTACAGGGAACACAGGGACGTCAAGGAATTCAAGGAACTCAGGGTCTTGATGGTCAGTTTGCTGGTATTGGTGTTCAAGGTTCTCAAGGTGTGGCAGGTGCTGGAACTCAAGGTGCCACTGGAACTCAAGGTGCCACTGGAACTCAAGGTACCACTGGAACTCAAGGTCTTACTGGAACTGGAACTCAGGGTACTACAGGTGCTGGATCTCAAGGAACTTCTGGTGTTCAGGGTGCCGTTGGTGTTCAAGGATCTTTAGGTACACAAGGTATTCAAGGTGTTCAAGGATTAAGTGGGACTGCTGTTGCTCAAGGTGCTCAAGGTCCTTCAGGTGCTGGTGGAGGGTTGAGTGAAACCTTGGCAATTGCTTATGCTATCGCCCTCTAATAAATATCTAAAAAGACTGGATAATGGCTGCTCTTAATTTCCCAAATAACCCTAGTCTAAACCAAATTTATACTGCGAATGATACTTCTTGGAGATGGAACGGGTCATCTTGGGTTAGAGTCAACCTAGGTACTCAGGGTGTTCAAGGAACCCAAGGACTACAAGGAACTCAAGGTGTTCAGGGAACTGCTGGTGATACTTTGTGGAGGCAAGGACCATTAGGAATTAGTACATCCGAAAACGTTGGTATAGCAACAACGGCAGCCACTGCTTTTGCCTTAGATGTTTATGGAAATGCCCGAGTTAGTGGAATTTTAACAGTTGGATCTTCCTCTGTTATTATCAATGGAGTTAATAATACAGTTAATGTAGGCACTAGTGCTACAATTGGAACTACAAATACATTCTTAAAAACTAGTCTAGAGGTTACTGGAGTATCAACATTTCAGAACAATGTCTTTATTAATGGATCTTTGATTGCTGGAGCAGGTGGAGGTGGTGTTAGTATTGGTGATGATTTAATAACAAGAAATCTTTATGCTAGTGGCGTTTCTACTTTTATTGGTGCCATAGCAGCAAACAGTGCTACCTTCTCTGGAAATGTAACCATTGGAGGTACTTTAAAGTATGAGGATGTTGTTAACGTTGATTCGGTTGGAATCGCAACAGCAAGATCTGGATTAAGAATCACTGGAGGTGGACTTGATGTAGTCGGTGTTTCGACATTCGCTGGTGCCATCGATGCTAATGGTGATTTAGACGTAGATGGTCATACTGAACTTGACGAGTTAAGAGTTACCGGTGTTTCTACTTTTACCGCTAATCTTGACATTGATGCCGCCATTGATGTTGATGGACATACGGAGTTAGATGAATTAAATGTTTCTGGTGTTTCTACCTTCGCTGGTATTACGACAGTCACTGGACCAACATTATTTGCCAAGCAACTGAATATCTCTGGTATTGCCACTGCCAGACAATTTTCTGATTATAGAGCACTTGTAGGTGCTGCAAGTTCTGCAACAGAAACATTTACAGTTACGGTCGCAAGCAAAACATCAAATCATCGTTACTTTGGATCTGGATCTGGTAGCGGATATTTCTTTGACGGCAGAGAGTCTCCATTCATTACACTATTACCTGGAAAAACATATCGTTTCGACCAGGCAGATGCATCTAATGCTGCTCATCAACTTAGATTTTATCTAGAGGCAGATAGAACAACAGAATATACGACAAATATAACTTTTAATGGAACCGCTGGAAGTGCTGGTGCTTATACAGAAATTACTGTCACTGACACGACACCGATCGTCTTACATTATCAGTGTGTCAATCACGGTTATATGGGCAATTCGGTTCAAACGAATTCAAATTTTATCAACACTCCATATAGCATTAATACTCTTGGTGGACTTTCAGTTTCTGGTGTTTCAACATTCTCTTCTGATCTAGACATTAATTCCGCCATTGATGTTGATGGACATACTGAACTAGATAATCTTAATGTTTCTGGAGTATCAACATTTGTTGGTGTTGGTACGTTTCAAAATTCTCTGTATGTTGGTGGAACATTATACGCACCATCTCTGAACATTACTGGTGGTGCTTCTCTTGGTGATGATCTGACAACTAGAAATCTTAATGCTTCTGGCATTGCTACAGTTGCTGGAGCAACAGATCTAAATGGCGATTTAGATGTTGATGGGCACACTGAGTTAGACAATGTAAACATTAGTGGTATTGTAACTGCTTTCAATATTGATGTAGATGGTCATACTGAACTTGACGAGTTAAGAGTTACCGGTGTTTCTACTTTTACCGCTAATCTTGACATTGATGCCGCCATTGATGTTGATGGACATACCGAACTTGATAATGTTAACATTTCTGGTATTCTTACTGCCACCAGTGCCAATTTCAGTGGTAACGTAAGTGTCCTTGGTAACTTAATTTATGAGGATGTTGTTAACGTTGATTCGGTTGGAATCGCAACAGCAAGATCAGGATTAAGAATCACTGGCGGTGGACTAGATGTTGTTGGCGTTGCCACTTTTGCGAACGCTATCGATGCTAATGGTGACATAGATGTTGATGGGCACACTGAGTTAGACAATGTTAATGTTTCTGGTGTTCTGACAGCAACATCATTCGTTGGAAATGGTACGTTGATTGAAGATACTGTAGGTATTCAATCCAGCGGATTCTCAATTGGAACCTCTAGATATTTGAACTTTGTTGGTACTGGAAATACTTTTGCTGTTGTTGGAAATAGAATTGATATTAGTATCTCTGGTAATACAGGCGCTGGTGGTACATGGAATACCTACAACGCTGGTATCGCAACCACTAAATCAGTTGGAATACATACTTCAAACCTAGATAATCCAGCACTAACTGGAGTTGGTAATTCATTCCAGGGACTTTATATTTCTAATGGAATGATTATTCATGATAATGTTTTAACTGGTAATCACTACATCGGAACTGCCTACAATGGTTTGATGGCAGGTCCAGTTAATGTTGAAGGATCTCTTACCATTGATGGTGTATGGGTGGTTGTCTAATAAATACCAAGATGGAGAAATAAAACAGAATGGCAATCATTAATTTTAATAGTATAAGTGGAATTAATACGGTTTCTGTCGCCAGTTCCATAATCATTGGTGATAGTTTTGTTATTTCTCCAGAAGGAATTCGTGGTGTAATAGATATTGATGCTAGTGGTATTTCTACGTTTAATAATGTAAAAATATCTGGATATTTTCGTGATGCTAATAACAACGTTGGATCTGGAACTTCTGTTTTAATATCAACAGGTATTGGTGTCAGTTGGATTCCCATTGCGACAGCAGCACTTCAAGGTGTAC
>Ga0194129_10006665_pt1 | contig 14055 bp, 7 predicted proteins | sample TA2KigCa35mmetaG_FD_150862 | JGI IMG/M metagenome (GOLD analysis project Ga0194129, IMG submission 150862) | Freshwater microbial communities from Lake Tanganyika, Tanzania - TA2015038 Kigoma Deep Cast 35m | ecosystem: Environmental > Aquatic > Freshwater > Lake | place: Tanzania: Lake... | reverse complement strand
ATGATGATGCTTGTGCTGGTGATGCTTGTGCTGATGATGTTTTTGGTTTTGCTGATGATGATGCTTGTGCTGGTGATGCTTGTGCTGGTAATGCTTGTGCTGGTGATTTTTGTTGTTCTAGTTCTAATCTTTTTAATGTTTTAAGTTTTGTTTTTGAAACACTCGGTCCTTGTTGTTTTTGTTGTGGTTTTGAAGGTTGTTTATTAAATAATTTAACCATATTACTTAAATTTATTGGTATCTGCTTTGACTGTCCGTTTGAACTAATACTTACAAATGATGTTTTAATTTTTTTAAAATGAACATCTTTAAAACATTTACTAACTATACTTTGTATCTTTTGTATATTAAATTGTGTTGATTCTAAAGTAGTCAATTTCCTTGATAATGTATCTACAATAACCATAAAAAAATTTTCTTTATTATAAAATAATTTTGAAAAAAATATCATAATTGTATTTTCTTCATTTGGTATGTCAAGTATTATATTTCTCATCATTATTTTTTTATCATAATCAGATATTTGTAAAGGAGGTATAATTGAGATATCATTATCATCTTTAAATTTTATATATGGTATTATTTCCTCAATAAATTCTTTAAATAATAAAAATAATAAAGCATAATAACATTCAACATTTATTTTTATTTTATTTAAATTCTCATTAAATGATTGAGCTTGTGTTTTTTTTTTATTTGCAAACATGCTATCACATTCTATAATTAATTTTGGTAAATCAGAATCCATTTTAATCAATTCTTCTTGAAAATTTTCTGCATTTTGTGTATTTTTTGTATTTTTTCTATTTTTCAAATTTTGTTCAACACCTTCCTGAACCCTTAATAAATTATTATCATTACCGACACCTCCTGACATATTTACTGAACTTAATTCTTTTTCCAATTTTGAATATAACAAATAAACTAATACAAAATATACAATATAATTGAAAAATAATACTAATTTATCAATAAACTTATCAATACTATTTTTTGTTATATATTTGCTAAACATTGTTATTAATTTTTCTTTTATATCATCCTGACTAAAATTGTAAGTTTTTAATAATAATAAATTAATTACAGATAAACAAATATTATCTAATAATTGTCTAACCTTTTTTTGATTTTCATTTTCTTCAATTTGTAATTCAATACTTTCATATTTTTTTATTTCTGCAAATTGATTATCAATTGTCAATAATTTACTTGATATGTATATTAATATTTTATTATATTCTATTAATTTTTCTTCAATTTTGCTTCGTAGATATAATATTTTTAATAATTTTTTATCTACAACTCCTCCAAATTGAGAAACGTTTCTATTTACATTTTGCTTAATATTTTTTATTCCGTGTTTATAATTTGATTCTGTTATTGAATTTATTTTTTGTTTATTTGAATCAAATAATTCATTTAATTTACTTAATTTTTCTTTAATATTTAATAATGTTTCTTGTAATGGTTTAATTCTTTGCTTTAACCATATATTTTTATTCGATTGATTGTTTTCATTTGAAGGCAATCTTTTACTTATATCAGATTCAAGACCTTTAATTTTTTCTTGAATTTCCTTAAATAATCCTTGAATCAAATCTAATTTATTATTATAAATTACAGTTGATTTTGATATTATATTTTCAAAATTCTTCATTTTTTTGATTTTTTCTCTTTCAATTAATTTTTTCTTTTGTTTTTTAATGAATAAAATAAAATCGGCATACATTTTTCTTTCATCTTCATTTTTAATAATTACTTTTTCGTCAAATTCTGTTTTTAAATCTTCCAAATCTTCAATATCTTTTTTTGAAAACTCATAATTTTCATTTTGTTTATCTAATAATTCTTTAACATGCTTCTTTATTGCTTTTTTTTCAAGTTCTTCAAGTTTTTTAATATCTTCATTTGAATAATTCTTTTCATTCTTTTTTAATAATTTATCATCTTCATTTCTAAAGAAACTCAATCTTGATTTTCTATTTCTATTTTCTTCTTTTTCTAATAATTTTTCTTTTTCATATTCAGTTAAATTTGTTGAATTTATTGGAATTTCTGTTAGTTTTAATGGTCTCGTGCGATTTTCATTTGGTATATTTGTTCTCGAATTATAATATAATTTTTTTGTTTCTATTTCTGTTGTTAATTTCAGTAATAATCCTCTAATTCCTGCAATTTTTCTATCTAAATTAGGTCGAATATTTGGTAGTAATTCAGTATTAGTAAGTTTACTATTAATTATTTTTATTTTCTTCTCAATATTATCTACTAATTTTTTTAAATAAAATATTCTATCAATTTTTTCCCTTGAAAAAAAATCATTTAATTCATTTTTTAATTGTCTATATCTCATAAGTTTATTTTCTCTTTCCTTGATTGCTTTAAGTTGTTCTTTTCGAGTTAAACCTTCAAGACTTCTATTAAATATTTTTTTTCCTTTTAATGTTTCCATATTTTTTTCTTTTTTCATATCTTTTAATTGATTTACAATATCCGCAATTAAATTAAAATTTTCTGAAAGTTCACCATAAATTTTATCTAATTGTTGTTCAAGTTCTTCATGAGTTGATTCGGTAATTATTTTATTAATATTATAATTTTGAGTTAGGCTTGATTGATTATTAATAAATTGTCTAATTTCTTCATCTAATCGCGTTTGATATTTATTATTTATTATTTTTTTCGCATGTTCTTTATTATATTTATACATATTCGGAACATGATTCTTAGAATATCCATATAATGCTCTATATGAAGCATTTGATAAATATGTATTTTTTGATATTCCTTCAAAATGACTAATATCAATATTTAATTCTGATAATAATTTCATTAATTTAAGATATGTTTCGTTATCTGATAAATTATTTGAATTATTACTATTATTATATAAATATAATATACAAAAATCAATAGCATAAACTCTTAACCAATCAATAAATGTTAATTCTGATGATTTATGACCAGTATATTCTTCCTTATTCTTTTTATTTATATATTCAACTTTTATGGAACCTTTGTTTTCATATGTTTTATTATCTGTGTTTTTATTGATTCCTTGTTTTATACGCATTATTAAATTATTATTATTTATTCCTTCATTACCAGATTCACTTCCTTCATTACCTGCTTCACTTCCTTCATTATCAGATTCGTTTTCTTCATTACCAGATTTGCTCTCTTCATTATTACTATTTCCTCCTGCTTGACTATTATTTTGAATATATAAATTATTTGTTATTGACAATATATTAAATAATAAATGTTTTGAATCATAATTATCTGATATCTGATATTTGACTGAATTATTTGTTCTAAAATTAATTCCTTCCTCTAATATTTTCATAAATTTTTGAAACTCATTTAATTCTTCGATTAATAGGAATATATCTTCACAACAATAATAAAATATAATGAATATTTCAAAATTTTCCATTTTATATTTTTTTTCTCCTTTTCTAATTAATTCATTTATTTTATTAATAAATGATGAAAATATATTAGTTATATCTATATTACAAGAATTACATTTTTTATCTCTTGGAAATTTTACATATGATACTTTTTCAACATTTACCTTTTCTGATGTTCTTTTATCATTATTTTTATTTTTTGATTTAACTACAACATCTTTTAATGAAGCAGATGCTTGTAAATTAAATTGTTGACCATGTTTTTTATCTCTTTTACTTTTTATTTTTTTTTCTTTTTTTTGTTTTTTAATATTCTTATATGTTTTTTTAACTCCTCCTTGTTGTTCAATTCCTTGATATTCAATACTTATATTATTTTTCTTAAAATTTGTTAATACAACCTGAATTGATAAACTTGGAATAATAAAACCAAATAGTCCTCCATCAAGATAATTAAGTGTATCAATAAGCAATAAATAATATAATTTTGTAAATTGATTATATGTTAATTCACCATTTTTATTAACAAATTGTGGATGATTATATTGATTAGATATATGTTTTACTTGTTTTTTTAATTTATTATTATATAATTCTTGTATTTTTCTATAATAATTTCTTATAAAATTCAACAGTTTCTTTGATTTACTGGTTGTTGTCGATAATATTTTTTTTAATTCAAATAATAATAAACCTAATTTCTCAATTGGTAATTCATTCTCATCTAATTCTCTATTGATTGATAAATTTTCTTTTAATTTTTTAATAATAAAAGATGTTAATAAGTCATAATAATATTCGTTATCAATATCATCAATATTCTGAAATTTATCTATATTTTGATTATTACTTTCGAACTTAGAAAGAAATGTTTTATATTCTCCCAAAGCTTCTAATTTTTTAATATATTTATATAAATCATCATAATTTTTATTTGGAGATGTTCCATATTTTCTGTAATTTTCTAAATGTATCATATCAGAATATTCATATAATTTATCTAATATATTAGAAATTATGGCTATTTTTGAATCATTAATACTATTAATATTAAATTTATTTACACCTTTTTCAATTTTAGAAAATATTCCGTCAATATTAGCATCATCTCTATAATATTTTTGAATTTTTAGAAATATCTTTTTCATCTCACTAATTTTTTCATTAATTTTATCTCGCAATTCAGTAAATATTTCATTATCTTCTGGTATATTGGATAACAATGAAACATATCCATCATAATAATTATATTCTGTTTCAAGTAAATTATTTAATTTATCTAATATTTTGTTAATGTATGATTGATATAAATCTGGATAATTACTTTGTAATTTATTTAATAATAATAGTAATCTTGGAATATACAATTTTTCAATTAAAAAATTAATTTGTTTATCGATTGCGCTAAAAAATGATTTTTCATTTTCTTCAATTAAATTACTTATAGTTTTTTCTTCTTGTTGAGTTAGAACACCTTTATAATATTTATTTTCTTTAATATCGTTTAATACTGATATAAATCTTTCAATCTCCATATTTGAAATTATTGATTTTAATACTTGTATTATGTTTTTACGGTATAATCCAAAATTTGTTTGTTCAGTTAATTTATTACGGGATACTGAATTTGTTGGTTTATTCTTAGATACAAGTTCTGTATTTTCCGTTTTATAATACAAATATAAATTATCTCTACCATAACCACGGTCTGTTTTATATTCTGAATTTGGTTTATGCAATAAATATTGTTGATAAGCATATGAACCAACGTATTTTCCTTTTTCTGTAAATACGTCTTTTATAAACTCTTGATATTCTTCATCTGTAAATTTTTGAACATCAATTCCGTTTTCATTAATATATTCATTATATAAATCAACATATTTTCTTGGATTTTCATTAATATTATGTAAATAATCGTCGCGGAACTCTCGAAATGCTGTTTCATCCCGAGTTGATTCTTCAATTTCTTCAATTAATAAATCAACACACGATGTTATTAAATCATCAACTTGTTTATATTTTTTATAATTATATAAATTTACTTTTTTTAATCTATAATTATGTGAATTTACTTTTTTTAATTCATCAACTTCTGGTAAACTTTCACAATATTCAATTAATTCATTAAATGAATTAAAATTAGTACTATATTTTTTATTTATTGCATCTAAAATTAATTCTTTTGTTCCTTTTTTGGCAGAAATTCCTTTGTTTGGATCTGCTTTTCTCCCATTGATTTCAATACTTTTTTTCTTTGATAAAACATCATAATCGGTATCATTAACAATATGAAATATCGCAGTTTTATATAATCTATCAATTGTTTGCTTCATTTCTTTATCTATATCTGTTTCAATATTGGCTGAATTTGAATCAATTAATGCAAACATTTTAAATTTAAATTCATCGCGGGCTGAAAGCGCTGGACGTGCTGGACGTGCTGGTCGCGCTTGACGTGCTGGACCTGCTTGACTGGTTTGAGCTTGATTCTTCGGTTTTGAGTTATTAGAAGAAGGACGAAGTAAATTACTTAATGTTGGTGCTGATGATGGTTTAGAAGATAAAGTTTTTAATAAATTCTCTTCTCTTTTATTTGAAGGTTTCTGATTCAATTTTGGTTTTACAGTTTTTGCTAAAACTGGTCGACTACTTTTTCTTTGTTCTCTTTCTCTTTCTCGCTGTTCTTTATTTATTTCATATTGTATTTTCATTGCATCTCTAATTTCATCTATTTGAGTAATTAAAGCTTTATTTTTACTTTCTTTCTCTGAAATAATTTTCAAATTGTCTTCAATATATTTATTTGTCGTTGAAGTTCTACCTTTTTTTATTCGTATATCCCTTATTTTACCATATAATCCGGATATATTTGACTTTATTTTTTCTCGTTGTTTTTTAACTCTATCTAATTGTTGTTTTAATCCATCCATTTATATAATCTATTTACATTTTATTTTTGTAATAATCCATTATTTTTTTCCTATTAAAATTTTTATATCGGAAATATAACATATGGTCAATATTTTTATTTAATTGGACATCCAAATTAATTCCAGTAAATAACTTAGTTAATTTCTTTTCATTTTCCGATTTATTTATTCCAATATTTTCCCCTAAATAATATTTCAATAATAATAAATCCGCTAAAGCCTTCTGTGATTTCTTGACATAATACCGATAATACCTTTTTGTAATTTCAACATTTATTGAATTCAATTTCAACCCAAATATTATATAATTATCGTCCGGATATAAACATATATAATTCCAATCACTATAATCATTATCTTTTATTTTAATGTGATTCACATCATAATTACATTTCATTTCTCTTTTATCAATCAATCTATTGTTAGGTCCTTCTAAACAATAAATATCTGTATCTTTCGACACGCGCATCCCCAAGCAAAACAATAAATAACTCCCACTAATCAAATAATACTCCATATCGTAAAGTGAATAATGCGCGTATAAATAAAACTTCAAGAATCTGATTCTAAAAAATACACGGACCGTATTCTCGTAATCAATCCCATACGCATAAGACAGTTGTTTTTCGAAAATGTCATAGTTCGGCGCGTGTAAAAATATCTTAGCGCCTTCAACCAATTCATAAAAATGTTCCGATTGAAAAACTGCGCCTTTATAAACTTTCTTCGCGTTTTTGATAACGTATATGTTCAATTTGATGGTTTTTGGTGTGTCTTTGAATTGGCCGAGGTCCGCTTTTCTGAATTTCTCTTGATTTTCATATAGGAATGAACAGAAGTTATCGAAGGGCATTCGCATGAAGTTTATCTGTAATTCGATGAACTCCAACTGCTTTTTACTGATTTTCATCTCGATTTTATGATAGATGTCCTCACTCTTATCAACTGTCTTATTTTTCATAACCACTAAACTCACGTTTTCGTTATGGGATTCACAATAATAACGTAGCAATAACATCTGAATATTCAAGTCAATCTTGGATGTGAGCAAGGATTCATTCAAGACTGCGCAATCCATAGCATTAATATTCATCATCAGCTCCTTAAAATTGTCGGGCTTTAAATCAAATAGTGGTTTCAATGTGGGGTAATTGTTGTATAAGACATCATCCATTATTTGCTTGTTTGCTTCAATAAAGCGCTTACAGTCTTTATGATATATATTACGCACACCTTCTATAAGATATTCCATATTATATTATTAGATAAAAACTTATTGCGTTTTTATTTTAAGGAATAAAAATTGACGTTTTATAATTTTAATTTTTATCGATTAACAAAAATGAACAATCAAATTTCAAGATTATTACAATCGATAAACGGAAGATTATCACAGAACAGCAACAATAGGAACATCATTTTACTGAAACTCCGGTTATTGCGTCAGTATCCCAAACTAACTATGCGCAATTTGGATGAATTGAAAGGACTTAATTTTGAATCTTTTCAGTATAATGGTTCTAATTGCCATTTTTACCATGCTTGGGGATTTATTGACAATCATGACCAATTCTATAAACGCGAAAAAAAATTTAAAAATTTTCACGTTTCTCTAATTGGAAATCGAGTAGTTGAAATATGGAATATTTCAAGAACATATTCAGAAATGAATCCGAATAATTTTTACTATATCGGGGTCGTTTTCGGACCGCAAGTGAGTATTAGAATAAATGAATCGATAACCAGCGAGAGAAGTACAAGTTTCATTCGCCATATTCAAACAACGTATTCACACTGGTTTCGCTTTCCAGAAGCGGAAGACCGCTTTATTACGAAATCACTGGTCGGAATCGAAGAGGCCTGTCCTATTTGTGGAGGCGATGAAGATTTGGACAAGTGCGTTATGGTTCGAGGTGGATGTGGCCACGCATTTCATCGCGAATGCCTTGAATGTTGGTTTTCTCATTGTGGGGATGAAAGCTGTCCCAGTTGTAGAATGAAACACGACGATCGTGGATAATTTCAAAATACGCGGTTTGAAAAATTATAAATTTATTCCTTCTTTTTCATATTCAAATCGAACGGATTTTCTAAGCATATGTCGCTATATGGACACAACTTACAATCAAATATTTCACGCGAGATACATGTTCCCATACGATTTCTATCAATACAATACTGACAATGCTGACTACATCCATCACAATTTTCCTTTGTTGCGTATCCACCAATTTCATTCATTCCACACGGCGCATGAAGGTCTCCGTATCCGTCATAAAAAGAATAACATCGACTCCGTTCTTTATTCATACACGCTGGGACGGTCCCAATGTGTAATTTTCCCTCAAAATCGAGACATCCATCAAAGCATTCTCGCGCGGATGGTGAGAAAATAACCGATAAAAATATAATGAGAATAATAATTATAAGTATCATTACTTATGACATAGAAAAATATGTCTTATCGACACGCTCTTAAATAGGGGTCATCAGAACATTTATTCATTTCTTCCAGAAAATCGTCATCCTCAATTGGATTTTCCATCCCAAAAAGTATTTGAAAATCAACCACTTCCAATTCTGGTAATTCAGGATGGGATATTTTGTTTGATATATACTCAATGTGTTTTTCTAAATATGCGGATGGGAATGCGCCAGTCCACCTATAAATGAAATAACCAATGAGTTTCATTATCCCATCTAATGCTGCGGTTCTTCTATGAATGGCGTAATAACATTTGAGTGTCCTATTTATTCTTTGAAAAACGCGCCGGTAATACAAATAAAGCTTGTATTTTGGCTCGATATCTAACGTGTCTATTTCTTCTAAGTATGACCGGATTATTTCTCTGTAATTTTCAAGAAAAATTTCCCGAAAACACATAAGTCCAATGCCTAAATATCGAAATTCCATATCAACGCGTTGGAAACTGATGTCTCCAATGGCTAACTCACGAACCTTCGAGTCGTTCATGAAAAAATACGTTTTCTTCTGATTTATTTCAAGGCCGTAGAATCTGCCGAAAAGCATCTGGATAAACTGAATCGCAGGGCCACAAGAATCATTCAGAAGAAAAATAACTAAGTCATCTACGAACGCACGAGTATTTGCTTGTAAATCGAAATCGAAATTAATGATACGCATCATTTTTAAATCAGTCATCGCATTCTTCAATGCGTAGTCCATGTATATCAAGAAAAGGACATTAGATAGACCAGACCCTTGGTAGAGACCGTTCTCCCATCTGAGCATCAGTCCATCATATGAGGCATATGCGTTCATATAATAGGTTTCAATATATTTTGTGAAAGCAGGAGAGAAGTTGTATTCACGCAAAATATGACAGAGCAACCCGTAATTAACGGAACCGTAGGCATTTGTTATATCAATGAAGAAGCATGTCTCATCATTTCTCATTGAACACAACGCCTTATTCACATCAATCAAATTCTGAGAAAGACCGCCGACACCACTCAAAACACCGCGCTGAACAAGAGTATCAATAATGCCATATTTCTTCAAAAGTTCGCTAAGCTTTTTGCTGATGATACTGTCCCATATTCGGACAACTAATGGGAGAACCGTTAGTGGGCGAAAATTCTTCGGGTCTGAGGTATCACCACCTTTATGTGCTGGAACGAGACCACAATTGCTCCATTCGGGACAGAGCTCATTTTCGAGGAGTCGATTGTAGCAATCGACAATAAAATCAAGTAGTTTTGGCTCTAAATCAATGAGACTCTGTAATACGAAGAAACTGGCTTTATATTGGTCCTTTGTACATTTGCCTTCAATCGCTCCCAAAATATCTTTTCTTGTAATTTTCATCCACTCTTTGTCAAATTTGTAGGTCTCCCATAATTTGAAAAGGGGACTATAATTTGGGAGTGGTAGCTTTCGCATTGACTTTCCAATTGTTTTCATATAATTTATATAAATATTTGATGGAAATGAAGGTTGTTCATAGCTTTTTGCTTTACAATCGAGCGATTTTATTGAAATACTAAATACGATATCTTTTTGTTGTTTATTTTTTTTGAAAAGTCTTCGTATATTTTTATTGCCTATAATTGACATTAATTGAATAAGCGCTTCAGACGGATTTTTAGGAAGTTCATCCATTATTGCTTCAATAAGATTATCTACCATTTTATAATTGAATAAATATTTATAGTTTAAATTATCAATTTTTTAGCATATCATCCAGAGCAACATAATTGGAAAAATATTCCATTTCAACCTCACTATTGTATCGATATGAAAAAATTGCGGTTAATAAGAGGATAATAATTATAAATGCGAAACCGTATCCGACTGCTTTATCAGAATGTTTTTCAATCATTGATTTATTATAAGAAAAAAACTTTTTATAATTTATTTGATTCCAAACTAATCAATATTTTAATTCTCCGAAGAAACAGAGGACGCATCTATATTTCCTTCAACAAAGGTTGAATATGACATGAACCCATCATAATGTTCAGCAATTCCGGATATATTATTGACATGAAATATAACCATACATGTATCAACCCACCGATTTGCGTAATTGAGTGTAATGTTCATATATTGTTGGAGTTTTTCATTGATAATGGTGGATGGAAGCGTATAAACATCGTCCGATTTTATATGCTGATAGTCGCGCGGGAGAATAAAAGCGGGTCGACGAATTAATTTCAAAAGGAATTGCTTGACTTTATGATAGTCAGTAGCGTCTTTCTTTTTTAATTTACGCAATTCTGCTGAAATATGCGCAAACTTGTGAGATTCAAAAAATGAAATAATTGTTTGAATAGACATTTTTATTAACTGTAAAAATTATGGGATTTTTATATCAATTTTTTTTTATATATGGATTATCTAATGCGCGTTCTGCTAATTTAGTGTTTAGAGGTAATACCGCATTACCATTGAAGTCTGGCTGTATATTATAATAAAATCCAGTATCGGGATCTTTCACAACGGAACCTGTATATTTTACAACTCCGTTCACAGTTTGTTCATAAGGAATGTTATTTTTGTCTCTACATTGAGGAGTCCAAGGTTTTCCTCTCCCACCATTAAAATTCTCAGTGATGACTGCGATTTTTGCTAAATTTCCACATGATTCAGACACAGAGTCAAATGCGCTAAATGGTTGATAAACTGATGTAATGTATTCTGGAACGTTTAACATATATATTATAATAATATATTATATTATTTTTATAAATATTTATAAATATTGATTTTTATGTCCAATTTGGACTATTCAGCGGTGTAAGAGAAGAACCAGTACTAAAATCTGCTGGTGGTTTTGGTATTACACTTGTAACATTCCACGAGCTTATATTTTGATTAAATACAGTCGCATTATAAAACATAAAATCCATATTATCAACATTTGATGTATTCCATGAATTAATTGGTTGATTAAATACAATCGTATTATTAAACATATTATTCATATAAAGAACATTTGATGTATTCCATGAATTAATTGGTTGATTAAATTTTAATGCGTCATAAAACATATAACTCATATACTGAACATTTGATGTATTCCATGAACCAATCGGCTGATTAAATTTAGTTGCTCCATAAAACATTAAAGATAAATTTGTGACATTAGATATATTCCATAAACTAATATTTTGATCGAATGCAAAGGCACTTCCAAACATATAATACATACTTGTGATTCCTGATGTATTCCATGAACTTATATTTTGATTAAATGACGACGCATTATTAAACATATTATTCATATCATTAATAACACTCGATGTATTCCAAGAACCAATATATTGGTTGAATGTATATGCGTTTTGAAACATACCGCTCATATTAGTAACTTTTGATGTATCCCATGAGCTAATATCTTGATTAAATATTGAAGCACCAAAAAACATATTATTCATATTTGTAACACTTGATGTATCCCATGTACTAATATCCTGATTGAATCCAGATGCATTATAAAATAATGAATTCATATCGGTCATGAACGTTGTAACTATTCTATTAAATGGAACAGGTGTTGTTTCACCATTTGGTATAAATGGAATATCACTACCAGCGGTTCCTTTCGCATATTCTCTAATTTTATTAATTGAATCTTGTGAATTATTCATTGTTGCATAATAAACATCACCGGTTCCGATAATAAGATATGGATTTGAACTATTTTCTGGAACTGGTGGTCCCACATATATAAATGTTTTACCATTTGGAGCATATTCTACAAAAAACCATATTGGAACATTTTCTGCTACTATAGCTGAATTTGTATCAAAATTGATTGGTGGTTTTGGAAAAACATCTTCTGTATTCCATAATGTAAGGTCTTGATTAAATGTAGATGCGTTATCAAACATATAATTCATATCTTGAACATTTATCGTATTCCATGAAGTAACATTTCCGTTAAATGAAGAAGCACTTTCGAACATCGCATTCATATTAATGACACTTACTGTATTCCATGAATTTATATCTTGATTGAATGATGAAGCATTATTAAACATATTACTCATATCCGTAACACTTGATGTATCCCACGTAATTAAACTTTTATTTTTATATACAGTATTTGTATCGTTTGAACTATCAGTATTAATAAATATATTCATATTTCCATCAAATAATGTTGCGTTTTGAAACATTCCACTCATATTAATTACGTTTGATGTATTCCAAAAAGCAATTACCTGATTGAATTCCTCAGCATTTTTAAACATATTACTCATATCTGTAACACTTGCTGTATTCCATTGACCGATATCTTGATCGAATAATAAACAACTATTAAACATATTACTCATATTCGTAACACTTACCGTATTCCATTGACTGATATCTTGATTAAATAAAGAAGCATTATTAAACATACCACTCATATCAGTAACTTTTGATGTATTCCAAGAGTTAATATTTTGATTGAATGATGATGCATTATTAAACATATTACTCATAGTAGTAGCTTCTGATGTTTTCCATAAGCGAATATATTGATCGAAGTTGGACGCATTTCTAAACATATTACTAAAATTAGTAACTATTGATGTATCCCACGAACCAATGTCTTGATTAAATTTGGAAGAATTATAAAACATACCACTCATATTAACGACTTTCGATGTATTCCATAAGCCAATATATTGATCAAATTCAGAAGTATCACTAAACATATCACTAAAATTAGTAACTTTTGATGTATCCCACGAACCAATGTCTTGATTAAATGAGGAAGCACCACCAAACAAACCACTCATATCTTCCGCACTCGATGTATTCCATAAGCCAATATATTGATCGAAATTGGAAGCATTTCTAAACATATTACTAAAAGTTGTAACATTTGATGTATCCCATAAACCAATATTTTGATTAAATGAAGAAGCATCATAAAACATACCACTCATATCCGTAACATTGGATGTATCCCATGAACCAATATCTTGATCGAATGATGAAGCACCATAAAATAAATTACTCATATCTGTCATTTCGGATGTACTTGATGAGCCAGTTGCTCCTGTTGCACCAGTCGCGCCAGTTGCTCCTGTTGCTCCTGTTGCACCGGTTGCGCCAGTTGACCTTATTGACCTTGTTGGTCCAATATACTGATTAAATGAAGAACCACCACTAATCATATCATCAATATCTTTGTCGCTTACAGTATTCCTATTCCATGAACCAATTGGTTGATTAAATTTGGAAGCATTAT